>Ga0153980_1000119_pt1 | contig 43071 bp, 44 predicted proteins | sample TSGA064MetaG_FD_104722 | JGI IMG/M metagenome (GOLD analysis project Ga0153980, IMG submission 104722) | Attine ant fungus gardens microbial communities from Georgia, USA - TSGA064 MetaG | ecosystem: Host-associated > Fungi > Mycelium > Unclassified | place: USA: Georgia, Magnolia Springs State... | reverse complement strand
TAAAAGAAGAAGGGGAGTAAACTGCGCGGCGGGTGCTCTGGATCTTTCGGTCCTGAGCATACGCAAGGGACAGAAAGAGAAAGACCCCACCTGATAAAATCAAAGTGAGGTCAACCCTTATGCTCCACAACATAAAGGTAGTCCTTTACCCGCTGAAAAGCAACGGAGGAGGAAGCCAGTGAAGGCAGCAAAGTTACTCTTTTTGAGCCTGATCGTGTTCTGTGTAACGCTGTTAATATTTACATGGATAACGCGCGGCTCACTGTGTGAACTCAACATCAGACAGGGAGAAACGGAGGTTGTCGCCAGCCTGGCTTACGAAGCCGGAAGGTAAGGGCAACCCGGCGGCGGGATCCGTCCCGCCGGCCGGATGTTGCGGCATGATCCGCGAGCACCCTTTCGATCTATTTTCCCCACGGTATTGCAAAAGCAGCGCAGCCTTCTATGCTGCGTTAGCAAATTGTTGTTCCAGGGAAAATAAAATGAGATTTAACGGCCTGACAAAGGGATTTTTTATCCTGATCCTGCTTATCGTAACCGTGGCTTTTTTCGAGGTACTACAACCCTATTATTCCGCCGTGCTGTGGGCGGCGATTCTGGCGGTGATCTTTCACCCGATGAAAAATAAACTGCGCCAGTGGATGGGCGAAAGGAACGGCGCGGCTTCCCTGCTGACCGTGGCGATTATCTGCCTGATCGTAATCACGCCGCTGGCGCTGATCCTGTCTTCACTGGCGGTTGAAGCTAACGTGGTTTACAGCAAAATTCAGGCTAACAGCACGCCGGTACCCACGATGGTAACGGATGCCATACACCATCTGCCGCAGTGGGCACAAAACTATCTGGCCAATCATCAGCTGAATACGGCAAACAGCATCCAGCAAAAGCTTTCTCAGGTTGCGGTGCGCGGCAGCCAGTATCTGGCGGGAAGCGTTTTTCTGATTGGCAAAAGTAGCCTGAGCTTTGCGCTTGGGTTTGGCATCATGCTTTATCTGCTGTTTTTCCTGCTGAAAGATGGTGCCTGGCTGGTAAACGTTATCCTCAGGTCGCTGCCTCTGACGCGCTATGTAAAGCACCACCTGCTGGCAAAATTTGCGGCGGTAGCGCGTGCTACGGTTAAAGGGACGGTAGTGGTCGCCATAGTGCAGGGCGCGCTCGGTGGCCTGGCATTTTACTTTACCGGTATTGATGCCAGCCTGCTTTGGGGAGCGCTGATTGCTTTTCTGTCGCTGGTTCCGGCTATTGGTTCCGCTATTGTCTGGGTACCTGCCGCTATCTTCTTTTTCTCGACCGGTCTGATCTGGAAAGGCGTTTTCCTGGTCGTATTCTTTGTCGTGATTGTCGGTCTGGTAGACAATTTCCTGCGACCGCTGCTGGTTGGCAAGGACACCAAAATGCCGGATTACTTAATCCTGATTTCTACTCTGGGCGGGATGGAAATCTACGGCATTAACGGTTTTGTCATTGGTCCGCTGATTGCCGCAATGTTTATCGCCTGCTGGAACCTGCTTTCCGGACGCGATCACGAAGGCAACAGCGAAGAGCTGGATCAGGAATTTATTGAAGAAGGCAAAACGCCACCGGGCGTCTGATTAAGAGTAACCCTGCGGTCTCGTTTCAGACTGCTGGCTAACCTATGCTCCCTGAGCCTGAATATTATCAAAAACTTCAAACGGCCCCGCAGGGCCGTTTTTTTTATAATCCTTTCGGGACCTCGCGATAAAATCCCATCCCAATCAGTCTGCCAAACAGGAAAGGAAGAAAAGACCGACGGCGCAGCCATAGCTCCATTTTTCCCGGTGGCTTGCTGCGCGGCTTTTGTCCCGCTTTGCTAATCATAATTTGCAGCGACTGCGTTGCCCAGGTAGCAAAAGCGCGCCGACGCTGTACTTTTCGCAACTTTTTCAGGCTTAGCGTGCCCTTTTGCAGCGGCGCCGACAGAATATTGGCTGCCGCCACTGCGTCCTGAATAGCCAGATTGACGCCGACGCCGCCAATTGGCGACATAGCATGCGCTGCATCGCCAATGCAAAGCAGCCCCGGTTTTGCCCACTGTTGCAAACGGTCGATACGAATCTTCAGCAGTTTCACCTGCTGCCATTCGGTAATTTCCTGTTGTAGCCGAATGACAGAAAAGGGCGAAGCGGCAGCAACCTGCTGTAAAAAAGCGCTAAGCCCGGCGGTTTGCAGGGTTGCTAAACTTCCCTGAGGAATGGAGTAACCGCACTGCCAGTAATCTCCGCGGTCGATCATAATAAAATGCTTTTTAGGGCCGCGATGGCCGGGCGTCCATTCGGGGTCTTCAGGTTGTTTAGCAACCTTCAGCCATAGCACATCGCGCGGTGAACCAAATCGCCGTAAAGGCAATCCGGCCAGTTCCCGTACTACAGAGTGACGACCGTCGCAGGCGATCACCAGGTCGCTGCGGATTTCCTGTAATTGTTCATCAATGATGGCTTTGACGCCTTTTACCTGTCCCTGCTCTTCAACCAGCTCCTGAACCTGCGCATTCTGGATTAGCCGAAAATTCGGTAGCTGAAGAGCTTTAGCACTGAGAAAGTTTAGAAAATCCCATTGCGGCATAAAGGCAATATACTTGCAGCGCGTAGGCAGGCGGCTGAAATCCGCCATTGTGGCGGTCTGACCGTCTATTTCACCGTAAAGCTTTTCGGCTTTTTGATGCGGTAGCGCTAAAAATTCTTCCAGAAAACCCAGCCGCCAGATGATCTCCAGCGTGGAAGGATGGATGGTATCGCCGCGAAAATCCCGCAGGAAATCACCATGTTTTTCCAGCACGGTGACGGGAATACCGTTGCGCGCCAGCAGGTAACCAAGCATCAGCCCGGCCGGGCCAGCGCCGACGATGCAGCAGGAAGAAGGTGAGCGGTAGCGATCGGCGTTCATAAGGTCTTGTCCGGCTAAAAATATAACTGATAATAGTTATCATTTGTCGGCCGGGTGGTCAAATAGTGCGGTTGGTAACGCGTAAATTTTTAGCCTGGCGGCAGGGAAGCTTGACGTATTCGGGATGAAAAAAATTGAAAGGTCTGCTTTACAGATACCCATCTGTATTAACTTATCTTGCGAAGGAAAAACCTGCATAGTGCAGGTTTTTATTATTTCACGATGAATCAGGGATAAGAGTATTATATCTATGCAATTGGATCTGCTGATTCACTCTTTTGTGCAATACGATTCTTTTTGGCCAAAAAGGGCGATTCGATAAATCGCCATGAAAGCCATGCCAGTACTAAAGAAAGCAGACAAGAAGTTAGAAACCTTTCCAGCCCAGTTTCAATACCTAATGCTTCTAGTCTTTTACCAATGCCGGTATTCATCAGGGTATGGATAAGGTAAAGAGAAAAAGAAATATCTCCTAATCGTACCAAAAATGCGGGTATGAATTTCCCAATCGTTTTTTCTGCGCCAATTGCAAAAACCATAATAAGCAGATAAATCCATCCTGAATTTAGCAGGCCATGGTTAGCAAATCGCCCATCCTGAAACAGGATGCAAGCCAGTACTAAAGAGCATATAAGCAATACACTCATTACAGCACCGTTTATGCGTTTCAGGACGGGCCCTGCATGCCCTACAAGCATTCCGGCAAGGAAAAGAAATATCATGGGATTAGTAATCAGCCCGAAAAATGCTGATTCAGTAGGATAGCCTTCAACCGAAAGTGAAATTCCTTTCCCTGTTAGTAAGGGAACGCCAATCAATGTCACAGCAAAGAATAAGCAAGTAGATAGCCAGCGAAAAGGGGCCATCATTAAAATACCTAAGGCTACATAAAAATATAGTTCGTAATTTAAAGTCCAGCGAATACCAAACATTCCACTATCATCAACATAAAATGGTCCTTGATCAGGGTAAATTGGTCGAAAAAATAAAGCGCTAATGAAATTTGCTGTTTTATCCGGGTAATGGAATACGCTCATTGCTCCTGATAAGAAGAACGTGATTAGAAAAATAATGTAATAAGCAGGAAGTATTCTCAATGCACGACGCTTCAAGAAATTTAAAGTGCCTTTAAAGTCAGGAGTGCTTTTTTTTGCCGTTAAGGTAATCACAAAACCACTTATCAGGAAAAAAAGGTCTACACCTGTAGCCCCCCAGCCAAACAACTTATCTCCTGTGCCGGGCCAGACATCGTTAATATTCCAGCGAAAATGGAAAAACATGACACTTAAGGCTGCAAGCCCTCTGAGTGCCTGTAGGCCTTTCAGCGTATTTGAACTCATAGTGATTACTCTAATATGTAAGCATAATGCTCAGAATGTGTAAGGATTTCGTCCTTATAACATTAAGGGGCAGATGGCTCCAGAGAAAGGCAGAAAAAAGAGGAAGAAAAGGAGTGCTGTAACTGGCATCCGTGATGCCTTGTGGGAGATATGGCTGCCGATGTTGCTGTAATTAGCTGGGAAAAAAGGTAAAATATAACGGCATTGCCAATAAAGACGATAAAAGATGGTAACTGAAAATATCGAAAAGGCAGTTTTTGAACTAGTAGAAAGCTATAACGGAAGAAGCCTTGTTACGTTTAAGCGATACAAGCTTCAACTGGATACCGATTTGAACGAGGATTTTCGGATTGACCCGGAAGACGCCTGTGAGCTGTTAGAACGCTATGCCAAAAATTTCAGTATCAAACTCGGCACGATCACTTTCATTGATTACTTTCCTGAAGATTTCAAAAAGCCACACGATCCTCTGACCATCCGTCTGTTAGTTGAATCCGCATGGGCTGGCCGCTGGCTGGGAAAATGAACAACACCTAAAAGCGAAAGTCAGAACGTCAGTTTGTAAGAGCTATTAGTCGCTCAGGCGGCTATGAGTAAAAAGCGGACCTAAGCCATCAAAAAAAGTGAATAATATGAAGGTGCTAAATATCACCTGGTTTAAGTAGCAGGCACATGACCTTAAATCAGGTGATTTTCAGCTCAAACAGCCGATACATTGCAACCCGGCCCGGATCGGTTACGTTCACTTCACGATATCCCTGCGTACGCGTTACCCATTCTTTTTGCAGGAATAGCGTAAACAGTGCTGAGCCAGCGTCACCGCCAAGGTGGAAACGTCTTTCACTCCAGTCCAGACAGGGGCAACAGGGCTTGCGGCGCGTGCGTGAGTTAAGCTCGACGCCCATTTTCTCAAATTGTATTTTGCCGACTGATGTCAGTCCCGAGCTATCGGCTGCAAGCCATTTTTCCCGCAGCATATATTCATAAATATTGACAGCAAGCTCGCCTGCCAAATGGTCATAGCAGGTGCGTGCGTACCGAAGATAGACTGGCGTACTGGAAACAAGGGCCTTATGAGTATGCATAGAAACTCCCATCAGGTTTTCCAGAAGACCAGCGATATGATGGCCCGCAAGGCTGTAATACCGATGACGCCCCTGCGTCAGGCAAATGACCAGCCCGTTGCTGAGAAGTCGGTTAAGATGTCCGCTGGCTGTCGAGGCTGCTATACCAGCTACTACGCTAAGTTCGGTAGCTGTCCATGCCCGTCCGTCCATCAGAGCGCACAGAATACTGACTCTTGACGGATCAGATATGGCGGAAGCTACCATCGCCATTGATGTTTCAAGAACATCATCCGGTTCACTGTCGCACTGTGTTTCAAGAAGTTTCATTCAGAATGTATTGCCCATTTTTGGGTAACTTCAGCTGCCCGGGTATTATCATCCGTAATGAGAATGAGCCGGTTGCTGTGGTCGCTGTACTGTACCAGAATATTGATGCCGTTCCGGGCAATTGTGTCAGCTATTTCTCCCAGCTCGCCCGGGCGTTCCTGAGGTAATTTTCTCAGGAGAGGGCGACACACGTTGTAGACTATAAAACCGGCTTCAGTCAGTACCCTGCGGGCTTTTTCACCATCTTCAACCAGGAAGTGTGCATGTCCGGCCTCTGGTGTAGTAAATACGCCACCGCCTTCAAGTCCTACTCCATTTTCACCCAGTACACTACCCAATGTCCCAAGTGAGCCCGGGCTATTTTTGAGAATAACGTGAATGTCATACATGTTGATTTGTTCCCCTATCAGAAGAGTAATCACGGAATACGCTGGCTACTCGTATTCTGTAGAATGAAAAAATCGATTGTTTACCTTCTTGCTGCGCGGCCTGATGCACCAAATTTCGCCTCCACCCGGCTACAGACTCCTCGTCTTCCCACCAGGATAAAGAAAGAATTTTTCCAGGGTTAGTCAGGCTCTGGAAGCGCTCAATTGAAATAAATCCGGGCGTGTTGGATAAGAGAGGCTTCAGCTCCGAAGTAAGCTGAAGATATCTTTCCTGAGCCTCAGGCAGGGCATCTGCCTCAAAAAGTACTGCAATCATGGTTCGCTCCGTCGTCAATTTTCGACAGTTTAATGACGACGAAGGCATGTTGCTTCGGCAGGCACCGAAGTATGCGTTAGGGAATCCATCGAAACGGGAAAGGCTTGCAGGACGCGCCTGAGTGGGCTTGGTGATGTCTGTTTCTGGCAGGGAACGATGTGGTAAAGTTTTAGCCGATTAAGCCATTTACTCAAGGGAATGATATGGATCCTACGGAGCAGCTGAATGGAGCGTACTTCTACAAAAGAATGCACAACTTTACCGCCGGAGAGCTTTTTTTCTGGGTTTTTCTGGAGAAGGCTCAAAAACAGCCTGGCGCAGATGATGTGATCGTGCTCGCTCTCTTTATTCTTGGTCAGCCAACAAAATCTACGAGAGCAAAGCCAGGCGGGTCAACAAAGGGAAGCAGCATTTTGAGTACAAATTTACGCCACTGGATTAACGATACTTCGCTGAGCAGCAGGATTTTGATGCCGTCCGGGGCATACATAAACAGATTGCGGAAGTTGCGCCAGCCTTTCGTGTCGTGCATCGCCTGATGCATGCGGTCAACGTCACTGGAATTCTGCGTCGCGTCGGTCATATACAAAATATAATCCGCGTGCGCGCCGTACTGATACTAATGGAACTAAAGCTTCGCATAAGTATGAAATTGGAAAGGTTGAAGGGAATCCCATCTTTTCTCAAAAAAGTAGCAAGCAAGGCTCAACTAGATGCAGGTTTAAAAATGTGGCTTTACTCTCACACATACGGAGGGCGTTTGCCCATTGTTGAGTAGTAGGTTTTACAGTCATATTCTGAGAAATTATAACCCTATACAGGCATCTTCCTTGGTCGTTTCTTCGACTGTATCATTTGAAATTTAAGCCTTCTGGATGTGAGAATATCACTAATACCATTTATTATATCTAATATATATAAAAGAAACGATAATTATCCATGATAAGCTAAGCAATGCTGCGTAGCTCGGGATGAAACGGATAAATATATATACACCTGCCCCAATGATTGCGGCAGGTACCAAATAAAAAAATGACTGTAGTAACCATAAAATTGCACGCTTCATTTTCGTAAAATTTCATACAGGGCGTCTGCGATTTTTTCTTCGTTATTATCTCCAGAATTCACCTGGTAAATTATTTCAGACATTTGTGGCTCAATAAGAAAGTAAAGCATTTCAAGGTTTTCTTTACACAGAGCCTGATAATATGAAGAATCCTGGAATTTAAGCCTGTTTGCGGCTGATGCAGCTACTTGTGCTTTGGCATAAAGTGTTGTCGCGTTCACAAACCATGATGAGAAAGAATTAACAAGTTTGATATGGTTTTTCTTAAAGTTGGTACTGCCAAGCACTAAGTTGGCAATTGTGAAGGATAGAGCTAGCTTACTGGCTTTAGCAGACGCATGCTCTGCCGCTTTACCTAACAATTTTTGGATGTGCGATACAAGATTGTTGCTTTTTTCATCGCCAAGCCTTGTTAATGTTTTACGGAAGTAAATTTCAACCATATCCAGAGCTACATCATTCCTTCTATATATTTCACTTAAAGAAAGAATTAATCTTTTGTCTTCTCTCCAGGTATCACGACATGAACTACGATAATATTCATTCGGGACAAGACACGAACCATAATTGATAAGTCGTTGCCCACCCAATTTTACCTTTTCAATAGTAGATATATGATCTGCATGGATGTCATTAAGTGAATTTGTTAATGCAATAGCTAATTTCTTATTGGCCTGCATTTTTAATTGCAAGTAGGGTTGTGACATACCTTGGTTCCTTGTTGTATCATTCATCCAATTTTTGATCATGTTCGCCAACAAGGGCAAGAAAGAAGATGGGAAAAACAAAAAAAACGCTGATTTATGTTCCAGTTGTTATTATTTTCTTTCTAATTATACCGGAGATCATTCTTCGTACATTGACGCCTGAACAGCTGGTGAGGATGAGTGATTACACAAGTTTGGGGGGACTTTTAAACCCTTTACTCTCGCTGATAATTTTTTTGGGCCTTTTCTCCGTCATTTTAGCTGTTCTCACTGTCTCTGCTGTGTGCAAAATCTATCGATCGAGGTCCCGCTCTGAGAACAAGTGAAGCGTGGCATTATTACTAGCTAGATTCATCAAAGCTATGCATGCCCTGGATGCATTATCCTGCATGCGTTTCATACTCTCATTGAATTCCTGCTGGCTCATTATCGGATGCGGGATAAAGGTAGAGGCCAGAATATTTCGCTTAACGTAAATCGGCGAGCTGTGATGCACTGCCGAACGCAGGCTTTTTGCCAGCCCGTGAAAGCTGACCGGCGGCTCATACAAGCGCCCGTTTCCGATGCATTCCGCATAATCCAGAATATCCCGTTTATCCCTCACCTACGTGAGTTCGCCAAAGGTGAATGCCTCGACCTGCTGCGATGAGGCCTGCGCCGCTGGCGCTGCCTTGAATGTCTTACGGCTGCGTTTTTTCATCAGTAAAATTCCACAAAAAAGGGGTTAACCGCCAGTTAGAGGCTGCGCTTGCTTTATGCGGGTTGCAGGTTGAAATCATCAAAGAATGCCAAGAGCAGCACGATGCTGAAACCGAAACAATTACGCCAGGCGCTGACCGACAGCGTGCCGCTGCTGCAAAGAAACCCTGACGGGCTGAATATGTTTATCGACGGCGGGCGCATCGCCTCGACGCTCGCCAGCTCGCTGTCATTTGAGTATCAGTATCAGCTTAATATTGTGGTGACCGACTACGGCGACGATATCGACCTGGTTATGGTGCCGCTGCTGGCGTGGCTGCGCAAGAACCAGCCCGACATAATGGCGACCGAAGAAAAGCGCCGCACCGGCTTCACCTTTAAGGTCGATGTGTTGAGCGACACGCTGTGCGATATCAGTATCGATCTGCAACTGACCGAGCGCGTGATCGTGAAGCAGGAAGACGACGCGCTGCACGTCACGCACGTGGGCGAAAATCCGCTGCCGGATAACGTGTTCCGGCCAGGGCAATTGTATGTAAGCGGCGAGCTGGTCAGCGAGTGGCAGCCGTGAACGGACTGGAGGCGTTCGACACCAGGCTAAACGCACTGATCGGTAACCTGTCACCAGCGGCGCGTAAAGAGATGGCACGCAACATCGCAAAGCGCCTGCGCGCTACGCAGCAGCAAAATATCAAACGCCAGCAGGCACCGGACGGCACGCCGTTTAAGCCACGCAAAGCACCCGCCCGGATAAAGCGCGAGATGTTCGCAAAGCTGCGCACGGCCAAATACATGAAGGCGAAAGGCAGCGCCGACAACGCCGTGGTGGAGTTTACCGGCAGCGTGCAGCGCATGGCTCGCGTGCATCATTACGGGCTACGCGACCGGCCAGCCCGTGGGGAGAAAGAAGTAAAGTATGTGGCGCGGCCATTACTAGGTTTTAGCGAAGCTGAAAAAGATTTTATTGAGAAAGAAATTTTTAGGAGGCTACATTAGTCGCCCCCTGAAAATCAAGCTATTTTTATATTGCTGGAAGCATGCGATATATCATATCTCTCAAGGTAATTATCTGGAATAACCGGCCATTTTTGGAAGGTGAAATAGTATGAGAAGTCATTGTTGATAACCTCATCCATAAGACGCCTGGCAGGAACTTCTTCATCCAACAATAAATGGGCAGCTATACTGGCAGGCCCTTTTTTATCCCGGCCATATATATTTTGCAAATCTACTTTATTAACTTTCCTCTTCATCATTTTTGATGCTAACTCTCTGTTAATAATTAGAGCATCTTTTCCCGAACTTACTGATATGCGCTCAATGCCTGTAGCTATCAAATTTAAAGCTTTTTGGTATGCTCCTTCTCTAAGGTTGATAAATGAATGGCTAATTAAATAATTCTCATAGTCCAACCCTGCAACTAAAGATTTTTCAATTGCTTCGTTAGCTTCAGAATACTTTCCAGTATCTACTAATAGCTGAGATTTCATCATCTGGTAAATATACTCATCAACATGCGATTTAGACTTTTCTAGAAGTAAAAGCGCACTCTCTTCATCTGGTTTTTCGTACAGCAATATATTAAGCATAGGTTGAGCATACTCAGGAGAATCTTCGAGGTTTATAGCTTCTCTTATTAACCTTTTCGCCTTTTCGAGATCTCGATCATAAACAATAGCATGTTCGGCTTTATATAGGAAAAAAATCGCTTCACTTGGTTCATCAAAACTATTTGCATACTTGCTCATAAGTTCATTACTGCATTTTAAAGCCTTATCCCTACACTTGAATGATGTAAGCTTTCTATTGATTTCAATCATCAGTGCAATTAGCTCTGACTGTTTCTTTTTAGATGAAGTCAAGTAGATGCTATCAAGTTCCTCCAGCAGAGATAAAATATTATCTAGATCCACATCAAGGATGTACAATCTCATCCTCATGTTTAGAGTACTGATATGAATGGGGTTCATTTCACTCATTTTCTCAATGATCTTTACGATACCATCTTTGTAGTCTTTATTTCCGTCTTTATTTCCGTCCTTAATATTTTTCATTTTCTCCATTACTTTTCGTAATAAATTCCACGCTCGATTATCTAAACTAGGATCAATTTTTATGCTTTCATTTAGCTTTTCAATAACCTCTTCCAATTTTATACTATTATTATATGATTTTGACTTAAGGAAGATTAATGCCTCTGAAGCATATTGATTTCTTACCTCTGAGCTATATTTAAATTTCTCCAAAAGAGAGGCTGAAAATTCAATTTTATAAATAGGTGTTTTTATTAAAGATATTTTACGCAAATTATTTCCTACGCTAAACTCATCCATCTCCAAAATTTTATCCATCTTTTCAAGTGCTTTATCATATTGATTTTGCTGCTGATATATATCTATAAGCCTAGATAAATAAGCCTTCTTCATATTGTCAAAAGTGCAAGTAGCAAACAACTTTAATGCCTCCTTTTCAGACTCTTCATACTTTTTGTTTTTTAATAGTGTATCAAGAGTAAGAAGATTCCTGAAATCAACTTCAGTGAAATCCTTACTGTTTGAGTAATTTTCACCTGAAAGCTCATTAATTAAATTAGATATATCCACTTTATTAGTATGTGTTTTCAGTTGATTTAGATCATCTGAAATGTATTTGTTACTAGCTAACTGGAATGCATCAGTTGTAAAGCTAGATAATATGGTGTCCCTTTTGGTTGATTTAAAATTTGCTTCAAGGGAAAGTCCTTCCCCTATTATGTGATAGTGCATTTCGGCAAGAGCCTGATCGAAGCCTTCTATTTCAACAAAGTATACTTTTTCTTTTTTAATTATCTTTAGTAAGTCAGGGTTTATTTCATCATCTTTTCTGAAACACCAATATATACCATTGCCCAAATATTCATCTTGGCGAAGTAGATAGTTTATAACATCTATTATTGAGCGATCATTACCTGCGTAGCCCATGAATATCAAACCATATTTTTTTGTAAATTCAATAAGCTTGTCGCGGGTATTTGCTTCAAGTGATTCTGTTTCGTTTAGTGTGCTTTTAATACTATCAAACAGGTAATCACCATGCACTTTAATTATTTTAGGTCTAGAGGAGTTTACTGATACTCCTTTTATAGATGAATCATGCGCACATAATGTTGGACGCTCCCTAGAAAATTGGTAGAAAGCTTCATTAATTAAATCATCAAAATTTGTTGTAAAAACGGTATCAATGTAGCCGCTTTGAAACAAACTAACCATGTAAGAATAGCCAATAGAGGGTAACTTTGAGTCTACCTGCCCTTCAACAAACCTTCTTCTCTGGGAAGGTAGATCAAATTTCTTTTGAAAAAGGGATGAATATTCATGGGAGGGTTCATACCATGTAGAGTGTTTTTCAATTAAATAATCTTTTGCAGTTTTTATATCCGTAAAAGCTGTTCCTGAAAGCAGTTCATAAATTTCTTTTCGCCACTCTTCAACCAGCTGCGCTCCGGAATTTATTCCAGATGTAACTGAAGCGCCCGCCCCAAGAAAGAGGCTATAGTTAGGACTATTCCCTGATTTTATTTTAACATAATTGGATAAGTCTTTGATTGTTCTGCGCTTGTTTGGCATTTGCTCATAAAGATCGGAAATTTTCATAGGGTTTGTTACTTCGTTCTATTAGTGGAGTTAATGTTTTACTATTTCCAAATATTTCTCACAATAGAGTTAATAAAATATTTCTCTCATACCACCCGTTTGTTCAACTACTAACATGCAACGAAAATTTGTTACAGGTGAATGTTATTGACACCATATCCCTATGAACTCACAAATTCCCGAAATCCTGCGCCTGCTGCGCAACCTGATCCGCATTGGCACCGTGTCCGCCGTCAATCTTGACGACGGACTGTGCCGCGTGGATACCGGTAATAACACAGCCAACGGGCTGCACTGGCTGACCGTCCGTGCCGGTCGTACCCGCACATGGAATGCGCCTTCCGTCGGCGAGCAGGTGCTTGTCCTGTGCCTGGGCGGCGAGCTGGACACCGGTTTTATTTTGCCGGGCGTGTTCTCTGACGATAACCTGACACCGTCGGCCTCGGCTGACGCGCTGCACTGGTCGTTTCCCGATGGCGCGGTAATTGAGTACGAACCGGCAAACGGCGCGCTGAAGGCAACCGGCATCCAGACCGCAACCATTCAGGCCGCCGTCAAAATCATGCTGGATTCGCCGGAAGTGGAATGCTCTGCGCTGCTGAAAACCGCCACGCTTGAAGTGACCAGTGGCGGCACGATGAAAGGCAGCATTCAGCACAGCGGTGGCAGCTTCAGCTCTAACGGCGTAGTCGTTGATTCCCATAAGCATGGCGGCGTGAAGTCCGGCGGCGACACGTCAGGAGGGCCGCAGTCATGACCGTGAAATATTCCGGCATGAGCCGCGACACCGGCGAGACCGTGCCCGACCTTGACCATATCCGCCAGTCGATGCGCGACATTCTGTTAACGCCGGTCGGCACCCGCGTGATGCGCCGCAGCTATGGCTCGCTGTTATCCGCGCTGACTGACCAGCCGGAAAACGAGGCGCTGCGTCTGCAAATTATGTCGGCCTACTACATGGCGATTTTGCAGTGGGAGCCGCGCGTAAAGCTGACCGGCATCTCTTACGAATCCGCGTTCGACGGCGGCATGGTGGTTGAAATCACCGGCAGCCGCACCGACTCCGCGCAGGATTTTTCCTTAACCGTTCCCGTGAGCTGATATGGCAACCATCGACCTGAGCCAGCTACCCGCGCCCGACGTAGTGGAAACGCTGGATTATGAAACCCTTCTTGCCGAGCGCAAGGCCACGCTGGTATCGCTGTACCCGACTGACCAGCAAGACGCCATCGCCCGCACGCTGGCGCCGGAAGCCGAGCCGCACCGCTGCCGAAGCGAAGCTCGCTACCTCTGTCAGCGCACAGGCAAGGCTCGGCAGGGACATTCGTAAATCGGCGCTGCACGTTGAAGGCGTTTAGCGCGTGGAGCTGGCGCAGCCCGCTGAGGACGTGGTGCTGGATAAAACTCAGGCCGCGTACTATCGGTGCCGGATTTGTAGCAATTTACCGCGACGGTAGCTGGCAGAGCGTGGCCGATCATCGTGACGAGACGGTGTATTCCGTCACCGACGGCTCGGCTACAGCTATCATCGCGCCGGGCGGCTACCCGGCAGGCACTACCACGCAGGCACCGGCAACGGACTATGACAAATGGACGGGAAAAAATGGGTAACGGATACGGACGCACAGCAGGCCCAGCGGTACGGGCGGCAGAAGCTGAAAAGGCCGCACGTATCGCCGAGGTCAACAGCACGATGCAGGCGTGGCAGACGCAGCTCCGGCTCGACATTACTACCGATGCGGATAAGTATAAGTCTTCGCTGACCGCGTGGATGAAATACGTGCAGGCGGTTGACACAGCCTCCGCGCCGCACATTGCCTTGCCGGAAGAGCCTGCTTCATGAATCCCATTCGTATAATTGTTTTACTGATGAATTATTTGTGAAAATTTTATAGTGTTATGTATTAGTCTGGACTGAGTAAAAAGTAGGCGTTAGTATAATTTCCTCATTTGTGGCAAGGAGAACGGTATGGATACTGTAGAGCAGCTAAATGGAAGATATTTTTTTGACGGGATGAGCGTGGATGGGGACGAACTATTACTCTGGCTCATACTTGATGAGTTTAGAAAAAACTTTAGTGGGATAACTGATATTCTGGCGGTCGCTTCAATACTGGCAAGCCTCCCGGTGATCCCTGTCAGAGGCAAACTGGATGCAACAAAAACTACACGTGGTACCAGTCCGCTTTCTCTTGCAAGCCGAACATTTATACGACAACGTTTTAAGAGCAGACGCCGCACTATTACATGGAAAACGATGCTACGTGGTGAATGGGCATATACGACAAGTGTTGGGGCGTACGTTGGACGCTGGGTTCCCTGGATTGGTGCCGTGCTAACTGCTTATGATCTTACTATCATTACCCGTAATGTTATTCACCGCTATAAACTGATTACAGGTAAAAAGGAATGATGTTGGTTATGAATAAAGCTGAAAGTGTTCGCCGCCTGATCGCCAAGTATTTTTGGGATATGCCAGATGATGCCTCTCTGAGTACAGGGGAAAATGGGGTTTTGCCTGAAGAAGCTGGCGATTTTTTTGAAGAATATGCTGATTCTCTTCAGGTTGATATGACTGATTTTGATTTTAGAAAATATTTCCCTAATGAAGGTGTACGCTTTCTACCTAATGCTATTTTGCCAAAGTACATGCGTAGCGATAACCATAAACCGGAACCTTTAACAGTCCGGATGCTGATAGAGTGCGCTGAGGCGGGACGTTGGTTGTACAGGTGATTAGAACGGGCAAAGGATGTAAAAATGCGGCCGTATAATTTTATGGACGAAATAGTTTCTGGCTATATCCACTATTTTTACTGCCGCTGTAATAGATACTTTTTGGACAGGGAATCGGCTTAAAATAAGCCCTGATGGGCTCAAGTATATTATGTTCCTATATAAAGTCCGCCGCCTGCGTAAAGTATGGCAACAATATAAAGCAGCGGATTTAATCTTTTTGAAGAGGTTGCTTCTAAAAAGAAACTTTTCCCTTCCCTTCGAATGAAATAATAGCATCCTAAGTTCGCTATCGTAACAAACAGAAGCAATACAATACGGTATATTACTATTCCCCGGGCTACCGGATTTACACTGGTTTCTGAGGGTAAAACCTGTATCAAAGTAATCAATATAATAAAAAAGGATCCGTATGATAGGGCGGCTGACCAAAGCAAAGCTTCGGCACAGAACTTCCTGACTATTATACCCACTATGCCGAATAGTGTTTCTTCACCCCATATGCTTTTTTCACATGCAGCCATATCTCTAAATAAAGTTGCAGCTAGTGTAAAGATAAACGCCAGAGGGAAAGCTCTATTAATAAGGTCGATCTGTTTAGGCATATAGGACTTGAAAAACCCTATCACGGAAAAACCGACTGTATGAGATAATATGAAATAAGTCATAATGGATACGATTGACCAAATGACGACTCTGTAAATAATCTCATTCAAAAGTCTTTTTTTAATCCATAGATCAACCTTTGTCGTTTCAGCTTTCAAATTTATGCCCTCAATATCTTGATAGTCGATACATTACACATAACATATTTTTTATGAAGAATGATGACTGTTTGACTTCTGTCTGCTGACGCCTCAGCAAACCGCAACCGCATGCACTGTCCCGCCTGGCCTGGCACCCATTTAACGGAGTGCATCAGATGTCTGATTACCATCACGGTGTTCGCGTCGTCGAAATCAACGACGGCACGCGCACCATTTCCACCGTCTCTACCGCGTATGCCACCCCGCGCGCGCTGGGCCTTCGTGCAAAAACCGACAACGAAACCGGCTGGCACAAAACGCTTTCTAACGTCGGCATGAACGGCGTTGTAAGTATCCCTGTAATCCGAACCATTCACTTTTAGAGATCTTCCGACATACTGATTATGTCCCCTGAGGAGATCGCCATGCGCAAAGCCCGATTCACCGGGCACCAGATCATTACCGTACTGAAGTCCGTCGAAGCAGGCCGGACCGTCAAAGATGTCTGTCGCGAAGCGGGAATATCGGAGGCCTCGTACTATAACTGGAAAGCAGAGTACGGCGGTATGGAAGCCTCTGATACTAAAAAGATGAAAGACCTTGAGGACGAAAATCGTCGTCTCAAACAGATGTTTGCCGATCTCAGCCTTGAATGTCGGGCCCTGAAAGACGTTATCGAAAAAAAGTTTTAAAACCAGCGATAAAGCGGGAGCTCGTCAGCTATCTGACGGCACAATTTGCCATGAGCATCCGCCAGGCGTGCAGGACATTATCGCTGAGCAGGACGGTGTATTTTTATCAGCCCGATACCCGGCGCGACGAACCGGTGCTCCTGGCGTTGACTGAACTGGCAGAGCGCTATCCGCGATACGGTTTTAAGAAGCTGTTCCGGTTGCTGCGCAGGCAGGGTAACACCTGGAACCATAAGCGTATTCACCGGATATACTGCCTGCTGAAGCTGAATTTTTGTCGCAAGGGAAAGCAGCGTCTGCCCGTGCGTAACCCGGCGCCACTGGTAACGCCGGAAGCGTTAAACCAAAGCTGGTCCATCGATTTTATGCATGATGCACTGGTCTGTGGAAGGCGTTTTCGGACCTTCAATGTGGTGGATGATTTAACCGGGAAGTACTGGCGACAGAAATCGACCTGAATATCCCGGCTCAACGTGTTGTCCGGGTACTGGAGCGGATCGTAGCAAACCGTGGCTACCCGCTGAAAATGCGGATGGACAACGGACCAGAACTGGTCTCACTGACGCTGGCACAGTGGGCTGAAGAATATGGTGTGTTACTGGAATTTATCAAGCCTGACAAGCTGACACAGAATGCCTTCATCGAACGGTTTAACCGGACGTACCGGACAGAAATCCTGGATTTTTACCTGTTCAGAACACTGAATGAGGCCCGGGAAATCACAGAGCGCTGGCTGAGGGAATATAACAGCGAACGCCCTCACGAATCGCTGAACAACCTGACGCCGGAAGAGTACCGGCTGATGGCTGAAAACACGGAAGTCTCAAAAAGTGCGCGGAACTAAAACGGGTATGCTTACATTGGGGCGGCTTTTGCTAAAATATGAAACTAAATCAAAAACGGTACGCAAAGCGGGCAGGCGTAGCGAAGATAGCGTTGCAAGCGGGTAGGTAAATACATATGCGGAAGGCTTCTTCAACTGCACTGAGTAGGACATAGAAATATTAGACGGAAGCTTGTAATCGGAGCGAGAACGACGCTGCAAAACGCGGCTTAGCGCTTCTGATAACATCAGTTGAAAAGAATAAAAAGAGATTGTCGGTCATTTAATATCAACATAACGATAACAAAGTATGCCGATTACAGGAGAAAAGTCATCATTGCATTATTTTTTGAGTAAGTGAGCTTATGCATTATTAATGCATAAGCTCACTTACGTTCGTATTAAATAATTATTTAATTTCTACATCGATGCTTTGAGTAAAAGCAGATGCTAGAAAATTATGCTTTTTAACTCAATACAGGTAATCATTTATTGTTATTTTGCCACATAGCCAAGACCAATTCGGCTAACGCTGGCACCAATCCGCTGAATATAGTTTAATGCATATTCGTATCTTAGTTTTGCCACAACTTCGGCCTCTCTGTGCTCGCTTTTCATGCTGTTATCCTTAAATTCAAGCTGTATTTCAAGCAGCGATAAGGTCCGGTTATCAATCATCCCTCCCTTTTCCGCCACGAAAGTACGCCACTCAACCTTTTGAATAGCCGGACTACTGACATCCTCTTTAGAGGAGCGAATACCCAATCCGATAATTTCTCCTTGGTATTCAACATAGCAATATGAACCGCTATTGATATGGTGATGAGTCAGAGTGTCCGGGCCAGAACGGTAAAGTTTGATAGCAGTAAAGGGGCGTAGACTGGTATCCCCGCCTTTATTGAAAGCTATAATGCTTTGTCCGGGCTGTAAATCACAGGCAGGGGTTGCACAAACCCACCAGGTGTCACCTAATCTGAATATATGCCCACTGTCCAGTTGTTCAGGCGTAGTCGTCCCGTCCTCATTTTGTCTGGACGGCAGGCAGCAAACATGGCGGTTATATTCGCTGATCGCCCGTTTTTTCTCGGTCTCTTTACTCAAGTCCACACTATAATGCTCACGATAGGTAAATCCGCTATTCGAATCAGCCTGATAAATTTTTCTACCGTAGTCAGCTACAGCCTCTTCGACCAGGAAAGAAAGCATTTCAGATTGGCGTGCAACATGGTCTTTTAAGCGATATGTGCGTAGAAGCTCAGTGTGTTCTGTAGGGAGAGCGTCACTTCCCGGATTACAGATGGTTTCATAGAATTTTGCGTAGGCATGTTTTTGCTTAAGTGATGTATCTTCAACCTCTGCGCCTAACCGGCTTATCTCATGGCGGAACTTTGCAGAAATCAGTCTGGAGGGGGTTGGTTTCCAGTCTAGCAGCGCTGTTTCCAGTTCAGCCATCAAGTTCTCAGGTCCTTTTTCAACAAAGCACACAAAACCTTGTGATGTCCTCAGCCATTTACAGTTTTCTGAAATTCTCCAGGCAAGTAACTTGGAAGGATTATTACTAAAATCACCAGTATATTTTTTTTCAAATTGCTCGATAGCCCAGTAAAAAAACGTTTTACGTTGTGCCAGTTCTAATGCCAATTCTTCGGCCCATTCACTTAATTGCGCGAATGCACCTTTTTTGCCCATAAACTCGCCAAGGGCTTTTCTCTCTCCACCTGCGGGATTACGCGCCGCCATGTAGGTCGCCATATCCAGCTTTTCTTCGATAACGCTGCGATCAAAAATCCCACTGTCTTCTTTCTCAACAATAAATGTGTCCAGATACAGAATTTTCTCCCGCAGAGTTTCAGGATACTGAGACGTACAGCTATTCAGTAGTGAGCGCAGACACTCGTGGATAACGTTATCCAGATCTTCACTTGTGTGCACGACAACCAGATTGAAATGCTGGTTATTCAAAACAGACGCAAGAATTTTCCTGGCCGTATCTCCGCCTGTCCCGGTCTCAGCCCCCTCAAGGTTATAATCGAGAATCAGTAAGTCGGATTGATGAAGGTGATCGGCAAGCTCTTCAGGAGTCTCAATTCCCGTTTTTCGTTCCGCACGGTTAGCTAACACACCATCATGAATATCAATGATGAGTCCGGGCTTATGTGCTCGAAACTGTCTGATGAGTTGCATAACTTCCCGTGCAGTTGCTGGGGTATGCCATTTTTTTCGCGTCGCCACGCGTGTATCTACGTCGCCGCCAGGAGCATCTTCTACTTTTTCAGCGAAAATTTCTTCCCACGTAGGGTACTGATCATCAATAATCAAAACAGAACGAAGCGGCAATATAAACGCTTCACTGACCAGATCTCTGAATGTTATTCCTTCAACCAAAAGTGGCCCCCTTAAAATCAATGACGAAATTAGCCCCGTTGAGACGCCTGAGCTTACGCTCTGTGGCATACACTATTGAATGACCACCAGCTTGTAAATTTGCACGACACAGGTAAAGCCCTATTCCTCTGCCGCCACTCGATTTACGGGTAAAGAACATTTTAAAAAGGTGTTCCTGGTCAACTGGATTAATGCCTGGCCCATTATCAGAAATAACGATTCGCTCTTCCTCAACCGAAAGGAAGATTTCGGGTTCGGGCGTATGAGAATTAACCAACCAGTAAACGCTGTTGTTCATCAGATTTACAAAAACCGGATAAAGCCGGGAAGGCTGCTCATAAAGAGAAAACTGTCGAAACGCTTCAGAGGCATGAACGGTGATAGCTCTGTTGCGTATTACTGAGCCAAAGAAATTTTTTAAATAATCTTCAATTTCTCTGCCCGTAATTAATCGCCTCGTCTTGGTTCCTGACACTTTTAAAGGTGCAAGAAAGTTAAGCTGTTGGCTTAGGGCTTCATACCCTTCAACAATCAGTTCTGTTCCTGACACTTGTCCTGCTTGCTGAATCTGACGAATACCTTCATAAATCATACGCTCATTGTTGGCGAGTTCATGCCCCAAAATTTCAACAGTAATGCCAAGCTGAGCCACCTGATTAAGCCGGTTGAGATCTTCCCTTAATGTAATGTTTTCAGCGGTACCCTGCCGGGCGATGAGCTCAATATTAATATTTTCACTCATAATTTCTAAGGCATATAGGTATGATTGGAAAGTTTCTTCATTTTCACTATTAAGTTTCTGATAAAGAGTTTTCATCCCATCCAGCGCTTCGTCTAGTCCATACCGGCCCAATCGAACGTTCTCAACAAAGGGCATGGCATCCTGATGAAACGCTTTATTACGTGCGTCAAACAGCGCCGCAACACGCTGGCTTTCTGTATTCTGAATACTTTCAATAGCCTTGCGCCAAGTGCGAAGACGCGCCTGAAGCCGGCTTGCGTGGCTGTTAAGCTGCTTCTGAGCGATTTCCTCGGGTTTGGCAGGTTTAATGCGTTCAATAGCAGCGGCGCGTTTTTCTTCCAGTGTCCTGATTTTTTCAATCACTTCTATATACATAGCCCTGTATGCACGATAGTCATCTTCAAGTGCACCCAGTTTGGCAGGCGCGCCCGTAAGCCGCAGATCAGACAGACTATCGCTGAGCCTGGCGATGGTTGACTGGGCTTCAGCTAAATCCTGCTCCGTGTTAATTTCTGATTCAAAGAGAATATTTTCAGTCTCAATATAAATCTCGTTCAGCAAAGGGAAATTTTTACGGAGGTTAGAACGGAAACGGCTCGCATTTTTGGCGGACAATGCCTGTCGTTCTTTATCGGCTTTTTCTTTATCATATTTTGCCTGCACATCTGGAAGCACCTGGTTTCGCAATTCTGATGCCTGACCAAAATACTGATAAGCGGAAGTTCGCAGAATATTAATCACAAGTGCACGTAGTGCTTTTGCGCTTCGGTTATCAATAAACCCCTCACGTCCTGCTTTATCTTTTAGATTAGGGTTTTGTTCACGTGAAATCGCGACACGCCCAAGCATCCTGCGAGCGTTCCAGAATTCACGCCCTGTCGAGATACTGCGACGAGTTTCGATTTCGAAAAAATCATTATCAGTCCTTCCATAAGGGAGGACGCGGAGACCATTACGAAAGAGTAAAAATCCGCCGTGCTCTTGGGTTAGCTTTTCGAATCTAGCCCAGTTCGCTTCAGATAATGTGGAGTTGCGCTGAACCCTTTCATAAGTTGTAACGACCAAACTGAATGGCCCTACAAAAGTTGTTGGTCCAGTCGGTATTTTGAAATCTTTTGGAGGATAAATGACGTAGTCATTTCCCTGAAAAAGCCACTCTCCAAATGCTTTAATCTGTCCTTTGAAAACTCCATTTGCGTCGATGTTTCCCGAAAGCACGTGCTCGGCTTCTTCGAGCACATCGCGATTCATTGATGCGCGCTCATCTTCTACGACTGGATTCGATACTGCCCCTGACCAGACCCTGACCTCATAAGAAAACTCAGGTGCGAAAGCATTATGCTCAATTGCTCCAAGGTCGACGTAGGGATCGGTGAAAGCCGACAAGGTAGAAATAAGAGCTTCTCGAATTTTTTTGACATTGCCGTCAGGTTCAACAGAGGGGAGTTGAGCGCGAAGATCATAATTGATATCGGATACGAGTAACGCAGAACCATGGGATGAAGTCCCTTGCCAGACAGACCAGGGCGCCAGATGATGTTCATCAAAACGGGCATTGACTATCGTGCTGGCAATGATCTCAGAAGGTTTAGGGGAGGAAGGATTATTTTCCTGAACCACACGGTCATAGGTTTCCCAGGCAAGTTTGAGTCTTTGAGTACGGTCATTATTTGTGTCATTACCCTGAATATTTTCCAGCAAGCGTTCAAATAGTTGAGGCAAACTCGCAAACAGTTGCTCTTGGTCTGTAAATTCGGTGACTGGGACTTCTATATCTGAAAGCACCAGATAAGGATTTTCAAAAATACGCCAGTCAATCAAGGCCGTAACGAAATCAGCATTTTTTCTTTTACTGATGATAAGAAGCAGCGGCCCAAGGTTCGCTGACGATAAACGCCCGATACCTTTCTGCCCCTGGCGGGTGCGCTTTGGTAAACCGTCGCGGTCGTCATCATCCTGCGTATTTATATCGTATTTGGAGGTAGTCCCTACAACAAGCCAACGATTGACGAACTCTTCAAAGTTCATTCCATGACCATCATCAAACACAGCCGCAACAGGTTCTTGATCGTCAAAAAGATGCAGGCTTACGTTTCGCGCATAGGCGTCATAAGCATTTTTCCAGAGTTCAGTAATCGCAGTAGGACAGTCAGCAATCTGCTCGCGACCAAGATGATCGACCGTCCTGGCCTGGGTGCGAAACGACAGAGTTTGAATCATATATTCTCAGTTTCCCGTTTATCAGAATCTGCGAAAGTATCGTCGTTCGGATGAATGGCATGCTCTTTCAGCAGATATTGTTTGATATGCCGAATGAGGTATGTACCCATCTTAACCGGTACGGCGTTTCCAATTTGCCGGCCAGCTGCCGTAAGCCCACCAGCGAAAATAAAATTATCTGGGAATGTCTGAATTCTCGCAGCCTGCCGCAGGGTAATACCATGGTGGCTGGTTGGGTGAACGAAGCGCCCTTTAGAGGGGTTGATGCACGCTGTCGTCATGGTCGGTGCAGGTAACGCTGGGTCGATACGCCCATAAACATCTTTATGACCGTCATGCTTTGCATGACAAGGTAGTGTTCTGCCCGAATCTTTGCGGCTTCCTCCGTTAGGGGGGGTATTTGAAAAAGCTTTAACCAGCTCCGGGCCATGATTCATGTGTATATCGTTTTCATCATTTTCGGGCGCGGGCCTGAATACACTTTCACAGGCTGCCCATACCTGTAAATCGCCTTTCACTTTGTCTTGAGAGGCGTGCGTAGGCTTCGGAGGCCAGACGAAATCATGGGTATCCGCTTCATCCCTGACCCCGAGAATAAATACCCGTTTACGTCTTTGTGGTACTCCAAAGTCACGGGCATCCAGAACGACGGGTTCATAAACTGTATATCCCGCTTTGGCTCCTTCGCTGTAAAAGGCGTCCAGATGACCTTTATGACGCTCCCAGAGTATTCCGGGCACATTTTCCATCAAAAATACACGCGGACGAAATGCTTTAACGAATCGAAAATACGCCAGCACCAGCTCATTTCGTGGGTCATCAACTCCTGCACCTAAGATTCGGTGCGTCGAAAAGCCCTGGCAGGGAGGCCCCCCCAGAAGCAGATCGCAGCTTCTTCCCGCGAAATAATCTTCATGCACTTTTTCAGGCGTGTAATTTAGTATGCTCTCGTCAAGAACAGTAACGTTTTCAGCACCTTCATAGCTGACAATATTTCTTTTATACGTCTTTACGGCATACGGATCGTTTTCCAGGGCCAGCGCAATAGAAAAACCCGCATTAACAGCAGCAAGAGAAAAACCACCAGCTCCCGCAAACAGATCAATGGCAACGGGCTTTTTTATTTGTTGAATATTATTCATAGGTGCTCTGTCAGCCCAATTCAATTTCAGAAAGAAAAAACATGGTGTAATTATGCCATCACTTTCGACGAAAAACACGGTAACCACGTCTGCCAGGCGTGGTTTTCAGTACGATGTTTAGCTATCTTAATCTTATTCTCTACAGTATGAGCTAACGCCCTCTCAGCCAGGTCGCGTCAATACTTCTTATCACTCCTATTTCTATAGCACTAAAGCCCCTCCACCAGCAGCCTCTGGCAAAACAACACAAAATCCCTACCGATACCGTGAAGGCCAGATCTCTTCAGGCCGCATATTGATTGCCTCGGCAATAAGCCGTTCCCCTTTCGGCCAGCGCATTCTCAACGTGTTTGAAAGCGTGCCGGAGGCCAGCCCGCTGTCACGCGAAAGCTTAGCCATGCTGATCCCGTTTTTCTTCAGTGCCGCCAGAATATCTGCCGGATGCATATCATGTTGAACGTACTTCTTTTCCATTTGCTGCCTCCAGTTCCCTGTTGCTGTAAGATGCATCACTAATAGGCACTATGTGTACACTATTGAGTGATTATCTTCAACCACTATCATCTATGAAGCAGTTACTTACACTACCTAAACCGATCCAGTTATAGGCAGGTGTAAAATGGCTGAACCTTATTTGAAAAACCGAAAAAGATTTACTTCATCATTGCAGAATCACCTTGTGCCGTTGTTCGACAAGCTGGCGCAGCAATCCCGCATTCCCAAAAGCAGATTGCTGGATGAAGCCATTGCTGACTTATTGAAAAAGCATGGCTTTTCTGACGATGAGATCAGAGAGAAGTAATATATATGCCAGCGCAGGCCAGTAAATATCCCGTTCGGCATTGCGTCGGTAATGTCTCAGGGATGATAAATTTTGCTGGTGCTGGTGCTGGTGCTGGTGCTGGTGCTGGTGCTGGTGCTGATGTATCGCGTTTAGCAAAAGTCCCAACGGTACAGCCTGGAAAGTGGCTTTACCGGCTGGCGGCTGTCCTGGCGGATTAAAAAGATCCTAAGGTTTCTTTGAATCAAGCTAGGAGAAACCAAAACGAACAGTTGCACCATAAAGAGCTTTCCGCATCCTTCCGTACAGAAATGAAAGTCGATTCATAGCTAAGCAGGGAAAGAAGAGGGCGCTGTGATTGCTTCTGCACACACCTGAATGCTGCAAGCGGGCTGCGATAAAACACGTACTGCCGACCTTTTACCACTAAGCTTCCTTCGCCATGCATTTGCAGAACGCGGAAGATTTTTTTCGAGTCATGCTTCGACTAAAAAGCTTACCCGAAGACAGAAGGACGCATGTTTGCGGTAGCCAGATAGGGTTTGAGAGAAGTAGCCGAACACAACTAAGCGGCTCGTCATACATGACCCATTCAACACCATACATCCCTGTCCAAAATATCCTATAGATATCCTGGAAAACAAAAAGGACTCACGCTATTAACGTAAGTCCTTGATAAATCTGGTGGCCCCTGCTGGACTTGAACCAGCGACCAAGCGATTATGAGTCGCCTGCTCTAACCACTGAGCTAAGGGGCCTGTGGCGCGGGATTATAATGTAACTTGCCGCTGCAATCCAGCGATCCGCTGCTGAGTGCCTGTTTTTTGCGCATATCCTTAAGCATTGTAACTGTTTAAATAACAATCCGTTACCTGAGCGTTATCTCCCGTGTGTATCTCTGTATCCAGTCCCGTTAAAGAAGGTCGCTTCCTTACTTATCATCACCGGTAATAAAAGGTGGATGATAAATCGCCGTGCTCCAGTAACGGCTGCTGGCATGTTTTTCGGCCATCCAGCCCTGTTTGCGCAGCTGGCGGGCAATTAGCTTATTCATAATGCCGTGTCCGGCCAGCAGCACATTGCCGCGTGCGGAAAGCGCGATCAGCTTCGCAGCAGCCTGTTCTGCTCGCTGCTCGGCCTGCTGATAAGATTCCACAGAACCGGCATAGCCGCACAGCCACATCAGGCGTAATGCAAAAAGCCAGAGAGAAGGAGGCAGGTTAGGGTAGCCCAGACGCATGATGGGCAGCGAAACCTCACTAAAAAGAGGATCGACAGCATCAAGTTCCAGCCCCAGCTTTTCCAGTGAAGAACGCGCGCGCGGCAGCGGGCTGGCGACAATATAATTCGCCGTGGCGGCAACTTCCCGGCACCTGTCTGGCGGCATGTCCGACACCAGCGACATATCGTAGGCTTCGCACCATTCGGCCATTGCCAGCGCCGGCAGGCGACCGCCGGAATGATGATCGGGTTTCCCGTGGCGCATAAGAATGATGGTCATAAATTTCCTCAAGGGTCTCAGACGAAGGGCGTTCCGCCGGGGGAAGATGGTTATTGCCATAGCGTCACAGCATTGTCATCTGTAAAGGTTATCTTGCTGACGCTGTAGCCCGTACCAGGACCAGGCGTTAATAAAGATTATTTATGCTGCACGGCAAAGGCACAAAACATTTTGCGCTATGATAAATTAACTTTATGATTTGCAAGAAAATATATATCCTGTTTTCTGTATGAATGTAAAGTTATTCTAATTTATTGCGTCAGATTACTTGCTTTATCTACGCGCGTAGATAGAATGCACCGGTAGCAAGAATTCACAGTGTTGATGTTTGTCTGTGCAGCGAAGGTCAAATTTATTTTACGTTTTAATCGACCGGTTACCAAAACCGGCGGGCGCAAAGTAAACAAAACGAAGCCCAACACCAGGGAACCCGTTACTGACCTTTAATTATGGCTCAGCAAAAGCGTGTCATCACTGGCGAATCCTCCGTACTCTGCGGGGCAGCCAGGGAAGGCAAAACAGACCTCTCATCTCAGGGATTTTTTCATGTTGACACAACCTGTCCGACAGGAAGCCTCCTCCTCTGTTTCGGCAGCGGATGAACGTTTAACCACTCCGGAAGGACGTAAAGATTTCTGGCGGGCGACCGTCTCTTGCTGGCTGGGTACGGCGATGGAGTATGCCGACTTTGCCCTGTACGGCCTTGCCGCCGGTATTATTTTTGGCGACGTATTTTTCCCGAACGTGACGCCCGCAATGGCGCTCCTTTCAAGCTTTGCGACCTGGTCGGTGGGCTTTATCGCTCGTCCAATAGGAGCGCTCTTTTTTGGCTGGCTCGGCGATCGTAAAGGGCGCAAAGTTGTCATGGTCACCACCATCATTCTGATGGGTCTCTCTACCACGCTGATCGGCGTCATCCCCGGATATTCCTCTATCGGCCTGTGGGCGCCTGCCTGCCTGGTCGTGCTGCGCTTTAGCCAGGGCTTTGGTGCTGGCGCAGAGCTTTCCGGCGGCACGGTGATGCTGGGCGAATATGCGCCTGCCGAAAAGCGCGGGCTGGTCTCATCGATTATCGCGCTTGGTTCAAACAGCGGCACGCTGATCGCCTCGCTGGTCTGGCTGGCGGTAGTACAGATGGATCAGCAACAGCTGCAGGAGTGGGGCTGGCGCATTCCTTTTTTGTGCAGCTCGCTAATAGCGCTGGTGGCGCTGTGGATCCGCCGTCACCTGAAGGAAACGCCGGTTTTTGAACGTAAAAATGCAGAGATGCAGGCGCAGCGCGAAGGCAAGCTGGTAGCATATCAGCCTGAAATTCCCCGCACCTTCTGGCAGCGTAGCCGCTCCTTTCTGGTGATGCTCGGCCTGCGGATTGGTGAAAATGGCCCGTCCTATCTGGCGCAGGGCTTTATGATTGGTTACGTGGTTAAAGTCCTGGCGGTAGATAAATCCGTCGCGACCTCCGCCGTCTTTATCGCTTCACTGCTCGGCTTCTTAATTATCCCTCTTGCCGGCTGGCTCTCGGACCGTTTTGGCCGCCGCATTACCTATCGCTGGTTTTGCCTGCTATTAATTCTCTATGCCTTCCCGGCTTTTATGCTGCTGGATTCTCGCGAGCCAGCGGTGGTGATGGCGGTTATCGTTGTCGGCATGGGGTTAGCCTCGCTGGGTATTTATGGCGTGCAGGCGGCGTGGGGCGTTGAGCTGTTTGGCGTTAAACACCGCTACACTAAAATGGCCACGGCAAAAGAACTGGGTTCCATTCTTTCTGGCGGAACCGCGCCGCTGGTTGCGGCCGCGCTGTTCTCCTGGACCGGCCACTGGTGGGTTATTGCAACCTATTTTGCGGTGATGGCAGGCATCGGTTTTCTGACCACGTTTGTGGCGCCGGAAACGCGAGGCCGCGATCTCAACGCGCCGGAAGATGCTATTTAAAATATGCGGGCCGATAAGCGTCGGCCCTTCAGGAAATGAGGTAAGACGTTGGCCAGACAGGGTTTACGCGCAACACGAGCCGACGTAGCCAGAGAAGCCGGAACTTCTGTCGCTGTAGTCAGCTACGTAATCAACAACGGCCCCAGGCCGGTAGCGGAAGCAACGCGGCTGCGCGTGCTGGCAGCGGTACAGAAGACTGGCTATCGACCTAACAGTCTGGCCAGAGCGCTGGCGCTGGGCTCCACAAAAACTTACGGGCTGGTCGTGCCCAATATCAGCAACGCGTTTGTTGCTTCCTTTGCGCATGCCTTGCAGCAGGAAGCGTTGAGCAACGGCATGGTTATGCTGCTTGGCGATGCGGGCGACAGCCGCCAGCGCGAGCTGGAGCTGATTAACAGCCTGCTCAGCCAGCAGGTTGATGGGCTGTTTTACAACAGCGTCGATCGTCATCCCTATATTGATATTATTCAGGCCAGCGGCACGCCGCTGGTGATGCTCGATCGGGTTGATCCTGCGCTAAACGTCAATATCCTGCGCGTGGATGAGTGCGAAGCTGCCCGTCAGGTCACCCTACATTTGCTTAGCCACGGTTATAAAGAGGCTGGCATGATCAGCGGGCCGCTGGAGATGTTTAACGCCCAGGACCGCCTGGCAGGCTGGCGACAGGCGCTGGCGGAATACGGCGTGACAGAACGGCCAGAATGGATTTTTCCGGCACCCTATACGCGCGAAGGCGGCTATCAGGCGGCGAAAGAAATGCTACAGGGAGAGCTGCCCCGGGCGTTGTTTATCGCCAATGAGATGCAGGCTATTGGCTGCATCCGTGCGCTGGCAGAACAGCAGCTTCGCGTGCCGGAGCATATCGCGCTGGTCTGCTTTAACGGTACGGAGCAGTCGGCCTACCATGTTCCTTCATTAACGACCGTGCGTCAGCCGGTAGAAGCGATGGCGAAAAAAGCACTGGCGATGCTGGCGTCGCCGCAAAACGACGTGCAGCTAAGCGAATTTGCACACCAGCTACAAATTGGCGAATCCTGCGGCTGTACGCTGGCTGCTGCCAACACGCCGCAAAGAAAGATAAAACCATGAAAAGAGTAATTATCGACTGCGATCCGGGCAACGGCATTATCGGTGCCAACGTGGATGACGGACTGGCGCTGGCGCTGGCCATCGGTTCGCCGGCTATTTCTCTGGAACTGGTCACGATTGTGACGGGCAATACGCCGTGCGAAACCGGTTATAACGTGGTTAAAGATCTGCTGAACAGGCTGGATCTGGATATACCGGTACGGAAAGGTGCAACGCGCGCGCTGTTTGAGCCGCCGGAGCCCTGGCGCGAGGCGCTGGATAATCGCGTCTGGCACTCGCAGCTGGATCACCTCTGGCAGGGCGTTCGCCAGCCTCGCGCTTATCAGGCACCGGACGAAGAGGCGGCGGATGCCATCGGGCAACTGATCTGCGCTAATCCCGGGAAGATTACGTTGGTTGCTATCGGGCCGCTGACTAACGTAGCGCTGGCGCTGGAGCGTTATCCGCAGATGGCGGAAGCGGTGCAGGAAATCGCGATTATGGGCGGCGTGTTTGCACTGGATAACTTTATCAAAGACACCAACTTTGGCCTGGATCCGGAAGCCGCGCAGCGGGTGCTGAACAGCGGGGCGTGCATTACGCTGGTGCCAATGGATGTGACCACGCAAACCATGTTAACCCATCAGGATTTACAGCGCATTGAAGCGGCAGATACGCCGCTGGCGAAATTTGTCGGCGAAACGCTGCGTCCCTGGCTTGATTATTCTATGCAGGTCCGTCGGCTGCCGGGCTGCTGGATCCACGATGTGCTGGTGGTCGCCTGGCTGATCAATCAGCAGGTTGCTACAGCGGCAGATTACTATGTCGACGTCGAAGTGCGGCCCGGCATGACGCGCGGAAAATCGTGGCGTTATCGTTTGCCGCTGCGGATTGATATTGCGGCGGGTGAACCGAGCGGCGGCCTGGTTCACGTCCTGCAAACGGTAGATAACGCGCGGCTACTGGCGATGCTGGAGCAGGCGCTGGCCCGATAACGTTTTTCCTCAGCGGCGTCGTGCCGTTTTGAAAAGGTTGCTTACATCCTGCATTAAAGCGTGACAACTGCTTCCCTCTCTCACTTCATTTAGCATGATATAAACAAATGATTAACATTTATGCCGTCGTGACGGGCGGACCTTTGTCGTCTTTGAGACAGGAAGAATCATTATGTTTGACTGGACTTCGACACAGCGCAATGTGGCTTTCGCCAGTTTTGCCAGCTGGATGCTGGACGCCTTCGACTTTTTTATCCTGGTTTTTGTTTTAAGCGATATCGCGACGAATTTTCACGTCGGGGTTTCTGAAGTCTCGCTGGCGATTATGCTGACGCTGGCGGTAAGGCCGATTGGGGCGCTGCTGTTTGGTCGCCTGGCGGAGAAGTATGGCCGCCGCCCCATATTGATGATTAACATCACCCTGTTTTCGCTGTTCGAGCTGCTTTCCGCCTGGTCGCCGACGCTGGCTACCTTTCTTATTTTTCGCGTAATTTACGGTATCGCTATGGGCGGGGTCTGGGGCGTGGCGTCGTCGCTGGCGATGGAGACGATCCCCGATCGATCCCGCGGCCTGATGTCCGGTATTTTTCAGGCGGGTTATCCGGCGGGCTATCTGCTGGCCTCCATCATTTTTGGCCTCTGCTACAGCTACGTCGGCTGGCGTGGGATGTTCCTGATTGGCGCGATGCCGATTTTGCTGCTGCCGTTTATCTGGTTTAAGGTGCCGGAATCGCCGGTATGGCTGGCCGCCAGAGCGCGGAAGGAGAGCGTGGCGCTGCTGCCGGTAATACGCAAACACTGGAAGCTTTGCCTCTATCTGGTCGGGCTGATGGCCTGCTTTAACTTCTTTAGTCACGGTACGCAGGACCTTTATCCGACCTTCCTTAAGGTTCAGCACGGTTTCGATCCGCATACGGTCAGCCTGATTGCCATCGCTTACAACATTGCCGCGATGATGGGCGGCGTCTTTTTTGGTTCGCTGTCGGAAAAAATTGGCCGTAAGAAGGCGATGATGATTGCCGCGCTGCTGGCGTTGCCGGTACTGCCGCTGTGGGCTTTTTCAACCGGTTCGCTGACTATCGGCCTGGGCGCGTTTTTAATGCAGTTTATGGTGCAGGGCGCATGGGGCGTGGTGCCAACCTATCTTACCGAGCTGGTACCTGCCAATACGCGCGCGGTACTGCCGGGCTTTGTTTATCAGCTGGGTAACCTTATTGCTTCGGTTAACGCCACGCTACAGTCGCATATCGCCGAAGCGCACAACAACAACTATGGGCTGGCGATGGCGATAGTCGCCGGAACGGTTGCTGTGCTGATTGCGCTGATTGTCGCCTGCGGTAAGGAAACCAGAGGAATTGAAATTACCGCGCAGAAGAAATAGCGTGTCCGGCAACGTGGCTTGAAATTTGTCGCCACGTTGCCGAATCGCCGGGTTATTGTGCTGGCTGACGGGTCAACCCAGGTCGTGTCGGGCTATTGCGCTGGCTGGCAGACGTCAACCCAGGTCGCATCGGGCTATTGCGCTGGCTGGCTGACGTCAACCCAGGTCCCGCCGGGCTATTGCGCTGGCTGGCTGACGTCAACTCAGATCCCGCCGGATTATTCCGCTGGCTGGCAGACGTCAACCCAGGTCGCGTCGGTCAGTTCCGCCAGCAGCTGCGGTGAGATGCGCACCGCGCTGTAAATTGAACCGGCTGCCGGCAACACTTCCTCATACTGCTTCAGCGACAGATCGCAAAAAACCGGCAAGGGCGTTTCCAGACCAAAAGGGCAGACGCCGCCAACGGGATGACCAGTCCAGCTGACTACCTCATCGCTGCTGAGCATGCGGGCCTTGCTGCCCAGCATCGCTTTCAGCTTGCGATTATCCAGCCTTAAATCGCCGCAGGTGACAATCAATATCACCTGGTTTTTCACCTTCAGCGACAGCGTTTTGGCTATCTGGCCGGGCTTCACGTGATGCGCACGCGCCGCCAGCGCCACCGTAGCGGTGCTTTCCGCCAGTTCAATAATACCGATATCCGGCGCGCGTTCGGCAAAGAACTGCCGTACAGACTCCAGGCTCATACTTCAGCTCCTTTACATTCAGGCCGATAAAGCTGCCACAGCACGAGCGGGCTGTAAACGGGGAACGGGAAAATGAGATATTTCGGGAACGGAGGCGGCGAAAATTAAACCGGCTTTAGCGTACAGTTACCACATTGCTGTACGGCAGGCAGGCGATAGCGCTGGCAGCAGGTGCGGCGCTGCATTTCGCCATCACGCGGCAGCATGGTGCGGTAGAAAGGATTATCGGAACCATCAGAGAGCGAGCGTGAAAAGAAAAAGGCGTGTTCCAGCTCGGCGTGCAGGCCTGCCCCAAGCAGCGGTGCCAGCTCGCCCAGGAACCAGTGAACGGCAAATCCGCTGTTGCTCCAGATAAGCTTGCCGTTGATGTCGCCGTGCCGCTCGATACCTTCTACGGCGGGAATAAGAAACTGCTGGATCAGCCGGTCCATGCGGCGACGGGGACTAAGGTAACGCGCCTCTTCATCTTCCTGCACATCAATCCAGAACGCGGCGGCACGGCCGGTTTCGTGGAACTCAACGTGGATATGTTCCGGCGAGCAGTCCAGCGCGCGGTTTTCCAGCAGCAGCGCCATCATCAGCGGCGGTAGAACCAGGCCAAAATACCACTGCGCCCAGAGCGATTGCAGCGGCTTGTTCTCCCTTGGCTGTTCGCCATGCTCCCGATAGATAAAATCGCTGTAAAGCGTATTAAGGCGAGAGAAATTCTCCGGCTGCGACCACTGCGCCAGCGTCATACAGCCTGCGGGAGCCGCCTCGTTTAGCCTGATGGTATCGAGAAAATAGGCCCGATGCTCGCTGAACAGCGCGCGTAGCGAACCGGCCAGCGGTCGATGGCTCTGCAAAAATATCAGCGGGTGAGAGCCATACTCGGCGCTCTGATAACGGACGGTGCTCATGGGCTATTCCGCAATATCTGAGTGGGAAAACAAATGATAATCGTTCTTGATTGTATCTGAGGGTAGTGGAACGCACAAGCCGCATTTAGTGTGGCGATCCGGCGGGGCAGAGAGAAGCCATGCCGATTTGAATTAATATCGTTATAGCCGGTAAACAGACAACAGAATTTCCTGACCATTATTATGGGGATTTGCTTTTAGTTCGTTTTTTAGCAGGTAATAATGATTTTACTTAGGGAGAATTAATAACGACAGGCTTGCTGTTTACTTAACGGAAATATCCTCAGGCTACCGTCTCTGTCAAAATAAATATAGCGCGCGATGTTTTAATTCGCGAGGCAAATGCCGGCCCTGTACACAGGATAAATTAAGACAAATTGAGAAATGATTTTACCGATCTGAGGATTCAGATCGGCCAGGGAAATTAAAGTGCATCGGCCGGTTTTGCCAAATCCCCATGAGATAATTTTTCCCATGAAAGAATAGCATTACGGCCCCGATTTTTTACCACATAAAGGGCACGGTCGGCATTAGCCAGCGCGTCGGCAAAATTGTTGTCCACTATCGGCGCAAAACCCGCGCTGACGGTTACGTGCGTGGCGACCTGCTCATTGAACAGATGCGGGATTTCCAGTTCCTGAATGTACTGGCGGATGCGCTCTGACAGCTTCATCGCAATAGCTTCGTTAACGTTGGTCAGCAATACCAGGAACTCTTCACCACCATAGCGGGCGACAATGTCGCGTGAACGCACCGCATCGCGAATGGCAATCGACACTCGCGCCAGCGCCTGATCGCCCATCGCATGCCCGTAGTTGTCGTTATAAGCCTTAAAGTGGTCGATATCCAGCATCAGGATATAGTGATTACCGCTATGATTTTCAAAAACATTTTTCAACCTGTTGTCCAGGCCGCGACGATTATAAAGCCCGGTCAGCGGGTCGAGCATACTCAAATCGCTCCAGCTTTGCTTCTCTTCATACAGCTGGCTGACCAGACGACGAGTAAAGCGGTCGCGCCGCCGTTGCAGGATATGATGCAGCGTAAAACCGACCAGCGGCAGCAGAATAGTAAACAGGATGAGCAGCGTATTATGCCCACGATCCAGCACGATAACCGTCATGGAAGGCGGCAGGGTATGCAGGCAAAACGCCAGCAGATGATCGCTCAGCGCAACGGCGCCAATAAAGAAAGCGCTGAACAGGCTTATCAGCAAAAAGCTGTTGTCAAAATAAAAGACTAAATCAAAAGTCAGGACAATTTGCCACGCCCACAACAGGCCGATTGCCAGCGAGGCGACATTTAATATCGGAAATTTAACTCTGGGCCGCAAAAGCATCCAGATTAACAGGAGGGCGCTAAAGGCGGCAATAATTAGCGCAGGAAAGCCGGATAAACCCTTACTTTGTTTTTTGCTGTAAATATAAAATAAAGACGCAGCGGTGTTTAAAACAAGGAATAACATCAGCGAAAGCCGATATTTGCTGTGAAGCAATTCATTATAGCTTTGTAATTTCATTCTTTTCTACTCATGACTGCCTGAATAGCATACGGTTGCCACGAAAAAGGCAGAGCCGGGAATAGTTGCTGTAATTATTATAAGGTTTTTAGTGGGTACAGAAGCACTGACAATTTAACACTTAATAAGTGTGGTGTCATCTTTAAGCGTAATTATTAAACGGCAGGCAAACAATTCTTGCTGCAAAACGATAAAAGTTCTTATATGCTATTGGTAATCATTATCATTAAGAAGGGTGGGTGATACGATGCTGACGGCAATGATAACCGCCTGCGGATTATGGGGAGTGAGCTGGATGCTGGGCAAAAAACTTGATAGCGCGTGGGGCGTGCTGCTCCCTTGTGCGATCATCCCTTTGATTACGTTGCTAAATCTTTCTTTCAGCGAGTGGCGCATAGTGATGGTGATCGCGCTGCTGGCGACCGTGGTGATGCTGTATCACAAACGGCTGCGGCACTATCTGCTGTTGCCTTCCTGTATTGCGCTGGCCGGCGGCATGGCGGCAATTTCAGTTAATTTCGGCATGCTTTAAATGATAAAAACAGGTGCGAAAAAGGGCCATGGAAAAATAAAGGCAAATTTTTATTGAGTGGGTTCAGACAGATCAAATCAGCAGGGAAAAGGTGGCTAATACACAAAGAGAAACAGCATTGTGGTGCTTTAACAGGGAACGGTGAGAGCAAAAGAGATGGTTTAACAGGGAACGGTAAGAGCAAAAGAGATGGTTTAACAGGGAGCGATGAGAATAAAAGAGATGGTTTAACAGGGAACGGTGAGAGTAAAAGAGATGGTGTGACAGGGAGCGGTGAGAGCAAAAGAGATGGTTTAACAGGGAGCGATGAGAGTAAAAGTGATGGTTTAACAGGGAGCGGTAAGAGCAAAAGAGATGGTTTAACAGGGAGCGATGAGAGCAAAAGAGATGGTTTAACAGGGAGCGGTGAAAGTAAAAATATGCTTTAACAGCGAGAGATTGTAACAGGGAAGGGAGAGCAGAAAAGGTTGTTCAACGTGGTGCGAAGAGAGGGACTTGAACCCTCACGTCCGTAAGAACACTAACACCTGAAGCTAGCGCGTCTACCAATTCCGCCACCTTCGCATCGTGTTGAACTGTCTATTCATATCACCGCATTGGTGCGAAGAGAGGGACTTGAACCCTCACGTCCGTAAGAACACTAACACCTGAAGCTAGCGCGTCTACCAATTCCGCCACCTTCGCGCAGTGCGCGTAACATGAATAACGTGGTTTTTGGTGCGAAGAGAGGGACTTGAACCCTCACGTCCGTAAGGACACTAACACCTGAAGCTAGCGCGTCTACCAATTCCGCCACCTTCGCGTACCGTCAACATAACAACGTTATATTGCAACCACGGAGGCGCATTCTAGAGATTTTCCCCGGCGCGTCAACAGTTATTTAACGTTGCTGCGGCGATCGCTGCAAAAAGCGGCATTTTACGAACGCCCCCGTTCTTCGTGCAGGATTCCGCGCACAAAGGCCACGTTTTTTGCCAGCGCCAGCGTCAGGGTCAGGGAACACGGGTCGCTCGGAAAGACACAAAAGACGCCATCCCTGGCAGTTCGGAGCGCGGCGTCCATGCCGCGATACGCTTTCCGATCGACCCGTGTTCCCCTCGCTTCAAATCCGGCATCCGCGTAAGGCAAAAAACCGCGAATCAGCGCTGAGCTTTTGCCGCGCGCGACCAGACGGCGCGATAAACCTTAAAGCGACCCGTCTGCGCCAGCACTTCATGGCTGCCGAAGGTTTCGTCCAGCACCTGGGCATAAGGCAGGAAGGCGTTCGCAACAATACGCAGCTCTCCGCCCATATTCAGATGCTTCGCCGCGCCGCGGATCAGCGTTTGCGCCGCGTCCAGGCTGGTCTGCATACCGTCATGGAATGGCGGGTTTGAGATAATCAGATCGAAACGGCCCTGCACCTCGGAATAAACGTTGCTGGCAAAAACATCGCCCTGCAAATCGTTAGCGGCCAGGGTAGCCTTACTGGCTTCCACCGCCGCCGCGCCTACGTCGGTCAGCGTCAATCGTACTTTCGGCGAGAAACTCGCCAGCATGGCGGAAAGCACGCCCGCGCCGCAGCCCACGTCCAGCACTTTGCCTCTCATATGCGGCGTCAGCGTAGAAAGCAGCAGGTTACTGCCCGCATCCAGACCGTCACGGCTGAAGACGCCAGGCAGCGTTTTGATCGTCAGATCGCCCAGCTCATACTCATTCCAGTATGCTTTAGCATCGAACGTCGGCTGCTCGTCCAGACGACCATGGTAAAGTCCGCAGCGGCGCGCGCTGTCGATTTTATTCAGCTTCGCCCAGCCTTCTACAATCTGTTCTGCGCTACGCACGCCGCTGCGGTTCTCGCCAACGATAAACAGTTCGCTGCCCACGGGCAGTAAAGAAAGCAGGTTTTCCAGCTGGAACAGCGCTTCCGGCTTATTCTTTGGCCAGAAATAGACCAGCGTGTCGCAGTCGGCGACCATTTCCGGCGTCGCCACCAGGCCATAGCAGGCATGTTCACCCATCGTACGGCTGAGGATCTGCCAGTGATGATATTGCTGGGTATGTACCCGGCTCAGCGCGGTTTCCAGTTGGGCGGGCAGGTCATCCTGCAGATCGCCAGCAAACAGCACGCGGCGTTGAGTAAATTCATCACTGTGGCGCAGTATCACTTCACTGGCCGGGGTAAATGCGGACATCGGTGGCTCCTTACAAATCAGAGCGGCGATTATAGTGGTTTGTTGGCGCAGATTCGATGGGTTTGCTAGCATAGCGTCGCAATTGGGCGACCAGACGGGAAAAATGATGTCTTCCAGACGTGACTGGTTATTACAGCAGATGGGGATTACGCAATATACGCTGCGGCGTCCGCGCGCGCTGCACGGCGAGGTATCCATCTCATTGCCGGAGCAGACGCGACTGCTGATTGTGGCTGAGGTGCCGCCGCCATTAAGCGATCCGTTAATCCGCGACGTGCTTGCCGCCATGCTGGTGCGCGAGCACGAAGTGATGGCGCTGACGCCCGACCAGCTGGCAATGTTGCCCGATGAAACCCGCTGTATCAGCTGGTGCCTGGGGCTGAACGTGCCGGTAGCGGTTAACGGTTCTCAACTCGCTTCGCCCGTACTGGCGGAGCTTTATCACAATGCCGACGCCAAACGGGCGCTATGGCAGCAGATCTCCCACTATGAATCCGATTTCTTTACTGACGGTGCAAGATCTTGACCGTGCGTTTGCCATTGAACAGCGCAGCCACGCTTTTCCCTGGAGTGAAAAAACCTTTGCCAGCAATCAGGGCGAACGTTATCTGAACTATCGGCTGGATGTCGGCACGGAAATGGCGGCGTTCGCCATCACCCAGGTTGTGCTGGATGAAGCCACGCTGTTTAACCTGGCCGTCGATCCGGCATATCAGCGTCGGGGCCTTGGCCGCACGCTGCTGCAACATCTGATTTCCGAGCTTGAACAGCGCGGCGTGCTGACGCTGTGGCTGGAAGTTCGCGCCTCGAACCATGCTGCCATCGCGCTTTATCAGCAGCTGGATTTCAACGAGGTTTCGGTTCGCCGCAACTACTATCCCACCGCCGAGGGGAAAGAAGACGCCATCATTATGGCGCTAACAATTTAAGGGCCAGGCATGCTTAAAGAATGGGACTGGATTTTATTTGACGCCGACGACACGCTGTTTCACTTTGATGCGTTCGCCGGTTTACAGCGTCTTTTTCAGCAGTACGACGTGATATTCTCGCCGGATGATTATCAGGAATATCAGGCTGTTAATAAGCCGTTGTGGGTAGAGTATCAGAACGGGGCGATCACCGCCTTGCAGCTTCAGCACCAGCGTTTTCAAGGCTGGGCAGACAAGCTAAACGTTACCCCGCTTGATTTGAATAACGGCTTTTTAAGCGCGATGGGCGAGCTTTGCCTGCCGCTGACCGGCGCGGTCAATCTGCTTAACAGTCTGAAAGGCAAAGTAAAGATGGGGATTATTACCAACGGCTTTACGGCGTTACAGCAGGTTCGCCTGGAACGTACCGGCTTCCTGGACTATTTCGATCTGCTGGTGATTTCGGAACAGGTCGGTCACGCCAAGCCGCATCCGGCCATTTTTGACTACGCGCTGGAAAAGATGGGCCAGCCGCCCCGTGAGCGGGTGATGATGGTTGGTGACAATCCCGATTCCGATATCCTCGGCGGCATGCGTGCCGGACTGGCAACCTGCTGGCTAAATGCGGATAACCGTCCTCTACCTGCGGGCATTAAGCCCGACTGGCAGGTCGCTACGCTCTCTGAACTGCAAGATATTCTTAACGCTTAAGTTTGCCTTTTTTGGTTTTTATCTCTCTCTAAAAATCAAATGTGCGGCATTGGTATCGCTGTTGTGCGGCCAGTTTGGCAAACAGCGATACATTATCCTTTTTATTTTTCCCTCAAAATTACTTCGCGCGACTATACCAAAGTCTAGTGCCAGCTCCGCCTGCGCATTTATAATATTTAGTTATTAAAAAAATTAATTTTAGTAGCTTATCTTGCTATCAAGGTTAACGGTTCGTCACCAGACAGGGAAAATTCCTGGAAAAAGCCCGCCATTCAGACAGAATTTACTTTATTTTTTAACATTAGAATCGTTAACGTTTTTGCGCGTTTGTGGCAAGCGTTGAATAATTGGAAGGACTCTGTAAACTTGCCGCAAATTTTCTCTCGAATGCTTACATTCTTACGGGCAGCCTGCTTCAGTGCTGGCTCGTGCGGTAGCTATGGTGGCGCGCGGCGTGGCGTAAAGATGAACGTTTTTCTCAGCTTACGCGCATTGCTACTATGAAATATCTGCAAATAATCAATAAAGAAAGTCTGAAAAAAAGTGTGTCACACCTACTCGATTTCAAAACCCTAAGGTAGAAAAAATGCCTGAAGGCGTGCCTACGCGAGGCAATTTGTTTATGTGATAGCGGAAAAATCCATCACCTTGCTTGATAGTTAATCCGCTAATCGTTAGCCCGCCCATTTTGTGCGGGTTAACGCCAACTTACGGTTTTGTTAATGAAAGCCGTAACGCGCTGGACCCAACGACTCTTTATTACCCTGGCGCAACCAGCGCTAACCAGACCCTTTTTTATTCGGCGCGGTAACCATCGGGCCGACACGCATGTCTGTATACGCCTTTTTCAACCAACACTTCATGAGGACCCGGGTGAAAATTCAAATCGCATTAAGTCTGCTTTTTGTTCTGACGGTAGCGGGATGTAAAGCGCCACCGCCGCCAGTAACGGACGACACTATCGTTTCCAGCACCGTAGACGGCGTAAAGCTGACCTACCGCCATGCGGTACAGCCGCCAACTTCCTTTACGCCGATGGGTGAAGAGTACCGCGCGCTGTATGCCGCTTCGGTCATGACGCGCCCTGATTTCGGCGGCAAGCTGGTCAGCCATCTGGAAAACGGCAAGCCTTATACCGTTTTAGGCGCGGTGGAAAACAACTGGTTTGCCATTGCTGAACAGGGTGAAGAGCAGCTGATTGGCTACGTGCCGCTGCGCGCGGTCGTCAAAAGCGACCTGTACGACAAAACCGTTAAGGCAGATTCACGCCGCAAGCGCGCTCGCGCACCGGCGAAAAAAACCTGCGTGGCGGTAGATGGCGACAGCAAAGCTTGCCAGAACAGCAACAGCGGAACCTGGGTTATCGATTAATAAACGGGCCGACGGCCAGTAATTATGAACAGAAACTTTTTACGCCTGAGCTTTCAGGCGTTTTTCCTGATGGCATTTAGCGTGCTGACAGGCTGCACTTCGCACAGCGTACCCACTCATTACAGCCTGGTCTTCCAGAACTCTCCGCAGGTTAACAACGGCGCGCCGCTTAAGGTTCGCGTGTTGCTGCTGAGATCGGATGCCGATTTCATGTCTGCTGATTTTTATTCGTTGCAAAACAAAACCTCTGCCCTGTTAGGCGGGGCGTTGCTGAACAGCGAACAACTCTTCCTGATGCCTGGAAAAGGCAATAAAACCCTGCAAGGCCCTCTTCCTGCCGAGGCTCGCTATATCGGCGTGCTGGCGGAATATCAGACGCTCGACGGCAAAAAATGGCGTCTTGCGCTGCCGCTGCCCGTGGGCGCGGAAAAGCAATCGGTCTGGCAGCAGACGGATAACGAGCTGCGCGCCAGCCTTATCGCTAACGACAGCGGCCTGATCGCCGTTCACTGATGCCCAAACGGAACCCTTTATGAACAAAGCAGAAAAAGTGGTCTGGACCGAAGGCATGTTCCTGCGGCCACACCATTTTCAACAGGCGGAAAGCTATCAGCAAAGTCTGCTGAATAACCAGATACAGGCTCAGCGGCCTTATCTGTGGGGCTTTCTGGACTGCGAAATTGACGAGGCCATGTTACGCCAGGGAAAAATTGCGCTGAGCTCGGCCAGCGGGCTGCTGCCTGACGGCACCTTTTTCTCTTTTCGTAACGGACGTGATGGCCCGCCGCCGCTGGTTATTCCTGAGAATCATGGCAAAGAAAAGGTGGTGCTGGCACTGCCCGCGCGCCGCAACGGTCGTGAAGAGGTTATCTTTGCTGAGACCGCCGACTCGCTGGCTCGCTATGTGACTTTCGAGCAGGAAGTGGACGACTGTAACGCGCTCTCGGTCAGTCCGGCTGCCGTGCAGTTTGGCAAGTTGCGCCTGCGGCTGATGCTGGAAAGCGAGCTGTCCGCCGAATGGACGGCGATGGCCGTAGTGAAGGTGGTAGAGAAACGCAGCGGCCAGGTACGCCTGGACAACAGCTACATTCCGCCAATGCTGAACTGCGCCGCCAGCCCGCAGCTTTACGATTATCTCAACGATATGCCGGGTCTGCTGCAACAGCGCAGCCAGCAGATTGGCCAGCGCCTGCAGCAGCCGGGCCGCTTCAACACCGCCGATATGCTCGACTTTATGCTGCTGGCGCTGGTTAACCACCATCTGGGCCACGTCAGCCATTTGAGAAATTTGCCGCTGCTGCATCCTGAACAGCTGTTCGCCAACTGGCTGGCATTTGCCTGTGAGCTGGCAACCTATACGCCGCAGCGTTTTCCGGATGCGTCGTTGCCGGTTTATGACCACGACGACCTGGCATGGTGCTTCGGCAAGCTGATGCTGATGCTGCGCCAGGGCTTGTCGCAGGTGCTGGAAGAGAATGCCATCCAGCTACCGCTGACCGAACGCTCACACGGCCTGAACGTGGCTACCGTGCCCGAAACGTCGATGGTACGCGAGTTTGGCTTTGTGCTGGCGGTACGGGCCAACGTGCCGGCCGATACACTGCTGACCCATTTCCCGGCGCAGATGAAGGTCGCGCCGGTGACTAAAATCCGCGATCTGGTTCAGCTGCAGCTGCCGGGCATGATCCTGCGCGCAATGTCGGTTGCGCCGCCGCAGATCCCGTGGCACGCCGGCTACAGCTATTTCGAGCTGGATAAGGGCAGCGAGCTTTGGCAGGAAATGGAAAAATCCGGCACCTTCGCACTCCATCTCGCCGGGGATTTTCCGGGACTTGCCATGGAGTTTTGGGCCATTCGTAGTCATTCAGCCTGACGTCAGGAGCAACAAACATGGAGCAACGACAGGCCACCGTACAGGGTGCCAGCAGCCTGAATCCGCTGGTTGCGGCCGCTAACCCTTTGCTGAACGCTATTCCGCAGATCCGCCATTCGGTTACCCATGCCGATCCTGCCGGACTGCGCCAGCGTTTGATCGACGAAATGCGCCAGTTTGAAATGAGCTGCCAGCGCGCCGGACTGCCTTATGAAGTGATTATCGGCGCACGCTACTGCCTCTGTACCGCCATTGACGAAGCGGCGGCGCTGACGCCGTGGGGCAGCCGTGGCGTCTGGCCAGGCCAGGGGCTGCTGGTCACCTTTCATAACGAAACCTGGGGCGGCGAAAAGTTTTTCCAGCTGCTGGCCAAGCTGTCGCAGAATCCGCGCGAGCAGATAGTCCTGCTGGAACTGCTGAACTACTGCCTGCAGCTGGGCTTCGAAGGGCGTTATCGCGTGCTGGACAACGGGCGTTCGCAGCTGGAGACGATTAAAAGCCGTCTGCTGCAAATGATCCGCTCGGTGCGCGGCGGCTACGCGCCGCCGCTTTCTGTGCATCCTGAAGATCATCCGGTGACGCGCAAGCTATGGCGTCCGGTAGTGCCGCTGTGGGCCTGCACCGCGCTGGTCGGTTTCCTGGCCTGTCTGCTCTATATCCTGCTGAACTGGCGGCTCGGCGACGCCACCAGTCCGGTTCTGGCGGCGGTCTATCAAACGCCGCTGCCTGAAGTAACCATTCACAATCCCGCGCCACCTGCGCCACCCGCGCTAAACCTGAAGGCTTTCCTTAAGCCGGAAATCGACG
>Ga0153980_1000118_pt1 | contig 43074 bp, 44 predicted proteins | sample TSGA064MetaG_FD_104722 | JGI IMG/M metagenome (GOLD analysis project Ga0153980, IMG submission 104722) | Attine ant fungus gardens microbial communities from Georgia, USA - TSGA064 MetaG | ecosystem: Host-associated > Fungi > Mycelium > Unclassified | place: USA: Georgia, Magnolia Springs State... | reverse complement strand
TGGCCCAGACGATAAGCGAAATGGCGGATGCCAAAACCGACCTGTTCACCACGCCAGTAGAGCAGCACGCTGAACAGTAACATTAAACCCAAATGCAGCATAAAACGGCCAAAGTGTCCGGCCTGGGCAAACAGAAAGACGCTGGTGCGGCCGATATAAGGCTGAATGCTGGTCATCATCGCTGCGCCGCCGCCGGCAACCAGATGGCGATAGGCGGAAGAGAGCTTTCTGCCCACCAGCGGAATATCGTGCAGCCAGAGCATTTCCGGCAGCATCAGGTGGCCGGACGTCGCCCAGGCGATCAGCGGGCCGCTGTTTTCAATCAGGCTGTTCACCAGCAGGGCTATCGGGATAACAAACAGCAGCATCAGCAGCAGCGTCATCACGATAACCGCCAGCGAGCGCCGCCCCCACAGCCAGCCCTGAATTTTCAGCATCAGCGGCCAGGTGGCGATCACCACCATGCTCGCCCAGGCAAACCCCAGCACAAACGGCTGGACCACCCACAGGCTGACGACGATAAGCAGGGTAATAAACAGGATAGAAAAGATAACCTGTAACATATCCCATCCATTTTGCGTGTTCTTCATGTATGGCCATTAACCTCAATAAAATGAGCAACCGGAGAATAGTGGCGAAGTGTGCCAACCATTTTCAACCTGACGTATTAAACGCATTTTTAATGGAAACGGCACGTTATTCTTTTCACCTGCCTAAAATCGCGACAGGTGACAAAAAAATGTGATAAAACCATGACAAAGAGCAAAGGATACCCTTCAAACACAACCTGGTTACAAGATAATGATCCCACAGATTTCTCAGGCGCCGGGCCTCGTTCAACTGGTGCTGAAGTTTTTGCAGACGTTAGAGCAACAGGGTTTTACCGGCGATACCGCCACCAGCTACGCCGACCGCCTTACCATGTCCACCGACAACAGCATCTATCAGCTGTTACCTGATGCGGTTATCTTTCCACGTTCTACAGCAGACGTGGCGCTGGTCGCCAGGCTGGCAGGCGAAGAGCGCTATCAAAGCCTGATATTTACGCCTCGCGGTGGCGGCACCGGCACCAACGGCCAGTCGCTGAATCAGGGTATCGTGGTGGATATGTCCCGCTACATGAACCGCATTCTTGAGATCAATGTTGAACAGGGATGGGTAAAAGTCGAGGCCGGCGTGATAAAAGACCAGCTTAACGCCGCGCTGAAACCCCTTGGCTATTTTTTCTCTCCCGAGCTTTCAACCAGTAACCGCGCCACGCTTGGCGGCATGATCAATACGGATGCCTCCGGGCAAGGTTCGCTGGTCTATGGGAAAACTTCCGATCACGTTCTGGGATTGCGCGCCGTGCTGATCGGCGGCGATATGCTGGATACGCGCGCCGTTCCGGTTGCCCTGGCTGAGACGCTGGCTAAAGAACAGACGCGGGAAGGGGAAATTTACCGCACAGTGCTGGAACGCTGCCGCGATCGTCGCCAGCTGATTATTGACAAGTTTCCTAAGCTCAATCGTTTTCTTACCGGTTACGATTTGCGCCACGTTATTAGCGACGACCTGGAGCAGGTTGATCTCACCCGGCTGCTGTGTGGCGCAGAAGGCACGCTGGCCTTTATCACCGAAGCGCGGTTAAACATTACGCCCATCCCTAAAGTGCGCCGCCTGGTCAACATCAAATATGACTCGTTCGATTCCGCTCTGCGCAGCGCGCCTTTTATGGTGGAAGCGCAGGCGCTGTCGGTGGAAACCGTCGATTCAAAAGTGCTGAACCTGGCGCGGGAAGATATCGTCTGGCACTCGGTCAGCGAATTAATCACCGACGTGCCGGATCGTGACATGCTCGGCCTGAATATCGTGGAGTTCGCCGGAGACGACCGGGCGCTGATTGATGGGCAGGTCGCCTCGCTTTGCCAGCGGCTGGAAACGCTGATGGCGGAGCAGCAGGCAGGCGTAATTGGCTATCAGCTCTGTGACGATATTAGCGGCATTGAACGCATCTACGCGATGCGCAAAAAAGCCGTAGGGCTGCTGGGAAATGCCAAAGGGCGCGCCAAGCCGATTCCTTTTGTTGAGGATACCTGCGTACCGCCGCAGCATCTGGCGGACTATATCGTTGAATTTCGTCAGCTGCTGGATAGCCATAACTTGAGCTACGGCATGTTTGGCCATGTAGATGCTGGCGTTCTGCATGTGCGGCCAGCGCTGGATATGTGCGATCCGCAGCAGGAAATGTTGATGAAGCAAATTTCCGACGAGGTGGTGGCCTTGACGGCGCGCTACGGCGGATTGCTGTGGGGAGAACACGGGAAAGGCTTCCGTGCGGAATACAGTCCGGCCTTCTTTGGTGAAGAGCTGTTCAACGATTTGCGCCGCATCAAAGCCGCTTTCGACCCCGCTAACCGGCTGAATCCTGGCAAAATCTGCGCGCCTTTTGGCGTCGACGAACCGATGATGAAAGTCGACGCGGTCAAGCGCGGGACTTTCGACCGGCAGATCCCGATAAGCGTGCGCAGCGACTGGCGCGGTGCAATGGAGTGTAACGGTAACGGTCTCTGCTTTAATTTTGACGCACGCAGCCCGATGTGCCCCTCAATGAAAATTACCGGCAACCGCATTCACTCGCCCAAAGGCCGCGCCACGCTAACGCGTGAATGGCTGCGGCTACTGGCGGAGCAGGGCGTCGATCCGCTGGCGCTGGAAAGAAGCCTGCCGACGCAGAAAGTCAGCCTGCGCGGCATGATTGAGCGAACCCGCAACAGCTGGCACGCCAGGCGTGGCGAGTATGACTTCTCGCATGAGGTAAAAGAGGCGATGTCGGGTTGTCTGGCCTGCAAGGCGTGCTCCACGCAGTGCCCGATTAAAATTGATGTGCCCGGCTTCCGCTCTCGCTTTTTGCAGCTCTACCATACGCGCTATTTGCGTCCCGCCAGCGATCACCTGGTTGCCAGCGTGGAAAGCTATGCGCCGCTGATGGCGAAAGCGCCAAAATTTTTCAATTTCTTCCTGCGGCAGCCGCTGGTACGAGAGCTGAGTAAAAATCACATCGGCATGGTCGACCTGCCGCTGCTTTCTTCTCCCAGCCTGAAACACCAGCTGGCCGGGCAGCGGGCCACTACCACCACGCTGGAGCAGCTGGAAGCCATGGGCGCAGAACAGCGCGCAAGTCATGTGCTGATTGTCCAGGATCCGTTCACCAGCTATTACGAGGCTTCGCTGGTAAGCGATTTTGTTGCGCTGGTGGAGAAGCTGGGCTTCCAGCCAGTAGTGTTGCCTTTCTCGCCAAACGGCAAGGCGCAGCACATCAAAGGCTTTTTGCAGCGTTTCGCCAGAACGGCGCAAAAGACGGCGGATTTCTTAAATCGCGTGGCCAAACTACAGCTGCCGATGGTCGGCGTCGATCCGGCACTGGTGCTTTGTTATCGCGATGAATACAAAGAAATTCTTGGCGATAATCGCGGTGATTTCCACGTGCAGCTGGTGCATGAATGGCTGCAAAAGGCGTTGCCGGAAAGGCAGGCGGTGCCCCAAAGCGGCGAGGCCTGGTATCTGTTCGGACACTGTACGGAAGTGACCGCGCTGCCCGCTTCCAGCCAGCAGTGGGCCGCTATCTTCGCTCGCTTCGGCGCCAGGCTGGAAAACATCAGCGTAGGCTGCTGCGGGATGGCGGGCACCTATGGCCACGAGGCAAAAAATCTGGCTAACTCGCTGGGTATCTACGAGCTTTCCTGGCATACCGCGCTGCAAAAGCTGCCGCGCCAGCGCTGTCTGGCGACCGGCTACTCCTGCCGCAGTCAGGTGAAGAGGGTAGAAGGCAACGGCATGCGTCATCCGCTACAGGCGCTGCTGGAACTGATCTAAACGACGCAGCAGAAATCACAGCGCCACCAGTGTATACTGGTGGCGTTTTGCTTTGCAGCGCGTCAGCCTTCACATAATCCATGAAGCCTGGCGCATAAATTCGCTTTGCAGCAGGGTTGCTTTTTCCCACTCGCCGCTCAGCGCCAGCTGATGGCACAGACGGCTAAGCGTATGGCGTGCCAGCTGCCAGGCTTGCATACGGAACAGGCGTTCGCGCTGATTATTTCCCAATTCCTGCAGCAGACGCTGATGCAGCCTGCCCAGGGCATGCAGATAGCTCTGGTCGTCGCCGTTTAGCTGGCAAAGCTCTGCCATATCCAGGCAGGTATCGTTGTATTTGCGCAACTGCTCAAGCGAGCAGTCGGGCCGGTTGAGTTTAGCCTGCGCCATATAATAATCGATGGTGATATCGCGCACGGAAAACTGGTATTCGTCAATTTTATGCTGCAGCCAGGCGCTTATCGACAGCTTCATGATGGGTCCTGTTCGCGCTAATGATAATCATTATCATATTATAACTGGCGCATTATTCAACATCAGCGAAAAAAAATTTATCGATTTATGCGGCCTCTTAAATAAATTGGTAATAACAATACGCGTTAAGGATGAAAGCGTTAAAATAAGCATTATTCCTGATTAACGTAGCGCGGCTGATATTTACTGGCTGCTTTTCAATGTGTTACCATTTCGTTAAATCACGGCGCGACGCACATCGCAAACCTCTTCACAGGGTCTAAACTGAATAAAGAGGCCTGAAAAAACCCGGTTGGCCTTAATCCCTGCAAAACAAGAGGTTGAAGAGACAATCATTATCACTAACATAGGGGTATCAGCCCGCAGGGCTACCGACTCGCGAGGTAATGTTATGCCATCAGCAACAACCGCTTCTTTTTCTCCCGACGACTTCGTCTGGAAAGGACTGACGCTAACCGACAGTGCCGCACAGCAGATCATTGCGCTGGCAGCCAGTGACCCGCACGTGAAGGGGTTACGGCTGGGCGTGAAAACGTCCGGCTGCGCCGGATTCGGCTACACCATGGATTTGATTAAAGAGCCTGCGTCAGATGATTTAGTGTTTACCCATAACGGCGCAAATCTTTACGTGCCGCTGCAGGCTATGCCTTTTATCGACGGAACCGAAGTGGATTTCGTACGTGAAGGCCTGAACCAGATTTTTAAATTTAATAATCCTAAAGCTCAACACGCCTGTGGCTGTGGTGAGAGCTTTGGCGTTGAGTAAATTTTATGTCCCGAAATACTGATACATCAGACGACGTGCAGGTCTGGGAAGGAAGCCGCCAGAAGTACAAGGAAGGATTCTTCACTCAGCTGCAAACCGAAGAGTTCGCCCACGGCATCAATGAAGATGTGGTGCGCGCGATCTCGGCTAAACGCAATGAGCCGGAGTGGATGCTTGATTTTCGCCTCAAGGCCTTTGCGGCCTGGCTGGAAATGGAAGAGCCACACTGGCTGAAAGCTAACTATAAGTCACTGAACTATCAGGATTACAGTTACTACTCGGCGCCATCCTGCGGCAGCTGCGACGACAGCTGCGCTTCCGAGCCTGGCGCACAGCAGACCTCCGGCGCAGAAGCACCAAACTATCTGACGGAAGAAGTGGAAAACGCCTTCAAACAGCTGGGCGTGCCGGTTCGCGAGGGTCAGGAAGTGGCGGTCGATGCGATTTTTGACTCGGTATCGGTTTCCACGACCTATCGCGGCAAGCTGGCAGAGCAGGGCATCATTTTCTGCTCGTTTGGCGAAGCGATCCACGAACATCCGGAGCTGGTAAAACAGTATCTGGGCAGCGTCGTGCCTGCGAATGACAACTTCTTTGCCGCGCTGAATTCGGCTGTCGCCTCGGACGGGACCTTTGTTTACATCCCTAAAGGCGTGCGTTGCCCGATGGAGCTGTCGACCTATTTCCGTATCAACGCGGCAAAAACCGGCCAGTTTGAGCGCACCATTCTGATTGCCGATGAAGGCAGCTACGTCAGCTACATCGAAGGTTGTTCCGCGCCAGTGCGCGACAGCTATCAGCTGCACGCGGCCGTGGTGGAAGTCATCATCCACAAAGACGCGGAAGTAAAATATTCTACGGTACAGAACTGGTTCTCCGGCGGCGAGTCGGAAGGCGGCATCCTGAACTTCGTGACCAAGCGCGCGCTGTGTGAAGGCGAAAACAGCAAGATGTCATGGACGCAGTCTGAAACCGGTTCGGCGATTACCTGGAAATATCCAAGCGTGATCCTGCGCGGCGACAACTCCGTGGGCGAGTTTTTCTCCGTGGCGCTGACCAGCGGTCATCAGCAGGCCGATACCGGCACCAAGATGATCCACATTGGTAAAAACACCAAGTCCACCATTATCTCCAAGGGGATTTCGGCGGGTAAAAGCCAGAACACCTATCGCGGCCTGGTGAAGATTATGCCAACGGCGACCAACGCCCGTAACTTTACCCAGTGCGACTCCATGCTGATTGGCGCCGAGTGCGGCGCGCATACCTTCCCGTACGTGGAAGCGCGCAACAATACCGCGCAGCTGGAGCACGAAGCCACGACCTCAAGAATTGGCGAAGATCAGCTGTTCTACTGCCTGCAGCGTGGTATCAGCGAGGATGACGCTATCTCAATGATCGTTAACGGCTTTTGTAAGGACGTCTTCTCCGAGCTGCCGCTGGAGTTTGCGGTGGAAGCGCAAAAACTGCTGGCGATAAGCTTAGAACACAGCGTGGGCTGATCCCCGCTGCTTACTCATTTTGCGCAATGCAGACAGGTATTGCCCAGGAAACATTATGTTAAGCATCAAAGATTTACAGGTAAGTATCGAAGATAAAGAGATCCTGCGCGGGTTGAATCTGGAAGTGAAGCCAGGCGAAGTGCATGCGATTATGGGCCCGAACGGTTCCGGTAAGAGTACGCTTTCCGCCACGCTGGCTGGCCGTGAAGAGTATGAAATCACCGGCGGCTCCGTTGCCTTTAAGGGGAAAGATCTGCTGGAGCTTTCTCCGGAAGATCGTGCGGGCGAAGGCATCTTTATGGCCTTCCAGTATCCGGTAGAAATCCCTGGCGTCAGCAACCAGTTTTTCCTGCAAACCGCCGTCAACGCGGTGCGTAAATACCGTGACCAGGAGTCGCTGGACCGTTTCGACTTCCAGGACTTTATCGAAGACAAAATTCACCTGCTGAAAATGCCGGAAGATTTGCTGACCCGTTCCGTAAACGTCGGCTTCTCCGGCGGTGAGAAAAAGCGTAACGACATTCTGCAGATGGCGGCGCTGGAACCTGAACTTTGCATTCTGGATGAAACCGACTCCGGACTGGATATCGATGCGCTGAAAATCGTCTCTAACGGCGTTAACACGCTGCGCGACGGCAAACGCGCCTTTATTATCGTTACCCACTACCAGCGCATCCTGGACTACATCAAGCCCGATTTCGTGCACGTGCTGTATCAGGGCAAGATCGTCAAGTCAGGCGACTTCTCGCTGGTGAAACAACTGGAGGAGCAAGGCTATGGCTGGCTTACCGAACAGGAGTAGTGAAAACGCCCTGCAGCAGTGGCATCACCTGTTCGAGACCCAGGGCGAGCAGCGTTCCCTGCAGGCTCAGCAACACTGGCAGCAGGTGCTGCGCTTAGGCCTGCCGACGCGCAAGCACGAGAACTGGAAATATACGCCGCTGGACAGCCTGCTGGCGCACAACTTCGTGCTGCCGACGTCCGCTACGCTGACGGCCGCAGACGTGGCCGCGCTGGCGCTGAATATCGACGCCATTAAGCTGGTCTTTGTCGACGGGCGCTTCAACGCGCAGCTCAGCGACAGCAGCTGGGATCTGTTTGATATTCAGGTGACAAAGGCCGCCGGACGCCGTGAGCTTAACGCGCCGGTACAGCCAGAAGTATTCCTGCACCTGACGGAAAGCCTGGCGGAAGAGTTGACCACCATTCATCTGGCGCGCGGCAAGTCCGCCGCTCGCGCCGTCTATCTGCTGCATATCAGCAGCGGTAGCGCGCAGGAAGAGATGAACACCTCGCATTATCGCCACCATCTGCAGCTGGATGACGGCGCAGAAGCGACCATTATTGAGCATTACGTTAGCCTGAACGACAGCGCGCATTTTACCGGCGCTCGCTTTACCGCTACCGTTGGCAACAACGCGCAGCTGACGCACTACAAACTGGGCTTTGAGCACGCCAGCAGCAACCACTTCTCGCATAACGATCTCGTGATTGAGCGTGATGCGCGCGTGGCGAGCCATAGCTTCCTGCTGGGTAGCGGTCTGGCACGCCATAACACCAGCGTGCAGCTGAACGGCGAGGGTAGCGATCTGTCGATTAACAGCCTGATGCTGCCGGTAGAAAAAGAAGTGTGCGACAGCCGTACTTATCTGGAGCACAACAAAGGTTATTGCCAGAGCCGCCAGCTGCATAAAACCATCGTACGCGATAAAGCGCGCGCGGTGTTTAACGGCCATATCAAAGTGGCTAAGCACGCGCTGAAAACCGACGGGCAGATGACCAACAACAACCTGCTGTTAGGCCGTCTGGCAGAGGTGGATACCAAGCCGCAGCTGGAAATTTATGCGGACGACGTGAAGTGCAGCCACGGTGCGACTATTGGTCGTATTGATGACGAACAGATGTTCTATCTGCGCGCTCGCGGCATTAGCGAAGAGTCTGCCCAGCGCATGATTATCTACGCTTTCGCCGCAGAGCTGACCGAGGCCATCACGGATGAAGTACTGAAGGAAGCGGTGATGCAGCGTATCGCCCAGCGCTTTCCCGGAGGCATTAAATGAGTTTTGACCTGACGCGCGTCAGGGCAGCTTTTCCCGTACTGGCGCGAGAAGTGAATGGCCAGCCGCTGGCCTATCTTGACAGCGCCGCCAGCGCACAGAAGCCGCAGGCGGTTATTGATGCCGAAAGCCGTTTCTACGAGCATGGTTATGCGGCGGTGCATCGCGGCATCCATACGCTGAGCGCCGAAGCGACGACGGAAATGGAAAACGTGCGCGCCAGCGCCGCGCGTTTTCTTAACGCCGCCTCGCCGGAAGAGATCGTGTTTGTTAAGGGTACCACCGAGGGGATTAACCTCGTGGCCAGCAGCTGGGGCGGTAGCCAGCTGCAGCCCGGCGACAACATCCTCATCACCGAGATGGAACACCACGCCAATATCGTGCCATGGCAGATGATTGCCGAGCGTACCGGCGCAGAAGTGCGTTTTATTCCGCTGACGGCGAATGGCGAGCTGGATCTGACAACGCTGCCAGCGCTGATGGATGAACGTACGCGCATGCTGGCCGTTACGCACGTTTCCAACGTGCTGGGCACGGTTAACCCGGTTAAAGAGCTAGTGGCGCAGGCAAAAGCCGCAGGCGTCGCGACGCTGATTGACGGCGCGCAGGCGGTAATGCACGAAAAAGTCGACGTGCAGGATCTGGACTGCGACTTTTACCTCTTCTCCGGCCATAAAATTTATGGCCCATCCGGTATCGGTATCCTGTATGGCCGTAAGGCAATGCTGGATCGGATGCCGCCGTGGGAAGGGGGCGGCTCGATGATCGCTACCGTCAGCCTCACCGAGGGCACCACCTATGCCGCAGCGCCGTGGCGCTTCGAAGCGGGTTCGCCTAATACCGGTGGCATCATCGGTCTGGGTGCGGCGTTGGCCTGGGTTGAAGAGCTGGGGCTGGAAGCCATTGCCCAACGCGAGAAGACGCTGATGCGTTACGCGCTGGACAAGCTGGCAGCCGTGCCCGATCTGGTTATTTATGGCCCTCAGGAGCGTGCAGGCGTTATCGCTTTCAATCTGGGACAGCATCATGCCTATGACGTGGGCAGCTTCCTCGATCGCTACGGCATCGCTATTCGTACTGGTCATCACTGCGCTATGCCGCTGATGCACCACTATGGCGTACCGGCAATGTGTCGTGCTTCTTTTGTCCTGTATAATAGCGAAGAAGAGGTCGATCGCCTTGCGGCAGGCCTGACGCGTATACACATGCTGCTGGGCGGCTAAGCCGCTGGCAAAGGAGAATTGCATGGCGACAATGCCAGATAAAGAGAGACTGGTACGTAACTTTTCCCGCTGCGCCAACTGGGAAGAAAAGTATCTGTATGTGATTGAGCTGGGCGCAAAGCTGCCCGCGCTGCCCGAGTCGCTGCATCAGCCGGAAAACACCATCTCCGGCTGTCAAAGCCAGGTCTGGATCGTGATGAACCTGGATGACAGTGGCCGCGTAGTGCTTCAGGGCGACAGCGATGCCGCTATTGTGAAAGGGCTGATCGCAGTGGTGTTTGTGCTTTATCAGCAAATGACGCCGGCAGAAATTCTGGACTTTGACGTGCGCCCGTGGTTTGCTGAACTGGCGCTGACCCAGCATCTTACGCCGTCGCGCTCGCAGGGACTTGAAGCGATGATCCGCGCTATCCGTCAGAAAGCACAGGCCAGCGTTTCCGGCTAAGCTGTTCCGCTTCTCGACAGGCTTCCCGTCAGCGAGACGGGAAGTATTACCCCCTGATGAGAAACGTCGATGAAAACCCCTCTGTTTGCCTCTTTGCTGTTTTTCCTTTCACTGGCCTCTGCCCGCGCCACCGACTATCCGCTTCCTGCCGCTGACAGCCGCCTGACGGGCGAAAACCAGCTTTATACCGTGCCGCACGATGGACGCCCGCTGGAAAGCATTGCCGCACGCTTTCAGACTGGCCTGTTAAGCATGCTGGAAGCGAATCCCGGCACCGATCCCTGGCTGCCGAAGGCGGGTTCTCAGTTGGTTATACCCACGCAAATGCTGCTGCCGGATACAAAAAGAGAGGGGATAGTGGTGAACGTTGCCGAGATGCGGCTCTACTACTATCCAAAAGGCGAAAACAGGGTAGTGGTTTACCCCATCGGCATCGGCCAGCTGGGCGCGAATACGCCACCGATGGTAACCCGCATCAGCCAGAAAATCTCCAATCCAACCTGGACGCCCACGCCCAATATCCGTAAGCGCTATGCGGCAGAAGGCAAAACCTTACCGATTACCGTACCGGCCGGGCCGGATAATCCTATGGGGCTGTTTGCGCTGCGTCTGGCGTACGGCAAAGGCCACTACCTGATCCACGGCACCAATGCGGATTTCGGCATCGGCATGCGCGTCAGTTCCGGCTGTATACGCCTGCGGCCGGATGATATCGAAAGCCTGTTTAACAGCGTCCCTGAAAACACGCGCGTACAGATCATTAATCAGCCCGTGAAATATGCCGTGGAGCCTGACGGCAAACGCTATATAGAGGTTCATCAGCCGCTTTCACACAGTGAGCAGGACGATCCGCAAACCATGCCGATTACGCTGCCGGCGCAGGTTAAGCGGTTTATCCATAGCGACGAAAACGATAGTGAAATGGTTGAGGCGGCACTAAAAAGGCGTTCCGGCATGCCGGTGCTGGTCAGCAGCGGTAAAAAGCCTTCTGACGCTACCAGGAGCGTTTCTACAGCGTTGTGAAGGGAGATTGCTGAAAAGCGCGCGGGAGGCCAGCAGGAAGTGCTGTAGCACGTTTAAACAGGGTTTCGGAAAGCTGAACAGATACAGGCAAAAAAAATGGCGCACAATGTGCGCCATTTTCAAACCAGAACTCTTACTTACGGTAAGAGTGAGCCTGGTTGTCCAGACGCTGGTTAGCGCGAGCTGCGTCGTCTTTAGCAGCCTGAACGTCAGAACGGATTGCGTTCACGTCGTTGCTCAGCTGGTCAACTTTCGCGTTCAGAGTCTGAACGTCGGTAGACAGCTGGTCGATTTTAGCGTTGCTTGAGCAACCAGCCAGCAGAGTTGAACCCAGAATTACCGCGCCCAGTACCAGTTTAGTACGATTCATTATTTATACCCTCTAGATTGAGTTAATCTCCATGTAGCGTTACAAGTATTACACAAAGTTTTTTCCAATGAGAATAAATTTTTAGTGAGAACGTGCTTAAATTTGATCGTTCGCTCAAAGATGCAGCGTCTTTCTGGAAAACCCCAAAAAATTTAGCGAAAACAGACCATTTCAATCGGGCTTATCGCATCTCCAAAGAAAGTTGCATCGTTAATTTCGATTAGAATTTTCGCAAAAACATGTTAGTAAAGTTGTAAAAAAAGCGCCACTCAGGGCGCTTTTTCACTACAAGGCGTAATCTTCGATTACAGAACGTGCACAGAGGCGGTATTGGTGGTTCCGCTCGGTACCAGCGCACCGGAAACCATGACCACTACATCGCCTTTCTGACCGTAGCCGCTGGCGACCGCTGCTTCTTTACCAATACGGTAAAAATCATCGGTAGAAGCGATCTCTTTGACCACGGAAGTGATAATGCCTTTGCTCAGGATCAGCTGACGAGCGGTCTGCTCATTGGTGGTCAGCGCAAGGATGGTGGCGTTAGGGAAATATTTACGCACGGACTTGGCTGACTTACCGCCTTCGGTAGCGACCACAATCAGCGGCGCTTCAAGCTTCTCGGCAGTTTCTACCGCGCCGCGACATACCGCTTCGGTAATGCGCATTTTACGGTTGTCATGCTGCGAGTCGATGCGGCTTTTCATCACGCGGTCGGTACGTTCGCAGATGGTGGCCATAATAGTAACGGATTCCAGCGGGTATTTGCCCTTGGCGCTTTCACCAGAAAGCATAACCGCATCCGTACCGTCCAGAATGGCGTTTGCCACGTCGCCCGCTTCCGCACGGGTAGGGCGTGGGTTTTTGATCATCGAATCCAGCATCTGCGTCGCGGTGATCACGACTTTGCGAGCGCGGTTGCACTTTTTGATCATCATCTTCTGCGCGAAAATCACTTCTTCAACCGGGATTTCCACGCCCAGGTCGCCACGGGCCACCATGATGCCGTCAGAAGCGTCCAGGATCTCATCAAAATTGTTCAGGCCTTCCTGGTTTTCAATTTTCGAGATGATCTGGATGTGGGCGCCGCCGTGCTGCTTCAGGTGCTCGCGAATTTCCAGCACGTCTGAACGCTTACGGATAAAGGAGGCGGCAACAAAGTCTACGCCCTGTTCGCAACCGAAAATGAGGTCGCGCTTGTCTTTTTCAGCCAGCGCTGGCAGCTGAATAGAAACGCCCGGCAGGTTAACGCCTTTGTTCTCACCCAGGTCGCCGTTGTTCAGTACTTTGCAAACTACGGTGGTTTCGGTCACTTCGGTGACTTCCAGGCCAATCAGGCCGTCATCTACCAGCACGGTGTTGCCAATAGCCAGGTCAGAAGCAAAGCCAGAGTAGGTCACGGCAACGCGCTCGCTGTTGCCAACAACTGACTGGTCGGTAGTAAAGGTAAAGGTCTGGCCAGCTTTCAGAGAAACATCCGCGCCGCCTTCCAGCTTCATGGTGCGGATTTCCGGGCCTTTGGTGTCCAGCAGGATAGCGGCCTGCTTGCCGGTGTTGTTAATCACGTTACGAAGATTAGCGATACGCTTACCGTGTTCTTCATAATCGCCGTGGGAAAAGTTCAGACGCATGACGTTCATGCCCGCGTCCAGCAGGTTAGTCAACATTTCTTCCGATTCGGTTTTTGGGCCGATGGTACAAACAATCTTGGTCTTTTTCATGACGAGTCATCTGTTAAGTTAATGGATGAAATAAAGCGAGATCCCGGTGTTTGTGTTGCGCGCCGGAAAAGCATGGTTGCCTGAGCGGCGAATTGCGATACAGCTTAAGGATAGGTGACAGAAAAAAAGCGTGCAGAGGAAGTTTTAACGCGGTTTCAGCGCGGGCGCAGCGTGATGTTGCGCAAGCAGATATCGTTTTTGCTAAAGGGCCAACCATACGCTGAAACCATTCATGTGAAACAACGTTTCGTATTATAGCTACTCAGCCTGTTGAAAACCAATTAAAAAGTATTTTGAGATACGTGAAAGCTTGTACCAGATCAGGTTGTTGCGCAAAAAAAGCGTTGGCAAGGCTTAGTCAGGAAAGGCGGACGCGGCGTTAATGCGCAAAAAATGACGGCCAGTCAGGCAATGAGCAACGGGCGGCAAAGCGGCGGGCAACAGGTGGTAAAGCGATAAGCAACGGGCACTGAAGCGATAAGGTGTAAAAAGCGTGAGGCACAGTAAACAATAAAGCAGGAAGGGGATAAACGGGTGCAGAGACGAACAGAAAAAAGGAGCCTAAGGCGATGGTGCGTTCTAGAGGACTCGAACCTCCGACCCCCACCATGTCAAGGTGGTGCTCTAACCAACTGAGCTAAGAACGCGTTATGGTGCGTCCGAGTGGACTCGAACCACCGACCCCCACCATGTCAAGGTGGTGCTCTAACCAACTGAGCTACGGACGCACTGTGGTGCGTTCTAGAGGACTCGAACCTCCGACCCCCACCATGTCAAGGTGGTGCTCTAACCAACTGAGCTAAGAACGCATCATGCTATCTGGGCGACAGCGGGGACGAATATTAACGACAGCCCTGACGCCTTGCAAGCAGAAATCGACAATTTCAGCGCGACTGCTGCGCAACTGTGCGAAGCGCAGCATTTTTAGACATCTGCAGGCTAACCTGCGGATTTATCGCGCTGCTCTCGTCAGCAGGCGCTCGGCTGGCTGCCGCTGCAAACGAAGGATACGCCAGACCATCATCACCGCGCTGGAGGTTAAGCCAATGATAAAACCGGTCCAGAATCCAGCCGGCCCCATCGGTGCAACGACCCAGTCCGTTAGCGCCAGGATATAGCCGCTGGGCAAACCCAGCACCCAGTAGGCGATAAAGGTAATAAAGAAGATGGCGCGAGTGTCCTTATAGCCGCGCAGGATCCCGCTGCCGATAACCTGCACCGAATCGGAAAACTGATAAACGGCGGCCAGCAGCATCAGCTGGGCGGCCAGCGTAACGACGGCCGGATTGTGGTTATAAAGCAGCGCAATCTGCTCGCGAAAAATTACCGTAAACAGCGCGGTCAGCAGCGACAGCGACATACCGACACCTTGCGCCGTCCAGGCAGCTACCCGAGCCGCTTCGGTAGAGCCCTGCCCAAGGCGAAACCCGACGCGGATAGTGGTCGCTGCGCCCAAAGAGAGCGGCAATACGAACATCAGCGAGCTGAAATTTAGCGCAATCTGGTGGCCGGCCACGTCAACGATGCCCATTGGCGATACCAGCAGGGCGACCACGGCAAACAGCGTGACTTCAAAAAAGAGCGCCAGCGCAACGGGCAGGCCAAGATTAAACAGCCGCCACAGTACTTTTGCATCCGGCGCGCTGAACCGATCCGGCAGACGAATATCGCGCATTGAACCGGCACGCGAGACCCAGAACTTCATGGCGATAAACATCACCCAGTAAACCGATGCCGTGGCCACGCCGCAGCCGACACCGCCAAGCGCGGGCATGCCAAAGTGTCCGTAGATAAAAATATAGTTAACCGGAATATTGACCAGCAGCCCCAGGAACCCCATCACCATGCCGGGTTTGGTTTTAGCCAGCCCTTCGCACTGGTTACGCGCGGTTTGAAAGAATAGATAGCCCGGCGCGCCCCACAGCAGCGCATGCAGATAGCCCACTGCCTTATCCGCCATCACCGGATCGATATTGTGCATAGAGCGGATAACGTATCCGGCGTTATACAGCACTACCATGACCAGCAGCGAGGCAAAGGCGGCCAGCCAGTAAGCCTGGCGTACCTGAAAAGCGATGCGGTCCCGGCGGCCCGAGCCGTTATACTGCGCCACCACGGGCGTCAGCGAGAGCAGCAAACCGTGACCGAAAAGGATAGCGGGTAACCAGATGGACGTCCCTACCGCTACAGCAGCCATATCCGTTGCGCTGACGTCGCCAGCCATTACCGTATCGACAAACCCCATGGCGGTTTGCGCAATCTGCGCAAAAATAACCGGAATTGCCAGCGCCAGCAATTGACGCGCCTCTGTCAGATACTTCTGCACGTATACACCTGTTTTTTAACTGAAGGAAAGAAGACTATTTGATATAGTTTTTAGATCTGACAAGAATAGCGAAAAATTCACCGAGGTCATAATTATGTTTACCGGTATTGTGCAAGGCACCGCAGAGGTGCTGGCGATTGAAGAGAAACCAAATTTCCGTACCCATATCGTTAGCCTGCCGGAAGAGATGCTGCCTGGCCTAGAGCTGGGCGCGTCCGTTTCTCATAATGGCTGTTGCCTGACGGTAACCGAGATCAACGGCGATAAAATCAGTTTTGATTTAGTTAAAGAGACGCTACGTATTACTAATCTGGGCGAATTAAAAGTCGGCGATGTGGTCAATGTCGAGCGCGCGGCTAAATTCAGCGATGAAATTGGCGGTCACTTAATGTCCGGCCATATTATGACCACCGCTGAAATTTGCAAAATTATCACTTCGGAAAATAACCGCGAAATATGGTTTAAACCGCAGGACGCGGAGCAGATGAAATATATTCTGCACAAAGGCTTTATCGGCATCGACGGCATTAGCCTGACGGTAGGTGAGGTGACCAAAAGCAAGTTTTGCGTTCATCTTATCCCTGAAACGCTGGCAAGAACCACGCTGGGCGGCAAGCGTCTGGGCGACAGGGTAAATATTGAAATCGATCCGCATACTCAGGCAATCGTAGAAACCGTAGAGCGTGTGCTGGCACAGCGTGAGGCGTCATTGCTGGCGGCGGCAGCAGCAGAAATTCAGCCGCAGGCGGAGTAACAGAACGGCTTATTGCAGGATTGAGCCGGGCTGCAAAATGCAAAATTAACCGCACCTTAAAAGTTGTTGCCAACTTAATAAGGTGCGGTTTGATCGATAAATCTTCGTCAGCAGCAGAAATTGGGCGCGCTTAAGCTTAATGCGGTACGCGCAGTCCGCCTTCTTTACCATGGGTAAAGACAACCTGCCAGAGCTGAATATCACGCGCGCGGAAAGCACCCGCACAGGCGTTCAGATAGTAACTAAACATCCGTTTGAAGCGCTCGCCATATTTCTCCGCCAGCTGTGGCCACGCGGTTAGAAAGCGTTGGTGCCAGGCCATCAGCGTTAAATCGTAATCTGCGCCAAAATTATGCCAGTCTTCCATAACAAAATGCGGCTCGTGCGCTTCGGCAATATGGCGTACGGAAGGGAGGCAGCCATTCGGGAAAATATATTTATCGATCCACGGATCGACGTTATCGTCCGTTTTATTGGCACCGATAGTGTGCAGCAGAAAAATACCTTCCGGCTTGAGGTTGCGATCCACCACCTCAAAATAGGTCGCGTAATTTTTCGGGCCAACGTGCTCAAACATGCCGACGGAAACGATGCGGTCAAACTGCCGATCCAGATCGCGGTAATCCTGTAGCAGAATAGTGACGTCCAGTCCTTCGCAGCGCTGCTGAGCCAGCTTTTGCTGTTCAGCTGAAATCGTGACGCCGAACACCGTTACGCCATAGTGGCGCGCTGCATAGGCGGCCAGACCGCCCCATCCGCAACCAATATCCAGTAACGACATACCTGGCTCCAGCTGCAGCTTTTCGCAGATCATTTTTAATTTAGCTTCCTGCGCCTGCTCCAGCGTTTCGGCTTCTTTCCAGTAACCGCAGGAATACTGCATATAAGGGTCAAGCATCAGGGTGAAAAGGTCGTTGCCCAGATCGTAATGCTCTTTGCCTACAATCCAGGCGCGCTTGCGGGACTGAAGGTTGGTTAAGCGGGCGGCGGCAATACGCAGGGTATCTTTAAAATGGCGAGGCAGTTGCTGATCCAGTTTGGCTTTCAGGACGCGGTGAAAAAACATATCCAGCCGCTCGCATTCCCACCAGCCGTCCATATAGCTTTCGCCAAGGCCAAGCGAACCTTCCTGCATCACGCGCTTAAAAAAATCGGGTTGGCTGACCTGAATATCCCAGGGACGGCTGCCGTTGATTTCAACGTCCGCGTTGCGCAACATTTCCTGGGTGATCCGAAACCACTGATTTTCTTCCAGGCTCACTTCTTCTATACACGATGAACTCATAGCTTCTCCATCACCCTTCGTGATTGAAATCTGGGAAAAGAATAGTCAATTTCCGCAGAATTGTGAGAAAACGCACGGTAAGTGCGCTGATATCCGACGTTACAGAGGATTGAACTGAAGCCTACAGAGTGGGTGATGCAAGACAGAAAAAGAACACCCGGACAACCCTGTCAGGACTCAAATAATGATACAGATTTGTTATTTTTTATTGCCTGAAAATGAGTATATGCTCACCTCAGGCAATATTCAACGGCTTATTGTTAGGACGCTAACTAAATGGATTCAGGGAGTTAGTGATGGCTTTCAAGCTGTTCCAGCGAAGCGCTTGCTGCCTGTCCCCGCTGTAAAATATAGCCAACAATTGTCATAAAGACAGTACTGAGCATAATCAGCGAAGTGGTAGCCAGCGGCGTAGCGATAAAGCCGGATACCAGCATGCTGGCTACAAAGCACAGGCCAAGCTGAAGGGTGTTTTGCAGCGCGGCCGCTTTGCCGCTCGCCTGCGGGAAAGGCAGCAGCGCATTTGCTACGACGACAGGATAAATAGCGCCGTTCGCCAGCGCCATGCCGCAAAACGGCAGCAGCAGGGCCCAGGTTGTCGGCGAATCAATCTGCGCAGCAATAAAAAAGGCGACCACGCTCAAGGCATAAATAGCCAGCAGCCACGGCAGCAGGGAGGCTCCTTCCGTATGTTTCAGCAGCGCGCGGCAGCCGTAGCCACCGGCCAGAAAGGCCAGCGTCTGCGGCACATAGCTCAGACCGATATCGCCAGGCGACATGCCCAACTCGGCCAGAATAAACGGGGAGCCGGTCAGCCACGCAAAAAAGCTGGCGGAACAGGCGCCGTAAATCAGCACGTTGCCACTCCATACCGGCGATTTCAGCAGGGTAAAAAAGCCGATCTTGTCTTCTTCTTTATGCGCTTTAGCCTTTGGCGCAGAGATAAAGAGCGTGGCGATAAGCAGTGCAAGCGCCAGCAGCAGCAGCGCTAGAAAAATCGCGCGCCAGGAAAAGTGATTGAGCAGCCAGGCACCGAGCAACGGGGCCAGCGCTGGAGAAAGCGCAACCAGCGGCATGATAGTAGCGAAAACGCGGTTGGCCCTGGCGGCCGGATAACGGTCAATCACCAGTGCCTGCCAGCTCACGGCGGCGGCACAGATACCCACGGCCTGTAAAAAGCGCAGGATCAGCAGCACAACCGTGGTATTAACCCACCACATAGCGCCGCAGCTCACGGCAAACAGGCTCAGGCCCATCAGCAGTACCGGCTTACGGCCGATGCGATCGGAAAGCGGCCCCCAGAACAGCTGCGCGCTGGCAAAACCCGCCAGAAAGAGGCTCAGGCTGGCGCTAATTGCGCCAGCTTCGGTGTGCAGATCCTGCTGCATGGCGCCAAAAGCAGGCAGATACATATCGGTGGCAAGAAAACCTGCCACGCTCAGCAGCGCGAGATAAATTAAAAATCCTTTCGATGGCATGACTTCTTTCGCTCTTTTTACCGAATTAATAGGCGGCCGAGAGTGTAAAGGAGTGCCATAGCGCTTGTGAAACGGTAATATTTGTCTGTTGCGTTCAAAAATTTTGCAGGCAGATTATGTGGTCAGAACATTCGCTTGAAGTGATTGATGCGGTAGCCAGAACGGGTAGCTTTAGCGCAGCGGCTAACGAGCTACATCGCGTGCCTTCTGCTATCAGCTATACCGTACGGCAGCTGGAAGAGTGGCTCGCCGTGCCTTTATTTGAACGACGTCATCGCGACGTCGTGCTGACGGCAGCGGGCGAACTTTTCATTCAGGAAGGCCGTGCTGTTATCAAAAAAATGCTTTCCACACGCCGCCACTGCCAGCAGGTCGCTAACGGCTGGCGCGGCCAGTTGAATATTGCTGTCGACAGGATTGTAAAAGCAGAACGAACCCGTCAGCTGGTGGTCGATTTTTACCGTCACTTTCCCGATATAGAGCTACATCTTTCATCAGAAGTTTTTAACGGCGTCTGGGATGCGCTGGCGGACGGGCGGGTTGATGTGGCGATTGGTGCTACTCAGGCAATTCCGGTTGGCGGACGGTTTGCCTTTCGCGATATGGGCGTATTGAACTGGCGCTGCGTAGTGCAGGCGAGCCATCCGCTTGCGCAACAAAGCGGAAAAGTTACGGAAGAGAACATACGCGAATGGCCTTCGCTGGTGCTGGAAGATACCTCGCGCGCGCTGCCAAAAAGAACTACGTGGACGCTGGATAATCAGCGGCGGCTGATAGTGCCGGACTGGGAGAGCGCGATTGACTGCCTGCTGGCCGGTCTGTGCGTCGGGATGGTGCCGGGCCATCTGGCGCAGCCTCTGCTACAAAATGGCTTGCTACACGAGCTGACGCTTGACCCGCTTTTTCCGGACAGCCCCTGCTGCGTCAGCTGGTCAGAACAGCAGGCTTCGCCCGCCATGCACTGGCTGCTGGACTATCTGGGCGAAACGGAAACGCTGAACTGCGAATGGCTGCGGGAAGCCTGAAAACGGGGCGGTAACATACCGCCCGACAGGTTAGCGGCGATAGTCGAGGAAGGGACCATCCGCTACGGAGCGACGCTCGATCAGCGTAGGGTGGACTTCAATAGTCTGCGGCTCTTCGCGCTTGCTGGTAATACGGTCGAGCAGCATATTAAAGGCCGTTGCGCCAAGACGCTCTTTCGGCTGATGAACGGTGGTCAGCGCTGGCGTAAAGTAACGCGAGTTGCGCACGTTGTCATAACCGATCACCGAAATATCCTGCGGAACGCGCAGGCCCATCTCGTCAGCGGCACAAATAGCGCCCATTGCCATCACGTCACCGCCGCAAAAGACTGCCGTAGGGCGCTGCTTCTGTGCCAGCAGCTGCTGCATCGCGTGATAGCCTGACTCCGGTTCGAAATCTCCCTGAACCAGCCACTCTTCCCGTAAAGTAATGCCCGCTTCCGCCAGCGCCTTCAGGAAACCTGCATGGCGGCCACCGCCAGTGTTGCGCTCCATGTGGCCGGGGATCACGCCGATATCACGGTGGCCGCGATCGATCAGATAACGTCCTGCCAGATAGCCGCCTTCAAAGGCGTTATCCAGAACCGTATCGGTAAAATCGCCTCGCGACTCGCCCCAGTCCATCACCACCATAGGAATATTGCGATGATCTTCCAGCATTTTTATCAGCTCATCAGGGTATTCGGCACACATGACCAGCAGGCCATCGACGCGCTTTTGCGCCATCATCGACAGATAAGCCTGCTGCTTTTGCAGGTCGTTATGCGCGTTGCCAAGGATCAGCGTATAGCCCTTAGCGAAACAGCTGTGTTCAACGGCCTCAATAATTTCGGCAAAATAGGGCGCTTCGCTGGAGGTGGCCAGCAGGCCAATGGTTTTGGTGTTATTGACCTTCAGGCTGCGGGCCACGGCGCTGGGTGAATAGTGCAGCTCTTTGATCGCTGCCCAGACGGCTTCCCGCGTCTCTTCGGCGACGAAACGGGTTTTATTAATGACGTGGGACACCGTGGTGGTAGAGACACCGGCGCGTTTGGCCACATCTTTTATGGTTGCCATGGAACAAGACTCCTGCGCTGTTCAGTAAGTCACTGAAAAGCGGTTTGTTAAACGTTTGCCTGGAATGATAAAAAACCTGACGTAAATACGCATGATTTGTTGCGGTATGGTTACATCAGGAGGGAGTTAAGGGCGGCGAAACCGGCCTGTTGCCTGCTAAAAAAACCGGCGTGCGGGCCTGTTGCGCAACAAACCGTGGATTCTAACAAGAGCGAAGGGATAAAACGAGGTTTTTACGGCGGTGAAACGACAAAATTCGCCCGTTGCGGCAAACAACTCCGGCTGCCTTGCTTAACGCAGGTTCAGCCGGAGAGGGGATTTTTCACTGGCGAAGCCGTCAGCTTTTAACGAATGGTGCGAGGCGTCATGACCCGTTTTGCCCCCACGTAATGCTGTTCCCAGTAATCATCGGCAAGCGCGCTAACCTGAATATCTTTGCCGGTGCGGGGCGACTGGATAAATTTGCCGTTGCCCAGATAAACGCCAACGTGATCGGCCGCGCCGCGCCCGTTGATGCGGAAGAAGACCAGATCGCCTTTTTCCAGCTCGTTACGCTTTATCGAAGCCGCATCCCTTAAGTGGTACATCTCATTAGCGGTGCGGGGGATTTTAAATTTCACCAGATCTTTATAGGCGTACCAGACCAGACCGCTACAGTCGAAACCGGTTTTTGGCGAGGTGCCGCCCCATAAATAAGGCTTGCCCAGCTGATCCATTAGCTTGTTCATCGCCGTTTCGCGCGCTTTTTGGTAGCGTGCGCGGTGCGCTTTACTGAGCCTGAGCGGGGAGGAAGCGCTGCCGCTGGTCAGGGCTTCTGTCTCTTCAGTCACACGATGGCGACCGTAGCGTTTTTTCGGGGGTAAAGCTTTGGCGGTCTGCTGCTCGTGTTTGCGCAACTTATATTTTTTAATCAGGGAAGTGCGGGGCTTTTTGCTGCTGGTCTCTTTGCCTTTACTGCTTTCTTTGACCTTGCTGGTTTCTTTAACTTTAACTTTACGGGTGGCGGTGGTTTTTATCGGGCGACGCTTGCGGCGATCGTCTTCGCGGGCAGGCGTGGGGCTATTAGCCTTGTGGTGATCCGCTTTAACGGCCGCGTGTGGCGATGCGTGCGCCATGGTCATAAATAGCTGGGCAAAGGCCAGCATCAACAGCGTGATGAGTAAACGCATCTTTACCATTAACAGTTTGTGCTCCCGCCAGCGGCCAGAGCCTGGTTAATCAGGGGACTGCGCAACGGCAGTCGGTTAGGATAATTCTAATCGAACTCATAATGAAAAAGTAAGGCCTTTTTTGTTTCAATGATTACAAAGCGGTAAAAGCTGTAAAATCTATCCTCTTCAGCTGGTTATCTGCACAACCGCACCGATAAATTTTATCAGGAACGCGGTAATAACCTCCGGGAAATGATATTTTAATGCTTTGTTTCCCGAGCGTAGCGACAAGGTTATGGCGTCAGGCTGCTGAAAATGGCATTTTCATCGTAGGCGTAGACTCGCTACACTATACAGACACGAAGTAGCCGATTGAGGAAGGCATTAATGAGCACTATTGAGAAGATTGAGCGCCAGATCGCAGAAAACCCGATTCTGCTGTATATGAAAGGCTCGCCTAAACTGCCAAGCTGCGGCTTTTCTGCCCAGGCCGTGCAGGCGCTTTCCGCCTGCGGCGAACGTTTTGCCTATGTCGATATCCTGCAGAATCCGGAAATCCGCGCCGAGCTGCCAAAGTATGCCAACTGGCCAACTTTCCCTCAGCTGTGGGTAGACGGTGAACTGGTGGGCGGCTGCGACATTATCATTCAAATGTTCCAGCAGGGCGAACTGCAGCAGCTGATTAAAGAGACGGCGCAGAAGTATCCGTCTGACGCAGCAGAGTAAGTTTGTCGGTAACGGACGTTACCCGATAAAAAAGGCCTGGCATTACGCCAGGCCTTTTTTTTACTCTCCGCCCGACGCTTCCGGCAGGGGCCAGCCGCCAAGCCGTTTCCAGCGGTTGACCAGCTCGCAAAACAGATCTGCCGTCTGTACCGTATCATACAGCGCCGAGTGCGCCTGGCTGCTGTCAAAAGGCATACCGGCCGCCGTACAGGCTTTTGCCAGCACCGTTTGTCCCAGCACCAGTCCACTTAGCGCGGCGGTATCAAACGTGACGAAAGGATGGAAAGGATTGCGTTTCAGACCGGCGCGTTCCGCAGCCGCATTCATAAAATTCAGATCGAAAGTGGCGTTGTGGGCAACCATGACCGCGCGATTGCAGCCCTGATCTTTAATGCCTTTACGCACCGCTTTAAAGATAGCGTGTAACGCTTCATATTCACTGACCGCGCCACGCAGCGGATTGTCAGGATCGATGCCGTTAAAAGCCAGCGCCTCGGGTTGCAGGACAGAACCTTCGAACGGCTCAACGTGAAAGTGGAGCGTCTCATCCTTCTCCAGCCAGCCGTCGGCGTTCATCTTTAGCGTAACGGCAGCAACTTCCAGTAATGCATTAGTTTTGGCGTCAAAACCGGCGGTTTCAACATCGATCACGACCGGGTAAAAACCGCGAAAACGGCTGCTGAGGGCGTTAAGTTCGTTCGATTCGGACATCAGGATCTCACAGGCGAAAATTGAGCGCGTATTATGGCAAATTTCAGTAAGAGTTGCAGCAGGGGAAGGGGAAAGAAGGGCGCCTTAGCGGCGCCCACAGACTGCTGGCAAACTTAAAGCGAGCGCTAAAATACCCGCGGGTCGTTTTAGCAGCGCGCGACGCTTATGCGCCCAGGCCGTTGCCCGCATGTTTGTTTTCAATCAGCTCGATTTTATAACCGTCTGGATCTTCCACAAAAGCGATAACGGTAGTGCCGCCTTTAACCGGGCCAGCTTCACGCGTGACGTTACCGCCTTCGTTACGAATACGATCGCAGGTGGCTGCCACATCGTCCACGCCCAGCGCGATATGTCCATAGGCGTCGCCCAGGTCATACTTATCCACGCCCCAGTTATAGGTCAGCTCAATGACTGCACCATCGCTCTCTTCGGTGTAGCCCACAAAAGCCAGCGTATATTTGTATTCGGTATTTTCACTGGTGCGCAGCAGGCGCATACCCAGCACTTTAGTGTAAAAGTCTACGGAGCGTTGCAGATCGCCAACGCGCAGCATGGTATGAAGTAAGCGCATAACATCCTCTTTTAAAAAAGTTATCAATTGATAACAAGCATAGCCTGAATTCCTCCTCATCTCGTCAGCGGAAGGAATTTACAGTGGCCCAGCGGCCAGCACAGCAGGATAGCAGCTATAACCCACGGAAAACCAGGAAATGCGTGCTTTATCCTGATGCTGTAGACCGGCCTGCCGGGATATCCGGTGTTCTATTTCAGCGTTGGATAGTCCGTATAGCCTTCCGCGCCGCCGCCGTAGAAAAGCGCCGGACGCTGTTCGTTCAGCGGGGCGTTTTGCTGCAACCGCTCAGGCAGATCCGGGTTGGCGATATAGTCGCGGCCAAAGGCGACGGCATCAATCAGCCCTTTCTCGATTAGCGCTTCCGCTTTTTCAGCCGTGTAGCCACCAGCGCCAATAATCACGCCTGGATAAGCCGCGCGAATGGCCTGGCGAAAAGCGTCGCTATAAGGCTTGCCGCCCGCCCAGTCCGGCTCAGAAATATGCAGGTAAGCGAGATTACGCTTCGCCAGCTCGCCGATGTAGTAAAGCGCGGCGGCTTCCTGGTCTTCACCGTTGTCCAGGCCGTTAAACGGGCCAAGCGGCGAAATGCGGATGCCGATCCTGTCGGCGTGCCAGCCATCAATGGCCGCATCGACCACTTCCAGCGCAAAACGGGTGCGCTTCTCTACGCTACCGCCGTAGCCGTCGGTTCGCTGGTTGGAGGCTGGTGAAAGGAACTGGTGCATCAGATAACCGTGTGCGGAATGTAGCTCAACCAGATCGAAATCCGCCTCGCGAGCGTTGATCACCGCCTGGCGAAAATCGTTAATCACGTCGTCAATCTCATCCGGGCGCAGTTCTCGCGGCGTAGAAGTTGCCTCACGGATCGCCTGACCTTTTTCATCACGCAATGAGGTGCGGGTTTCGGCATTGATAGCGGAAGCGGAAACGGGCGCTTTGCCTTCCGGCTGCAGGCTGCTATGGGAAATGCGTCCGGTATGCCACAGCTGCACTGAGCTATGGCCGCCATCCTGATGAATGCCGGCGTTTATCTCTTTCCAGCGGGCAATCTGTTCGGCGGTATGCAGCCCCGGCGCGCCAGCATACCCTTTGGCCTGGAAAGAAACCTGGGTAGCTTCGGTGATAATGAGTCCGGCGCTGGCGCGCTGGCGGTAGTATTCACCCATCAGCGGCGTAGGGATATCGCCAGGCTCAATACTGCGCAGGCGGGTTAGCGGTGCCATGAAGATACGGTTAGGCACAACAATTGCCCCTACTTTAAGCGGGGTAAAAAGCTTGTTCAGTTCCATCAGCCACTCCTGGTCAAAGACCGGCAAACCGCTGGATGGGCTTGCCGGGCAAAATTAGTGACTGTTGATAGTAGTAGATAATGTGTCTTTCCCGGAAATCGCGCGGCACGATCGGATCATCTTTACGGGCGGGTAGCGGTGTGCGTTTCGCGCGCGTAGCCGTCAGATCACAGTCTCGCTCGTTGTGACATTCGGATGCCCGTATCCACAGTGTCTCTGACCACCGGAAATCCTGCAGCGTAGTCTTTATTTACTACGGCTGGCCGCCGCTAAGCCAGCGCTCGTCGGCGTAATCTTGGATACCGCTGACAATATTGGCCGGGGTAATCATTTCGATCAGGCATGGGTTGTTACGCACCAGCGAGGCGTAATTTTTATAAAACAGAGCGGCAACCAGCAAAACGAGCAGCACCGCCGCCAGGGCCGACGAGGTGCGAAAGGCAAGATTCATCCACCAGGGGTGGCTGGTGCCAATTTTCACCTGGCAAATCAGCAACGCAGCAACAAGGCCAGGCAAAGAAAACCAGAGAAAGCTGCGCAGGTTAAACAGCGCGGTCGCGTCTTCCAGATCGTTTTCCAGCATGTTCTGGATAACCGCGCTGTCGATCACCGTGCCAAAACTGAACATAAAATAGTTAGCAATCGCGCTGGCGACTACCAGCAGGATTAATAACGGCTTTCTTATCCACGGCAGCGCCGTCAGGCTGAAAACAAACAGAAAGGCGCTGAATAACACCAGCGGTAGCGTGGCGGCGAAAATATAATCCTTCAGCGAAACGTAAGGAAGCATTTCCCAGGCGTGGAGAAGGAAAACGGCATTAAGCGCAAACGTAAAAAAGAGGGCGGCATAAAAATTAAAAGCAATTTCATTACAGCGTAAAGCGTGCATTTTCATAACACATTGTCAACAATAAGCGGAAGTATGAGCATAGCGCCGTTACCGTTTTGAAACTTTAACCGACACTCAACGATCTAAAGAGACTACCATTAATCGCATCCTTTACCTGTTAAGGAGTCACGTTGGCGGAACAACTTGAGTTCTTCCCGGTTCCCAGTCCGTGCCGGGGCGTTTGCCAGAGCGACGATCGCGGCTACTGCCGTGGCTGTATGCGTAGCCGCGATGAGCGTTTCAACTGGATGAAGTTCAGCGATGCGCAAAAGCGTGAGGTGCTGCGGCTTTGTCGTCTGCGCTTTCAGCGCTTGCAGCGCGCGGCTAAAAACGTGGAGCCGGATGAGCCCGAGCAGCCTTCGCTGTTCTAGCCAGGGTGCCTGCGTGATGATGTCAGTGCGGCTGGCTATTGCCGTAGCTGTGAAAGCGAGCAGTAGAGCCGCCACGTAATGCCTGCCAGCTCGGTTTCACCCGGCATGGCCTTCGCCGACAGCGTGGTAATACTTTCCTGAAGTTCTGCCAGCGTTGCGGCAAGCGCCTCAGGCTGAACCCCTCTGGCGCTGATAATCCGGTGCAGGTTTGCCAGCGTCGCCTCGCGCACGGCCAGCAGCGCGGGCGAATCACTTTGCCAGTCGCGCAACTGCCAGACGATATGCGAGCAGTTGAGCAAGACGACTCCCCAGCGCAGCAGCCAGAGACGCGCCGTTTCATCCCGACTGTTGTTAAGCTGGTTAACGCGATGGTAAATAAGCGATTCAAATCGACTTTCACTCAGCTGCGGCCGACGGCTTAGCTGATCCAGAAACTCACTTCGCAGCGCGCGGATATGCCGTCGGCCGCGTCGTTTATCGGAGCTGGGCCGCAGGATCAAAAAGGCCAGCCAGGCCAGCAGCACGCCGCAAACCTTGGCGATGTTATCGTTAAGAAAGCTTTGATAATCGTAAGCCGGGGGGTTGGTCACCGCCAGGAAAGAGCCGCCAAAGACAATCAGCTGGCCCCAGAGCGCGGCGCGCTTTTTCTGCTGGACTTTAAACAGCTGTAGCGTGACCAGCAGCGGAAACAGCAGCAGTAAAAACTGCCACAGCACGCTGACCTGTACCATCAGGCCAAATTTAATAAGAAAGCTGAATACCGAAAGCAACAGCAGCGTCTTTAACAGCAGCGAGACGCTGCTAACGGGCGAAGGGACGGAAGAGTAAAGCACGCAGCTGATAGCGGCGAGCGTCAGCGCGGCGGCACCGGAATCCCACTGTGTGGCGATGGTAAAAGCGCAGCCCAGCACAATCACCGCAAAAGTCCGCAGCGCACTCCAGCTGGCTTCGGCGCTGTCGCTGCGACGGGCCAGCGCAGGAACGGCAGGGGGCGACAGGCGAGTCTCCGCGTCGGCCTGCTCGAACAGCCGCAGCCAGCGGCTGATATTCAGATAGAGCCAGCAAAAATAGCGCAGCCGGTGCCAGAAAGCATGATAGCGATAGTCGCCGGGATCGGCAGGTGCCGCGCTGGCCAGCAGCCGGGCCAGACGGTATTTATCGCTGTCGTCACGCGCAAGCTCGGCCAGCAGCTGTTGCAGAACGGTAAATAATGACTCTGGCGCTTCTGGCCAGTTAAGCAGCATTCGGCGCAGGCTGGAGATAACGCTGGTTAAGCGCAGCTGCTGATGCAGAACATAGTTCAGCACGTTATTCTGGCGGCGAAAGCGGTAATGACTCCAGAAAGCCTGAATACGCAGCAGGTTTAGCGTCAGTATTTGCCCAATCACATTTTCATGCGCGCTGCGTACGTTGTCAGAAGTTTCGCGTTGCAGCAGCAGGCTGGCGTGATCCAACAGGCGCGCGTGCATCTCTTTAAGCGAACGAATCAGCGCGTCCCCGTCCGAGGTGCTGGGCAGGATCATCATCATCAGCCCACCGCAGAAAATGCCCGTGATAACTTCGCAAACGCGTGCCTGGGTGATGTCCCAAAGATCGCTAATTTCCGTGACGTTGACCGTACTAAAAACGATAATCGCCGCCGTATAGCCCGCCAGCGAAAAAGCGTAGGCGACGTTATTTTGATAATGGTTCTGGATCCAGGTGCAAAAGGCCAGCCAGGCGGCGATAGTCAGCGCAAACAGCCAGGGTTCGTTGAGCGTATGGCCCGCAATCAGCAAGGCCGCGCCCGCGCCCAACAGGCTGCCCGCAATTCTCCCCAGGCTTTTACTGATAACGCCGCCGACGGTAGGAAAGCTGACCACGGCGGCAGAGGTCATTGCCCAGTACGGCTCATCCAGATCCAGCGCGTAGGCGATACTTAAGGCCAGGCACATGGCGATAGCGTTGCGCAACGCATAGCGCCACTGCCCGCCCGTCGCCTTTATCCAGGGCAGCTCCTGCCAGGCAAGCCATTGAAAATTCATGGCTGGATGGAAAGGGTACAGGTTGTTCCCGCGACCAGCTGCAGGTCTTGCGGCACTGCGGTCAGACGGATACGTACCGGCACGCGTTGTGCCAGCCGCACCCAGGGAACGTTGGGCTTGATGTCGGGAATTAACGAGCTGTCGCTTTCCACGCTCTGGTCATAGATGGCCCGGCCAATACTTTCCACTTCTCCCTGCAGCACGCGGTTATCGCTGTAAAGACGCACGGAGGCATGATAACCAGGACGAATGTGCCGCAGCTTGGTTTCTTCAAAGTATCCCATTACGTAAAACGAGTGGCTGTCGACCAGCGCAAAGACCGGCGTACCGCTGGTGGCGTAGTTGCCAGGCCGTATCACCAGGTTACTGATCCAGCCATCGGCTGGCGCAAATACCTGCGTTTGGGTAAGATTCCATTTTGCCTGTTCCAGCCCGGCCTGCGCCGCTTTGGCCGCGGCCACCATTGAACGGGTATTCAGCTCTGCCGCATCAAGATCCTCTGCGGAGATAACGTTGCGCGGCAAACTTTCTCTGCGGCGCGACTCATGCTGCGCTTTCAGCAGATCGGCCTGCGCTTTTGCCAGCTGCGCCTCGGCGTTCAGGACGGCGATACGGTAAGGCTCGGCGTCCAGCGTCATCAGCTTGCTGCCCTTAGTGACAAACTGATTATCTTTTACCAGCAGCTGTTCGATGCGGCCGGAAACCTGCGGCGTAATATTCACCAGCTCGGCACGCACTTTACCATCGCGCGTCCAGGGCGACTGCATATAGTAGTTCCACAGCCACCAGCCCGCGCACAGCGCTGCGGCAAAAAAGATCAGGGTAGAAAAGTATTTCAGAGAGCTAAGTTTCATACGAGTGCCATAAGCAGCCACAGCGAAGCGCTGACGCAGAGAATAAACAGAGAGAGATCGAGCAGGGTGGGATGCCAGACTTCGCCGGAATAGATCCAGCCGCGCAGCAGCGGATGAAGCAACAGCCAGCAGAAAAAGCCCAGCAAAACAGCCTTAAACAGCGGTGGAAAATAGAGCGAAGCGCCAAAGACCAGGTCGGTCAGCGGGGATAAAGCAGCCGAAAATGCGTTGTTCACGAAAAGCACTCCTTGTTACCTTTGTCACAGCATAGCAGCCAGTTGGTATTACGCTTAAGGAGAATGGGATTTGTAATCTCTCCCATAAACTCGCAGAATAGCCTGGAATGAGGCGTGATAGCTAGCAAGCTAATTATAAGGAGAAGAAATTGGATACCCCACTAGGAACGGACCTTGCAAGACTGGTGCGCATCTGGCGCTCGCTGATTGACCAGCGCCTTAAGCCGCTGGAGCTGACGCAGACTCACTGGGTTACGCTGCACAACATCCATCAACTGCCGCCGGAGCAGTCGCAAATTCAGCTGGCGAAAGCTATTGGCATTGAACAGCCATCGCTGGTACGCACGCTGGATCAGCTGGAAGAGAAAGGGCTGATTACCCGCACCACCTGCGCCAGCGATCGCCGCGCTAAACGCATCAAGCTTACGGAAGAAGCCGCTCCGGTCATCAATGAAGTTGAACACGTTATTGACGCCACGCGGGATGATATTCTGGCAGGGATCTCGCAGAGCGAAATAGAAAAACTGGTGACGCTTATCGCTCGGCTGGAAAAGAATATTCTGGAGTTACAGGGCAGGGATGAGTAAATATTTTTGTCACCGCAGAAAATTATACCAATAAAGCTCTGCTAATAGCAGAGCTTTCAGGCCGCTGATCAACTCAACTTTTTGAGGGGTTCTGTTTTTATAGGGGCCGAAGATCGCGATATTTTTCCGTTTCCTCTCTTTTGCTTTTCTTACCGCGCCTTTTTCTGCCCACCACGACTCTTTGTGTCCGGGCATCCGGCACATAATGCGTTGTCCGAACGGTAGTGCCGGTAGCCGTTCCGATTCGTCGCTCTATCACTCAGCGCTTCCATAAGCCGCAGCATAAGGGATGCCTGTGTTTTCTCCGATAACACTGCCAGTAAAACTACCAGCTACCATAGCAGCGTCTTTATTACCACCAGAAATATATTTTAATTCTTCAAATAATAAATTTCTCATTTATTTTTTTTCTTAGTATGTTTAATACCTTTGATTATTATTGAAACCAGAATAAATGCTGCTGCTGCCAGCATTGAGTAGAATGCTTTTCTATATATATGAGAATATACGTCTCCCGCTAAAATTAGCATTAGAAAAAAAAGGAAAAAATACTTTATGAATCTAACTAGTGTTGACATTAACGCTCCTGTAAATGGTGCTGTATCTCTCCTGGTAGGCTGGGTTATTTCTGTTTACAAGGGTTTAGTTGTATTTGTTAATAAGCTTAGAGTAACCTGAATAATTGAAAATTACAGGTAGTTCAAGCAGGAAGCTTGTTAACGTTAACTCCCCATCGACCTGTTTCGATCCCCGGCCGACAAGCGCATTAGCACCAATACCCTTAACCTGCCAATGGCCATCGAAGCCGCAACGGGCCCCCCCGCCGTGGCGTGAGATAGCGTCGCCGCCGTAGCGTTCAGCGTAGAAGACTTTCTCGTCGGCTAAAAGAGGAGCGTTATTATCGTATATGGAATATTGTTGTTGCTCTTCGATGATGTAGCCAGCTGCGTTTTGTAATTCCTGTAGTTGATGCTGTCCTAATCCATTGTTCCAGAGTAATTTTGTGCGGACTTTCTGGGCTATAAACGGTATCAGGCATTCTGGTAATTTTAAGAGATTATTCATTGCCATTTATAAATTTCATCCTTGATTAGTCAGCATAATCCTGATAATGCTATCGACATACGAATATGATTTTTTCTGTACCAGTCCCAAAGTAAAAATTTCTTTTATCCAGGTGATTAATAAACATATGTTTGTCAGGGTGACTTTAAGAAAAGATAACCCTCCAACCTAATGCACTAATCGGCTACACTTCAAATTTTATCAGGGAATCATCCTTATTGGTTTTTTTGAACGGAAAGATTAGGCATTAAATCAGGTAAAACCTCTTTTTTATGTGATATTCATCACAATAGATTGAATGCTCGTAGAAAATAATAGTCACTTTTTGGGCTGTAAGGCGATCTTTTTGTAAGGTTTACTCAGCTTTAAGCTAAGATTTGATTTTTTCTGAACGAGGGGTAAAGAATATTTAAATATTTAATAATGCAAAGCATGGTGTTGAAATAAATAAGCGTTTCAACGTTGAGGTTTGCTCGGTTAGGATTTTATTATATTGTGCATCATTAGATTTGTTTTTGTCTCTTGTGAACATTATTTTTTAATGGCTTTATTTTTGGCTGTTTATGAAGGCTTTTGTTCTTTAAATATTCCGAAAGTGTATTTTTATTTGCAGCCAGATCGGGAGAGCACATACAAGGCTTAATAACGGATAGAACAATACAGGGCTTTAATAATGTAAAATAGGGAGAGAGGTTGTTATAGTCATCACAGCAGTCTGGCTGAAAAACGGTGGTTGTTAAAGAAGAACCGGCCGCAGCCGGTTCTTCTGTGCCTAGCGTGGTGAAACGGTAACCTGGCTGCCGTTGGAAGCCATCGCTACGCGCTGTCCCACAGCGAAACGGCTGGCCGCCTGTTTCTGGACGACCATGATGGTGTTGCCGTCATCCTTACGGATTTCCAGCTCGACGCCCTGGGTTTTGTTCATTGCGCCCTGCACACCCTGGCCTGCTACGCCACCCGCCACCGCGCCTGCCGCCGTTGCCAGGCCACGTCCTGCACCACCGCCAATGGTATTACCCAAAAAGCCGCCAAGTACGGCACCGCCAATCGCGCCAATCACGTTGCTGTCATCGCCGCCCTGAATTTGTACAGGACGCACAGCAACCAGCGTACCATAAGTCACATTCTGTACCTGCTTCGCTTCAGAGGCGCTATAAACATCGCCCGATAGCGTGCTGTTGTTGGCACAGCCTGCTAAAGTCACACCGGTCAGTGCCACGATCATCATGCGCTTTAACATCATCAAACTCCTTTCTTTTCTGTGTGCTGCAGTCAATTGCGCAGCGATCAATAACCCAATTATAAGATACAGGCAATGCCTGTCGTCTGATTGCGGCAAAAAGTTGCTATAAGAATAGCGCAGCCCAACTAAATCTGGAATAAATCCACGGCTGAAGAGCCGGATATAAATTCTTTCATCATGTAAAATTGCAAAGTTAATCATGGCATTGCCACACCGTTTTTGCGACGCTGTAGCGAGGTTTACTCTTCCCATAGCGGATAAGGCATATTGATGAGATCGGGACGCTATATCGGGGTAATGTCCGGCACCAGTCTGGACGGCGTGGACGTGGTGCTGGCCGCTATCGACCAGCAGATAGTGGCGCAGCAGGCGAGCTATTGCCATCCAATGCCCCCGGATTTGCGCCAGGCGATACTGGCGATAAACCAGGGCCAGTCGCTGACGCTTTCGCAGCTAGGCCAGCTGGATACCCGGCTGGGGCGGCTGTTTGCCGAAGCGGTACAAACGCTGGTTCGCCGCGAAGGTCTGGAAAAAGCGGATATCGCCGCCATTGGCTGTCATGGACAAACCGTCTGGCACGAGCCGCTGGGCGACGCGCCGAATACGCTGCAAATCGGCGATAATAACCAGATAGCCGCGCTGACCGGCATCACGGTAGTGGGCGACTTTCGCCGTCGTGATATGGCGCTGGGCGGCCAGGGCGCGCCGCTGGTGCCCGCCTTCCATCAGGCCGTGTTGATGCATCCCCATGAAAAGAGGATGGTGCTCAATATTGGCGGCATCGCCAATCTTTCCCTGTTGCTCCCTGGCCAGCCGGTGGGCGGTTATGATACCGGGCCGGGCAACATGTTGCTGGACGCGTGGATCTGGCTACAGCAGCAGCAGTCCTACGATAAAAATGGCGAATGGGGCAGTAGCGGCCAGGTCATTCATCCGCTGTTACAGCAAATGCTGGCCGATCCGTGGTTTGCCTTACCGGCACCCAAATCGACCGGCAGAGAGTATTTCAATCTGGCGTGGATCGAAAGGCAGCTGGTGAACTTTCCCGGCCTGCCGCCGCAGGATATCCAGGCCACGCTGGTGGAGCTGACGGCAGCCACTATTGCGCAGCAGGTCATGCTGAACGGCGGCTGTGAACGCCTGCTGGTCTGCGGCGGCGGCGGCAAGAATCCGCTGTTAATGGCAAGGTTAGCCGCACTGCTGGCCGGAACCGAGGTCAGCTTAACTGATGAAATCGGCATTCGCGGTGACGATATGGAGGCGCTGGCGTTTGCCTGGCTGGCTTACCGCACGCTCTCCTGCGAAACCGGTAATCTGCCTTCCGTGACCGGCGCGCGTGAAGCTTCCGTACTGGGTGCTATCTTTCCTGCCAACAGTCCGCGCTATCGTTAAGGAGCGAGCATGAAAAAATATTTACCTGTTGTCGGCGCGCTGTTGTTAAGCGGCTGTCTGTTTCATCCTCAGCCGGAGAAGATTAAAACGCTGCACTATAGCTGCGGTACGCTGCCGTTAACGGTGATGCTTGATAACAGCCGCCGGGAAGTTAATCTTATTCTGGATGGCAACCCGCTTACGCTGAAGCAGCAGCCTGCGGCATCCGGCACGCGTTATGCGGATGACCACTACGTTTTCTGGTCAAAAGGGGACGCCGCCTTTATCGAACGCAACGGTGCCACCATTATTGACGACTGCCGCTTGAGCGGCAGTTAACTCGTTGAAAATGATTGAAAACAGGCGCACAATGCCTTAACCCTGTTAGCGGAAAACCCTCATGAATGACGACAGCCTGCAGCAGATTGCCCATCTGCGCCGTGAATATACCCGTGGCGGCCTACGCCGCAAAGATCTGCCCGCCAACCCGCTGGCGCTGTTCGAGCACTGGCTTGGCCAGGCCGTAGAAGCGCAGCTGCCGGATGCGACGGCAATGAGCGTGGCGACCGTAGACGAGCAGGGGCAGCCTTATCAGCGCATCGTGTTGCTGAAGCATTTCGACGAGCGCGGCATGGTTTTTTACACCAACCTTGGCAGCCGTAAGGCGCAGCATCTGGAAAACAATCCGCGCATCAGCCTGCTTTTCCCCTGGCATATGCTGGAGCGGCAGGTCATGGTACTGGGCCACGTTGAAAAACTGTCAATGATCGACGTGGTAAAGTATTTTCACAGTCGTCCACGCGAAAGCCAGATTGGTGCCTGGGTATCAAAACAGTCGAGCCGCATCTCCGCGCGTGGCGTACTGGAAGGCAAATTCCTGGAGCTGAAGCAAAAGTTCCAGCAGGGTGAAGTTCCGTTGCCGAGCTTCTGGGGCGGTTACCGGATTAAAATCGACTCGATGGAGTTCTGGCAGGGCGGCGAACACCGGCTGCACGATCGCTTTTTCTACCAGCGCGAAGGCGAGGCGTGGAAAATCGACCGCCTGGCACCCTGATTGCGTGAAATAATCCCGTTAAGCGCTGGCACAGAGTGCGCCAGCGCTTTATTCTATACCCCTTTTTTTCATCCGCTAGCCAGCGGATAGCTGTGTACCAGCAAAGGTGCAGACTTTTTTTACACGGAGTCACAGATGGGCAGCAGTAACCTGATTAAACAATTGCAAGAGCGTGGCCTGGTCGCCCAGGTAACGGATGAGGAAGCGTTAGCAGAGCGGCTGGCGCAAGGGCCAATTGCTCTCTATTGCGGCTTCGATCCCACTGCCGACAGCTTGCACTTGGGCCATCTGGTCCCGCTTCTCTGCCTGAAGCGCTTTCAGGATGCCGGACACCGTCCGGTGGCGCTGGTTGGCGGCGCTACCGGCCTGATTGGCGATCCCAGCTTTAAAGCGGCCGAACGTAAGCTGAACACCGCCGATACCGTTAACGAGTGGGTGGAAAAGATCCGCGGTCAGGTTGCGCCTTTCCTGGATTTTGACTGCGGCGACAACAGCGCTATCGCGGCGAACAACTACGACTGGTTCGGCGGCATGAACGTGCTGACCTTCCTGCGCGATATTGGCAAGCACTTCTCCGTTAACCAGATGATCAATAAAGAAGCGGTGAAGCAGCGCCTGAACCGTGACGACCAGGGTATCTCCTTTACCGAATTCTCCTACAACCTGCTGCAGGGCTACGACTTTGCCTGTCTGAACGAACGTTACGGCGTGGCGCTGCAGATTGGTGGTTCCGACCAGTGGGGCAACATCACTTCCGGTATCGATTTGACCCGTCGTCTGCACCAGAACCAGGTCTTTGGCCTGACCGTACCGCTGATCACCAAGTCTGACGGCACCAAGTTCGGTAAAACCGAAGGCGGCGCGGTGTGGCTGGACGCGAAGAAAACCAGCCCGTACAAGTTCTACCAGTTCTGGATCAACACGGCGGACGCCGACGTTTACCGCTTCCTGAAGTTCTTCACCTTTATGAGCATTGAAGAGATCAACGCGCTGGAAGAAGAAGACAAAAACAGCGGTAAAGCGCCGCGTGCGCAGTACGTGCTGGCGGAACAGGTGACCAGACTGGTGCATGGTGAAGAGGGCCTGACCGCAGCGCAGCGCATCACCAAAAGCCTGTTCTCCGGCAGCCTGGCAGAGATGACGGAAGCGGACTTTGAGCAGCTGGCGCAGGACGGCATGCCGTTTATCGAGCTGGAGCAGGGCCAGGATCTGCAGCAGGCGATGGTGGATGGCGATCTGGCACCGTCTCGCGGCCAGGCGCGCAAGCTGATTGAGTCTAAAGCGGTCAGCATCAACGGCGACGTCCAGCTGGCGGCAGATTACGCGTTCGCAGCACAGGACCGCCTGTTTGACCGTTTTACGCTGCTGCGTCGCGGTAAAAAGAACTACTCTCTGATCGTCTGGAAATAATTCCTGCGGCGAATAATATATGAAGGCTGGCCGGACGTGATGTTGTCCGGCCACCGGCGATGATATCGCGTCGGACAGCATTGCTCTGTGCCTGCGAAGGTGTTCACCACTCCTCTTTTCCTGGCAAGGTTATCATGAAAAATATTCTCTCCGTTCAGTCGCATACCGTTTTCGGCCATGCCGGCAACAGCGCGTCGGAATTTCCGATGCGCCGCCTGGGCGCAAACGTTTGGCCGCTGAATACCGTCCAGTTTTCTAACCATACTCAATACGGTCACTGGACCGGCATGGTGATGCCGGCCAGCCATCTGACCGATATCGTCAGCGGCATTGCGGCTATCGACCGCCTGAAAACCTGCGATGCGGTGCTGAGCGGCTATCTTGGCTCGGCAGAGCAGGGCGAACAGATCCTGGAAATCGTCCGCCAGGTAAAACAGGCTAATCCGAACGCCTGGTATTTTTGCGATCCGGTGATGGGCCATCCGGAAAAAGGCTGCATCGTCGCGCCAGGCGTAGCGGAGTTTCACGCGCGCAGCGCGCTGCCAGCCAGCGATATCATTGCGCCAAACCTGCTGGAGCTGGAGCTGCTTAGCGGCCACGAGGTCAGCAGCGTCGAGCAGGCTATCGCTACCGCACGCGAGCTCATTGCTAAAGGGCCAAAGATTGTGCTGGTGAAACATCTGGCGCGGGCGGGGCAGCGCAGCGATCGTTTTGAAATGCTGCTGGTGACGGCAGAGGAAGCCTGGCATATCAGCCGTCCGCTGGTGGACTTTGGCGTGCGTCAGCCGGTTGGCGTGGGGGATTTGACCAGCGGGCTGCTGCTGGTTAATTTGCTGCACGGTAAATCGTTGAAGGACGCGCTGGAGCATATCACTGCGGCGGTTTATGAAGTGATGCTGACCACGCACCAGATGGGCGAATATGAACTGCAGCTGGTGGCGGCCCAGGACGCCATAGCCAACCCGCAGCAGCATTTTGATGCGGTAAAGCTGTAAATATTGACCGGGCTTGCGCCCGGTCAGTTAACTATTTGTCGTTGCCAAAGCCCTGCTTCAGCAGCGCGGGTAAGACTTCCGGGAAATAGACGTGCTGGTAATAACCGGCAACGCTGTGGCTCCAGTCTTCCCCGTCCGTACGGCCAGTCGCCTGCCAGTGCTGCGTCAGCTCCTGATTGTAATCCGCAATATTCTGCTGCAATCCTTCCGTACGGTACTCTTCATCGTGGCGGAAAGTGGCCAGCGGCAGGCGCGGTTTCTGATGCGCTGGCACATCCACATAGCCCAACGCCAGGCCTACAACCGGGAAAGTCAGCTCCGGCAGCTTCAGCAGGGAAATCATTGCCTGCGGATCGCGACGAATACCGCCGATAGGCACGATGCCCAGACCTTCCGCACGCGCGGCGGTCATCACTGCGCCAAGCGCGATCCCAATATCCGTTGCGCCAGAAACCACGCTTTCGATGCTTTGCTGGGCGATCTGCTCTTTATCAATTGCGGCCATAGCCTGCTGGCTTTTGTGCATATCCAGTACAAAAGTGATAAATAACGGCGCTTTGGCAATCCACGGCTGACCGCCCGCAATAGCGGAGATTTTGCCGCGCGCTTCGGCACCGCGCGTTACTACCAGCGATACCTGTTGCGAGTTGACCGACGTCGGCGCGCGGTAAGCGGCCATCACCAGACGATCGATAATGGCGTCGTCAACAGGCTTCTCGGTAAAGCTGCGTTCGCTTTTATGGGCGGTAAGGATATCAATAACAGAACTCATAGAACCTCCGGTTGTCAGCCCATGAGTATAAATTATTGTTATCCGCTGGTTTAACACCTTATGCGCTGGGTGTTTTAGCTTAGTCCTTCTGACTCAAGCGCTTCGGCTACGTGCGGCCGTGCGGCCGCTCGCTGAAACCACGCCTCCAGCGACGTTAGCCCCGACAGCTCCAGTTTAATTAGCTTCGCCCAGCGCATTACGGTAAACAGATAGGCATCGGCCACGGTAAAGTGCAGGCCCGACAGCCATTGCTTATCCGCCAGCTCGTGGTCAACCCAGCGAAAATTTTCCTCCAGCTGCTGGCGCAGCGTTGCCTTATAAGCGTCCGGCGTGGCCTCTTTAAACAGAGGCGAAAAGCTTTTATGCAGCTCCGCCGAAATAAAGTTGAGCCATGCCAGCGTTTGATAGCGCGCCAGCGTGCCCGTCGGTGCAAGGAGCTGCCGGTCGGGTTTCAGGTCGGCCAGATACTGCACGATAGCGACGCCTTCGGTCAGCACCGTGCCGTCATCGAACTGTAACGCGGGCACCTTACCTTTTGCATTAATTTCACGGTAGTTCTCCTGCTGCTCGGTAACGCCCGCAGCGGTATCAACTTTAATCAGCGTAAAATCCAGACCGGTTTCCAGCATGACAATATGCGGGGAAAGCGAACAGGCGCCGGGCTTATAAAACAGTTTCATGGCTTACTCCCTGAGTTTGCGGCGAAAGATGTTTTTAGCTTAGTGCCGCCTGCTTAAAAAGTCAGCGCTGCCGCGTACGCAATATTCTTAATTCGCCTGAATTTTGTTTTTACGCGGTTTATTTGTCTGCAAACAGCCGAGCTCTGGCAGCCTGGCGAGAGCCAGATCCCAAAAAGCGCGAACCCTGGCCGGCATATATTTTACGTTTTGTCTCACCAGCTGCACCGGAACGGCCGTAGAACGATAATCCGGCAAGATTTCGCACAGCGATCCCGTCTGAAGATCGTCATAAACCTGATAGGAAAGCAGTCGCGCAATGCCTTTGCCCGCGCGTGCGGCGAGCAGCTGCGTTTCCACTTCGTTAACTATCAGCCGGGGAGTAAGGCGTACGCGTTCCTGCACGCCAGCGGAAGAAAAACGCCACTCTTTACCGGCAGCCTGCGAAACGCTGGCTATCAGAGAGTGATGGGCCAGGGCCGCCGGTGACCCTGGCGTTCCCATGCGGGTAAGGTAGTCAGGACTGGCGACCAGCAGGCGCTGTACGCTTCCTACGGAGACGGCCACTAGCGAAGAATCCCGCAGCTGGCCGATGCGTAACGCCATATCCAGCCCTTGTTCAATCAGATCCTGATAGCCATCGTTAAGCTGAAGTTCGATCTGAATATCCGGATAGTGCTCCATAAAAGCCAGCAGCAGCGGGGCAACATGCCGGCGGCCAAACTGGACCGGGGCGGTCAGGCGAAGCTGGCCGCTGAGCTGATTATCGGTGATGGCATTTAGCGCCTGCTGGTATTCATCCAGCAGCTTTTTTGCCCGCTCAAACAGCGTCATACCGGCGGGCGTTGGCGCAAGACGGCGCGTGGTTCGCTCAATTAACAGGCTGCCAAAGCGTTTTTCCAGCGCGGCCAGCGTGCGCGTCACTGCGGCAGGTGAACGCCGGAGCGTCCGTGCGGCCGCCGCCAGGCTTCCGTGCTGCACCACGGCAACAAAGACCGCCAGCTCATCAAGCTTATCCATCACTGTTCCACTTAGCGAAATTATGAATTGCTATTTTTGCCCGTATACGCCGTTTTCAGCAAGAGTATGCTGAAAAGAAACGCAAGGAGAAAGGCATGAACACACTAACGCTTTACGGTACTGAACTTTCCGGGCACGTCCATCGGGTCCGGCTGCTGCTGGCGATGCTGAATCTCACGGCGGAATGGCGGGAAGCCGGCGCTGAAGTCAGAAAAAGCGACGAATTTCTGGCGCTAAATCCGTATGGACAGATCCCGGTGCTGGTCGACGGCGAACAGGTTATCAGCGACAGCAATGCGATACTGATCTGGCTGACCAAACGCTATGCGCCCGACAGCCAGTGGTTACCAAAGGAGCTGTACCTGGAGGTGCAGGTGCATCAATGGCTGGCGAAAGCCGCAGGCGAGATCCGCTACGGCGTGGCCTCGGCGCGCTTGATAAAGCAGTTTGGCGTGGCGGAAAACTACGATTCGGCCCTCGCAACGGCGCAAAAATTCCTGCCGCAGATGGAAGCGCATTTGCAGGGCAAAACCTGGCTGGTAGGCGATAAGGCGACGCTTGCCGATCTGGCCTGCTATGCCTATGTCGCCTGCGCGCCGGAGGGCGGTATTGCGCTGGACTATCCGGCAATCCGCCAGTGGCTTGGCCAGGTTGAATCACTGGCTGGCTTTATTGCGCTGCCCGCGTTGCCGCATCCACAGGGAGAATAACAATGTTTCATTCCGGTGAACTTATGGCGCAGCAGCTGGCGGGCTTTAGCACGGACAGCGCCGCCATCTATAAAACAATGCCGCAACAGCACCGTCTCTTTTATGCCGGATTGAAGCAGTTCTTTTTTAGCGTTGCCGATGCTGACGGCTATCCCGTCGCGGCGCTGCTACAGGGCGCGCCGGGGTTTGTGCAGGCCATCGATGACGGCCATTTGCGTATAGCCACGGCCTCGCTGCATAACGCTCTTTATCTGCCGCCGCTCAGGCCAGGCATGCGGGCAGGGGGATTAGGGCTGGATTTCTCTAACCGACGGCGCAATCGGGTAAACGGCGTTATCGCAGGCGTGACGGCAGAGTTTGTTACGCTTGCCGTAGAGGAGAGCTTCGGCAACTGTGCCAACTATATCCAGCGGCGAAGCATAGCGGAAAGTGATCCGCAGCGGCTGGGGGAACTGGAATATCTCTCTGCTCTGGATGCCGATGCGCGTTACCTGATTGCCGCCGCAGATACCTGTTTTATTGCCAGTCGCGTACAGCGAGAACAGGCGGGCGGCGCAGATATTTCCCATCGCGGCGGGCTGCCGGGATTTATTGAGCTTAAAAACGGCAGGCTGCAGATGGTTGACTATGCGGGCAATCGCTATATGAACACGCTGGGAAATTTACTGCTGGAACCACGCTGCGCTTTGCTGATTATGGATTTTCACCAGGGAAACGCGCTGCATATCCAGGGGAAAGCGGAGATTAACTGGCAGAATACAAACGAAGGCGAGCGCTGTTTGTTGATTGAGCCGGAAAGGATTTTACGTATTCGCCAGCTGTTGCCCGCCGTGGGGCTGGAGGTGGAGTTTGCCGCCTCTACGCTGGCTATCAGGAAATGATTTTGTGCCGCACAAAGAGACCATTTTTTGCTCCTTGCGAAAAGCACCTCGGCCCCGATTTTAAGGGTGACATAGTCGTCACCCTTATCGGTCCCTGTTAGTTTGGGGCTTGGTTATTAACCCTGCGTCATTCGGTTGAGTTTTGGCGCGGTCAGCATCATCAGCACGGCAATCACACCGGTCACGACACCGATTTGCAGGAAGACATCACCATAAACGTGCAGCGACTGTAGCGGGTCGGTAATGTTTTCCGGTACGGCCATCATGTTCGCCACTTTCCCGGCTACCATCGCGGCACCTGCCGTGGTCAGGAACCAGGATCCCATAATAAAGCCCATCAGGCGCTGCGGCACCAGCTGCGCCACCATCGCCAGACCCAGGCCGGAAATCATCAGCTCGCCCACGCTTTGCAGCGCATAGCTCAGGATCAGCCAGCTAACGGAGACGATCCCCAGCTCGTTGGCAAATTTAGCGCCCAGCGGCAGCACCAGAAACGCCACCGAGCAGAGCACCATACCCACCGCAAACTTGTGCGGCATCGGCAGGCGGTCGCCCATTTTGTTATAAATTGCCGCCAGCAGCGGGCTAAAAATCATAATCCAGAACGGATTCAGCGCCTGGTACTGTTCCGGCTGGAAGGCCAGCCCCAGGATGCTGTGCTCGACGTTGCGGATAGCAAAGAAGTTCAGCGAGGTGGGCATCTGCATGTACAGCACGAAGAAGACGATAGCTTCCACCATCAGCAGAAACGCGACAATCATTTTACGCCGCGCCGCGCCCTGTAAAGCGAAGGTCTCTTTAGCGAACAGCAGAACGATGCCTACAGCCACTGCGGCCAGCACCAGGCGCGCGATATCCTGGTGATGCAGCATCCAGGTTGCCACCACGACCAGCACGGCGACGCCAGCAAGTGTCGCCAGCAGTTTGCCCAGATGCAGCGGCTGAAAGTCAGGTTTAGAGCCGTGATCTTTCACCCATTTACGGCACAGCATAAAGTTAACCAGGGTGATCAGCATGCCGACGAAGGAGAGCGAGAAAGCGACGTTCCAGCCGTAATGCGCAGCCAGCCACGGCGTCGCCAGCATAGAGAAAAACGAACCGATATTAATC
>Ga0153980_1000117_pt1 | contig 43156 bp, 49 predicted proteins | sample TSGA064MetaG_FD_104722 | JGI IMG/M metagenome (GOLD analysis project Ga0153980, IMG submission 104722) | Attine ant fungus gardens microbial communities from Georgia, USA - TSGA064 MetaG | ecosystem: Host-associated > Fungi > Mycelium > Unclassified | place: USA: Georgia, Magnolia Springs State... | reverse complement strand
GAAACGATGGCTCCCATGTTACAAAACGCAATACTTGGGGTTAGAACAAATACGATTCTACGAGAGAATATAAATAACGTCTATCAATGGAATCCTTACCTAAATATTTGGGAGGATTTCACGGAAGAAGGGAATGATAAAGAGCCTGAAGATGAGATGACAGAAGGTCTTCAATTTTCTTTTGATCACAACAATTGGGAAGCGACAGTTACTCGATATACGGGATCCAGCTCAGAAGTTGTTATACCGAGAACTGTAGTTCATCATGGACTTACATACAGGGTAACAGCCATAGGAAATTCAGTCTTCATGGACCGTCCAATCACACATGTTAAAATTCCAAACACTATATTAAATATAGGAAACTATGCTTTCTATGATACAGAGCTTATAGACGTAGAAATTCCAAACTCGGTGCAAAGCATTGGGAACTATGCATTTTATAACACTAGTACCCTCAGAAGTTTGGACGTTTCTGACTCAATCACTAGTGTAGGCGTAGGGGCTTTTGGTAATACGCCTTTGCAGTATATCAATGTATCAAAGGGAACAGCTGAGGGCATGGCTCCCTTACTTCGAGACGGAATGGTATCAGTGTCTAACACTATTCCAGGCGTAACGACTAACACCATTCTTCGTGAAGGAACGACTTCTAAATTTCAATGGAATGGGAATGATGATTGGAATCCTATAAACTAGTGTACATATTACAGACTATATTTAATCCTTACCTATTTTTATCATACCAAGAACTAACAGTTTTTCTGTTGGTTCTTTTTTAGTTAAAGTAAATACAAATACTGTAACTACATGAAATAAAAAACTTTTCTCCTTATTATCTGTAAATATTTGTTATAATACTTTAAGCAGAAACGTAGATCTGGTGAACATATAAGACATAAATTTTCAATAAGAAATAAAAACATAGTCAAAACCACATATTTATGATACAATATGCATCTAATAAAAAAAGGCACTGCTATAAACAGTACGCTCCACAGAATCGTTGTAAGACGATGACAGACATTTTAAAATAACTGCCTGACCGCGCAAAGTCTTAGGGCAGTTATTTTTTATTTTGGTTATTGATATGCGCTAATAGCTTTAAGAGAAATAGCCCAAAACTGAGCATTAACCCTAAGATATGACTGCCATGATGAGAGCTTTTATAGAGCGATTTACATTTCAATATCTTTCCTACTGTTACTTTCTACTATATGCGAAATATATAAAATTCGGCGTTTATTTATACAATGAATGCACCGGAGCAATATATGCAAGTGGAATACGCCAACATGTTTGAGTCATATAACAAGAAGTAGCTCAGTCATTTCGGGTTTAATGAAATACTCTATTCTACAGAAACACTTCAAGTCAATAATTATAGCAAATACCATATGGCGCAATTTAACGAAGCTGATAGATATGAACGACGAAAAGACGTTTTTTCAAAAGGTTGCCAAAATGCGTAAGATATGGGCAAACGAAATGTTGATGCCAATAAAAAAACGTATTTCTTCAAATAAAACTAAACAGGAAATAAAACATAAACTGCTTGATCTTACTGTATCACTATCTTATTCAGGACTTTTGGGGATTGCTCTTTTACTTTCTAATCCCGTAAATACGTCAGAATAAAAATTTAAGTAAGTATCTCGGATTTCGTGCTTTTTTGTAATCAAAAATAACAGGATTTTATATAAATTAAAAAAAATTTAAACTTTTTTTAAAGAAATACAAGAAATTAGTGTTTTGAAACGGACTTAGTATGAGGGGAAGTTGTGAATAACATTATCACAATAAAGATGAAAGGAGGTCAAATGATGAACTCAGTAGCTCTGCAAGAGAACTATGAGACTCCAATTTGTTTATTATTGAAGTGTACGATCGATTCAACTGAAAAAGATGATCACCGTACAATCCGATAATGTTCTAAATGTGAAATACCGTTTTGCTGAATTATCGGAAATCAACTTGGCTCAAATGGGTGTCATGGATGAATACAAAATTAAAGTATCTACTTTGATGTCAAAGGAATCGCCAAGGTTCATATGACTTATTATTTAGATAAGTTACCTGGAGTCAAGGAGAGCATTTTAGAAACCTTAATCTAGTTTGTTGTTATCCCCTTTGTTACCTGAGCTTGCAAACGTTGGTGTTATTTGGTTTATAGAAATTTACTTGTAAGTATGCTATAATGTGTAATAAAGAATACAAAAAGCTTACGTTTGCTAATTCAATACTGTGTATCAGAAGTGAGGGAGTGTCTTGGTTAATCATAACATCTATTTTTTAAAAATTAACGATTTGGTTTCCGCAACAGAAGTAGAAAAGATGTTAACGGTTATTTCAAAGGAAAAGCTGGCAACCATTATGAAGCTCAAGTTTCAAAAGGATAAAAAGTTAAAATTATATTCAGAAGTGATCATAAGATATTTAGCTTCACAAGATTTGCAAGTGAGCAATAGTTGTCTTCACTTTAATACCACTGAATTTGGCAAGCCTTACCTAAAAGATTATCCAGAGTGGCAATTTAATTTATCACATACTAAAAATGCTATTTTAGTGGGGGTTTCTAGTCATCCTATTGGTGTTGACATTGAATTTATAGATAAGAAAAGTCAAGACTTTATTAATATAGCTAAGCGATTTTTTTTGGATAGCGAATTTAATTACATAATTAAATGCCCTCACCGTCAAGTTGAACGGTTTTTTGAAGTTTGGACTAAAAAAGAAGCTTATCTTAAATATACGAGTTTAGGGTTGACCCAATCTTTATCTTCTTTTGATGTGTTAAGTGAAGAAGTGGATCAGAAGTTATCTTGCTGGCAAAAAGATGAGTATATGATGAGTGTCTGTAGTGAAAGCAAGTTCACATTGGAAAATATGGTGGAGCTTTCTGAATTTGAGCTCATGAAAATGGCTTCAGCTTTACAAGCTTAAGTTTGGTAAACTATTAAAATCGTTTCAGAAACACAGAGAAGTGCTGTGTTTTTTTGTTTATTGGGATTTTAAATAAGCAAAACGATCTAATGAAGATTAACCATTAAGTAAAAAAAGTAGAGCAGGCTTATATGGTTTATGAGTATGATTTAAGTAAGGAGTCAAAAAGATAATTGTTCGGAATGAAATGCATTATCCTTCATTGAATGGGGAGGTCTCATAGTAAATGACTTGCAGGGAGGTAAGTGAACAAGTATTTGATCGCACTATTAGTAGCTAGACCTTAGAGGCTATAGGTGACAGGAACTATAAATTAAAGAAAAACCGGACATATTGATATTAAGTTCTATATATGATAGAATTTATATTATAAATAATGTAATCGTTTCTTATGATAGAAACAAAGAAATAGATCGTTATAAATGAGGTGGTGATTGGCTAAAATGTTATGATTGAATTTTTGTGAAAGTAATCACATGACTGTTTTGTCAAGTTAGCACTTATGACAATTCGGTAAATATGAGATTTTAGGTAGAAATCTAACTTTAATGGGGGTAGTAAAATGAATGAACAAAAACAATTATTATTAAAGAAAACAAAAACCTTTACGTTGGTCTTAGCTATTTATTGTACTGTATTTTCTGTTATTTCTTTATTATCTGCTTTTACTTTAACAGCTGTAGATTCTTTAAGGGATAGCATGCCGGAGTTGAATGATTTGCAAGTCACCACATATGACCTCTATGCCACTTACATTGGGACCTTATTGCTTATTGTCCTTTCCGTTTTCTTTTTCCTAAATAATAAAAAGTTAAAAGAAGGTAATAGCGTGACGAAACTTCCTTATTTTCTCTTCACTTTAAACCAGCTATATGGGATCGTAAGTGGTCTAGTAGTAGAAAACCCTTTATCTACTGGATTTCTGATTTTTAATTTACTATTTAATGTGGCTATCGGGAGTTTAGCGGTAATACCGATGATCTATCTATCAAAATTAGGTGAGGAATCAGTTGCATAAGTTTGTTTATCATTAGAAATGCTGCTAACTAGCTATTTTTTCTTTAGCTATTCTCAACTAACAAAAGGGGGATATTATGAGGAAATTGACTAAAAAGAAGCTTATTAATATGGTGGGAGTTGTTTTAGCTATTATGATAACTATTGCTTTAGCTGTTATTGCTAATCGGCCTTCTACAGCAAGTGACAATCAATCCTATATGGTTTATGAAATTGGGAACCCAGATCCCTTAATGTTTTCTGGAACGGTCATCCCAAGTGAAAATGTTTTTGTCTATTATGATCCATCTTTAGGAACCATTTTAGAACTTCACGTTGAAGACGGAAATATTGTTGAAGAAGGAGATGATTTAATCACTTATGAGAATGAGCAAGTGAGCCATGAGATCTCTGAGTATGAAAAAATGCGTGAGCGGACTCAAACGAGTATCAACCACACTAAAGAAGATATTGAACTTATTAAAAATAATAGAGCAGATCTTAACAAGGAGTTATCAGATGTCAATGATCGATTAGCAAACTTAGAGGAACATAGTTTAGAAAGTGAACCGTTGAGACAGCAAGCGGTTCAACTGGAAGCTAATATCCAAGGTCAAGATGAGAACCAACGCATTCTTGAACGGACATTAGAAGGTTACGAAACAGACCTTGAAGAGCTAGAGGCTAGTTTGCACCAAGCAAACAATAGGTTACAAACCACGATTACAGCTGCAATTTCAGGTGTTGTGTCGCTAGATGAAACAGCCACTTTAAATGGAGCACTGCCGCTTATTGAGCTGTCTAGTGAAGCTTTAAGAGTCCGAGCAGAAGTAACCGAGTATGATTATCAAAAGCTAACTTTAGATGAGGATGTCACTGTGATGCCTATGACTACAAATGAGCAGCTAGCGGGAACCATTACCGCTATCGATAAATTTCCTATCTCTGAACTTAATCAAAGCAGTTTAGCGTTGTATCATTTTTTTGTTGAAATTGAGGGGGAAGTTCCATACGGATTTAATGTTCAAGTGGCTGTGGCCCAAAACGCTCTAGTTATACCTGAACAGGCTTTAATTAAGGAGGTTGATGAGGAGTTTGTTTTTGTCTATGAATCTGATAAAGTGGCTAAGCGTCTTGTGACCACTCGGGTGGAGGACGGACAGCTCATCGTGGAAAGTGGCTTGGAATTAGAGGCGTTAATTATTGAAAATCCTGACGATAACCTGGAAGAAGGGTTAGAAGTGGTGATTAATCGATGATTTCTTTACAAAATATTAATAAATTTTACCGGACAGGAGAAGAGCAGCTTCACGTTCTGAAACAATTAAACTTAGAAATTAATGCAGGTGAATTTACGGCTATTATGGGGCCATCTGGTTCTGGTAAATCAACTTTAATCAATGTCATTGGATTTATTGACCGGCAATTTGATGGGTCTTATCTTTTTGAAGGTAAAAAATTACACGATCGTAGTGACGATGAAATTTCTAGACTTCGCAATCAAAGTGTTGGGTTTGTGTTTCAAAATTTTTCTTTAATTGAAAACAATACGATTTATGAAAACGTTGAACTTCCCCTTTTATACAGTGGATTTAGTTTCAAAGAGACAGCTAAACAAGTCATGTCTGTTCTAGAGAAAGTCGGGATTGCTGATAAAGCTACAAAATATCCTCAACAATTATCAGGAGGACAACAACAAAGAGTTGCCATTGCCCGAGCTATTGTGAATCAGCCGAAATTTATTATTGCTGATGAACCTACAGGTGCTCTCGATTCCGTAACCTCAAAGGAAATTATCAAATTATTTCACTCCCTAAATCAATTTGATCAGACAACGATTATTTTAGTGACTCACAATATTGAGACCACTAAACACTGCCATCGACTCATTAACTTATTAGATGGAAAGATCACTTCAGTTAAGGAGTTGGTGACGTGAAATTTTATGTGATTTGGAAAACAGCCCTAAAAGCGATTATGAAAAATCGCCGTCGGAGTTTTTTAACGATGCTAGGAATTATCATTGGCATTGCTTCTATTATTACGATTATGGCCATTGGTCGAGGGTTTCAAAAAGAAACCATTGATAATTTAACTATGAGTGAAAGTGGAAAAGTTTCCTTTGAAGTTTTCTTTGTGCCGCACAATATGAACTTATATAATACTAGTATGAGTTTTTTTCCGGATGATGATGTGAGAAAGCTTCGTGAGGTAGAAGGCGTCGATCAGATCTATGTTCAGGAGGCAGACGAAGACCTTTTTTCTGTGGAACTTGAAGGAAAAGAGGGCAATTTAACAAAACGAGTTCGGTTTGTAAACGAAACTCAGGAACCCCTAGTGTTTGGGAGAAATCTCACTCATGAAGATGAGGTGAAGCACAATAAAGTAGCCATTATTAACTCAGAAACGGCTACCCAATTGCATGGTAGCGAAGAACGAGCCTTAGGATATGGCGTGGATCTCAACGGTCAAATGTTTCATATAGTAGGAGTCTTTGAAACGAGAGCGTTAACTGCTATTGAACAATTAACTGTGCTTGAATCTGATATTTTAATCTTAAGTTCAGCCTATGAAAAATATTTTAGTTCTGATGAACGAGTAGTCGGTTTAACTATGACCGTTAAAGAAGGTTTTACACCGACTGCGATCATGAGAGAAGTCACTTCATTATTAACGGATGAAGGCAGCATGAATCATTTAGGTCAATATAGTGCCATGGATATGGGATTCTTAATTGACTCAACAGCTTTAGTCATCGATGGCTTAACTTATTTTATTTCAGCTGTTGCCGGTATCTCTTTATTTATCGCTGGCATCGGAGTCATGAATATGATGTATATTTCAGTAGCTGAACGAACTCGTGAAATAGGAATTCGGCGAGCTATGGGTGCAACAGAAAAAGCCATCAAACTGCAATTTTTATTAGAAGGAATGACAATTACGTTAATCGGCGGTTTCATTGGTTACGTATTGGGACTAGTTTTAGCTTATTCAGTCTCATTAATCTTACCGTTTTCAATTGCTTTCGATGTGTTTACTATTGTTTTAGCCCTTGTTATTTCCACTTTAATCGGTTTAATTTTTAGTGTGATGCCTGCATCTGTGGCCGCTAAAAAAGACTTAATTGATATTTTAAAATAGAAAATTTCTGGAAGAACATGGGCAACTATGTTCTTTTTTTGTGGTTATGTTGAAATAGCAAGTCAGAGTTAATAAATTTAAAGTGATTACTCGCAACACAACAAGAGAAAGTGATCCGTGACTATTTTGACTTACCTTCAATCTCCGTTACGATAATGTCTTTATGAATGAGTTTGTCGCTAAAGCAAATGATAAGATTCAACAGTCAGGTCACATTTGGAGAGCTGTTTTTATGTGCTCTCACCTTAATTGGTCTGAGGAGACCTGTAAATTTTATTTTTAATTGTTGAAATTGAAAGCTTGTGGGGGAGTTTGTTTTGCAAAAAGAGCACTTTGATTGCTTTCGTTCATATTATTGCTTACAATAGGATAAAATAAAATTATTAAGAGCTTAAGGAGGCTAAGTCTCAATGAATTCTGAAAAAAATTTAACAAAATTAAAAGAAAAGCTCACCCCATTACAATATGAAGTTACTCAAAATAATAAAACGGAACCGCCGTTTAATAACGAGTATGAAGATCATTTTGAGCCAGGCATTTATGTTGATGTTGTCAGTGGGGAACCTCTATTTGTATCAACGGATAAATTTAAATCGGGTTGCGGATGGCCGGCTTTTTCCAAGCCTATTCATCCTAAAGCAGTTCAAGAAAAAAGAGATTTTTCTTTTGGAATGAAGCGAACCGAGGTTAGAAGTCAAGAGGCTGATTCTCATCTAGGTCATGTGTTTAATGATGGGCCACCAGAACGAGGGGGAATCCGCTATTGTATCAATTCTGCATCCTTAAAGTTTATTCCCCAAACCGAGATGAAAGCTATGGGTTATGGTGAATATTTAGAGCTTTTAAATACCGAAGTATCATTTTAAATAAAGGATAGACTTGTGCTGAAAAGTAGGAGTCTATTTTTGTTTGCTTAACATTTAAAAAATCTTAGTAAAATTAGTCCTACCTACTGTAATAAGAATAAGTATACATTCTAAGGTATAAAAAACATTTCGATATAAGAGGTGAAATAAAAGTGACTAGAAACAAGTATTCTAAAAAACACGATTAAAAATACTTGATGTTTTGAAAAGCTTAGATAAGGGCTATGATAAGATACTAGTACAGAGGGTAAACTTTAGCATGAAAATTGGGAAGGAACCAAAGGCTTTGACAAATTACAAAAATCGTTGATGAGTGATCGAAAATCATTTGTAAAACAAAAAATGTTAAATTTAGTCCGAGTGTCAATGAAAAGTCCTAAAATGATTGGCGATAACTTAACTATGTAGATCATTTCAATGAAATTAATCCCCATCATTTAGAAAATTATTGAAAAAAGGATAAAGAAGGAGCTAAGCGAGATCGAGTTACAAGTGGATATGACTTAGATTTTTATCGACAGTTTAAATATTAGGCTTGGCCTGCACTTGTAGCAACACAATCAGGAGCAGTTTGAGTGGAAATTTACCTTTATGAAACAGGTTTTTGAAAATTCAAATGTCCCAATTATTAATGACGAGGTCTTAACCACTGCCTTGATTTATATAATACGACTAGCAATTTTTATGTTAAAGCCATACTTTCTGGTGTTATAACCTCTAATCATTTATTAATGAATCGTTTTTTTATGGTGAGCTTAAAATGAGAGATCTGTACAAGCTATCAAGACTTCGCTTACCGACTCTTCTTTGGTTCATAGAATGTAACCCTTCATATTCCAGTTCTAAGTTGTTAGCTTATGATTGAGCGATTAACTCTTGTTCCATTTGTAACCGTTGAACTTTCATAGTGGCAGTTCTAGGAATATCTTCATATTTCATCACCATGGGCTTATTTAAATAAGGCATATCTTGTATGCTTTTCCACCAGGCATCCCAGTTCATCTCGTAACCTTCTGCCACTGATATAATCGGTTGCGGTCGCCCTTCTTTATTTCGAATAATGACCACTTCATCCAAGAAATCATGTTGATCAAGTAAAAGATCTTCTATCGCTAAGTTACTCTCGATATTTTCAATCAGGTCTACTTGACGATCTAATAAGAATAAGACCCCATTTTCATCGATGACACCATAATCTCCTGTGTCCCACCATTCACCATAAACGCAAGTTTGAAACCTTTCATCTTCTTTAAAGTAAGTGAGCGCCCGTCCTTTGGAATGAAAATGAATATTTCCTTTTTCGCATGCTGGCAGCACCTTTCCATTTTCATCAGCAATTCGAGTGGCTGAAAGACCTGGCATGCCGACTCCCATTTCTCGAGCATTTAATTCTTTAATAGACTCACGCGTATGCTTCTTAATAATCATGGGTCCGCATTCGCTTTGACCGTAAATTTGTAAAAAGACGGGACGTTGGTGTTTTGAACAGTTTAAGAAGGTTGCCATGGTTTCTTTATTAATGGCATCGAAAGTTGAATGCAAATATTTGATACTGCTAAACAGTTTGGGATTCATTTTCCCCCATCCAGCTAATTGTACAAAATTATTGGGATGAGTTTCAAAAGCATAAGGTTGATACGTGTCCATAACTTGTTCGATATTGTGTTTGTCAATATTGGCGATAGGCATAAACGGAAAGCCAAAGGTCATTAATGAGGAAATCCCGATATTGTAGCGGGAATGAACAGGAGAGATGTGAAAAGCAAGTAAGCCCGCTTTATTATCAATCTCATTCATCACTTCCCGTTGGAACTTAATTCTCCAGCCCATGGAATTTGCGGAGTGAGCAATTAATTTTGGAATACCTGTGGTTCCTGATGTGTGGGTTAAGTAAGAGATATCAGTGGGTGCTAGTGTTTCTTGAGGATAGACCCGGGTTACTTTTACAGCAAGTAATTGTTCGAGAGGAATCATTTTTTCTGGATTCAGGTTTTTCATCTGCTTACATTTGCCAATTGTTTCTTCGTCACAAATTAAATAAGGAAATGCTAAACGTTCACATAAAACGTCCATGGTTTCAGTTGGTAGGTGAAAGGAAATCATAGCTGGAACAGCTCCGATGTAGGAAACGGCTACGGCTAGTAAATAAGTATCAAATTTTGCTGATTTATAAATCACGACTTGATCGCCTTTTTGAATGCCCAGTTCTTTTAACTGGTGGGCTTTGTGAACAATGGCGTCTTTAGTAGCTGCATAAGTGGTGGCTAAATTTAATTCTGGAAAAGCCGGCAACATTTCGTCAAAGTAAATAGGGCTTTCAGGAAATGTAGCAGCCGAATCTGCAAATCTTGAGTACAAATTTAGAGGGTGATATTTATTGTTCATAGGTCAAATAGCTCCTTTGTTAGTTTTTTATAAACTAATTATACAATAGAAGGGTCAAAATTTGAAATTTTTTGTCTATTTTTTCCTCTACAAAATGAATCGTCTGAGCGTAATTTCGGTATTATAGTATTAGCCGTGAAGATGTAGCATTTTAAAACATAAATAGGATCAGTTAACAAATAAAAAAACATCTGCTAGAGACTTTGTTCTCGTGGATGTTTTCCTATTTTAGTTAATTTCGTTTTTTCGCCACTGCAAAACTATAGCTTCAACGAGATCAATCATTAAAAATAAGCCAAACCCAAGTGCGCTTAATACGACAATCCCGCCGTACATATCGATGTAGTTAACTCGCATCCAAGCGTCCATTATATAAAAGCCCATCCCAAAGCGAGTCCCATAGGTTTCGGTAATAAATAAAATGGATAGAGTAGTTCCTAAAGCAACTCGCACTGAGCTAAGGATCGAGCTAAGGGCTGATGGAAGGGTCACTTCTTTAAATAATTTTTCTTGACTGGCACCTAAACAAAGCAAAATATGATAGGTTTCTTTAGGAATGGCTTTGACACTATCACGTACATTAATGATTATTTGAAAGGTAATAATAAGAGTAATCATGATAATTTTTGAGGCATCACCTAAACCAGATAGCAACATGACAGCTGGAAGTAAGGCAATTTTAGGGATCGGGTAAGTGAAATAAATAAAGGGATTTAAGATTTTATTCCAAAAGGGAGATTGGGCCATAATGAGACCGAGGATTAAACCTAATAAGATCGAAATTAGTAAACCATTAAACATTCTAAATAAGCTATGACCTAAGTGCAACAGCATGCCTTGTTCTAAAAAAAGTCGCAAAAGATTTTGATAGACAGCTAATGGTGTTGGAAGAATTGGGCTATTTATAAAACAGGCAGCTAAGAACCAAAGAATATTAACCGTTAAAAAACCGCAAAAAAAGCTTTTCCAATTAACGCGCAAAATAATCACACCCATTCTTCTTTCATTAATTTTCGAAGGTTTGAGGCTAACTGTAAAAACTCTTTTGTGTTACGCTTCTCTTTTAAGTTAGCCACTGGATTATTAAAGATTTTAATTATGGTTCCCGGTGCTGGAGACATGAATACAATTTTGGTTCCCAAAATTATAGCTTCTTCTACATCGTGAGTAATAAACAAAGTGGTAAGTTTTTCTTTTTGCCAAATATTAAGAAAGAGTTCATGAGTTTTTTCTCTTGTTAAAGCATCTAACGCAGAAAAAGGTTCGTCCATTAGCAAGAGATCAGGTTGGAGCACAAAGGCTCTGGCAATAGCTACGCGCTGTTTTTGGCCGCCACTTAATGCTCCTGGATAGTTCTTTTTAAAGGGCATGAGCTTTAATTCGTTTAAAAGGTCATCAATTCTTGCCGGAATCTTTGGTTCTGATACTTTTATCCCTTTGATCTCCAGTCCAAGGGTAATGTTTTGATAGACGGTTTTCCAAGGAAGCAAGCCATAATTTTGAGGAATGAGCCCAATGGTGTGGTCTTTTTGAGATATTTTTTGACCCTTAAGCAAAATCTCACCGTCATAGTTGGGGATGAGTCCAGCCACTGCTTTTAAAAGAGTGGATTTCCCACAACCAGAGGGTCCAATAACAGCACAAATTTCTCCTGAAGCAATTTGAAGATTAAGGGTTTTTAAAGTGAGCATTTGGTTATAAGAGACATTGAGGTCATGAATAGCTAACATAGTCAGGATTTCCTTCTTTCGTAATGATAAAACTGTGTTTATTACAAGATTTAGAATCTATCAATTTTAAACTCTGGTGTTACAATTGATACTGTTAGTAGTCTAAACTAACTTAAGACTTTGACGAAATTAATCTAATAATGTTATTATAACATCGTTCCCAAGGTGTTACAACAAAGGATTAATTTCAGTGTTTCTCCTGTTCATAGCTGATTTAAGTTAGTAGACAGAGAAGAGAACTTGTTGCATCCCCTTTACATTTTAAGTGAATTCATTCTAGTTAGCTGTATTTTAATAGCTGTGGTAATGAGCGTAGAGTCATATAAAAACTCCTCTTTGTTAAAATTAGGAGTTTTTAAAAAAGCATTCTATAAAGTTAAGGTGAGATTATGGAAACAATTGGCGCCATAATTCAAGAATTACATGTTTGACATCATCTGTTAAAAGGTCAACAAGAGTTGTGACGATTAAGGTGATAAGGGGGGCCAAGATACAATTAATTAAGATGGCAGTTCCATCTTTTAACACCCATCCGGAAGCTTTAAGAAATCTGCTTGGGAGCCAAAAGATCATTTTAAGTGGATAAAAAGGATTTAAAGACGTAAACAACTTATCTTTTGTATAAGGCTCTTTATCGAGTAACAAAGTATAGATGGAATGAGCGTTAAAGCGATTGGTTTCAAAGGAGGCTCCATGGCTTATCTCTTGGCTAATATGAAATTTTTTAACTTGTGGCATTAACGAAATTAAGGGTTTTAATTCTTGGTTGGTTTGAGCCTTGACATACTTGCTAAACTTATTTATCAATTTCTTGATCTTAAACCAACGATTTAAGTATAAAAGGATCCAATATCCATAAAAAAACAGCAAAACAATTAGAAGTTGATCAACCATATCATCACCCCTTATTTGTAATATATTAACATTTTACCATAAGTTTGGGTTAACTAAAAGCATGGATGAACTTAATAAAAGATTAAAAATTAGCTTGAAAATCCAGTTGGTTTTTAAAGTGAGACAGAGATTGCCAAGAGTCTAAAAAAACCATTGATCCTTAACTAATAGGGGGTTGAATGTAATCACTATTTTACCGCAATATTGGATATGAGATCACCTGCGTCAAAATCAGCGTGGATTAGGCCTTTGGTTCTTGCCCAGTCTATGGCAGCATTCACATCATCATCACTTGGTAAGTTAAGAGAAAATTCCGGTAATGACACTTGATCTTTTAATTCTGCTGGGAACCCAACTCGCTCTACTACAAGGTCAATATAGTCTTCTAGAGGTTGCGAGTTTAAAAACGCCACTGCCTCGTGATAAGCATCATAAAAAGCTTTAATTTCATCTGCTTTATGATCAATGGCTTCTTGGGTAAAAGCGGTAATAAAAGGATTGAAATGAATGGCTTCTGTATCAGTGAGGGCAATCAGACCGCTGTCTAAGGCAATGGTAACAAATGGTTCAGGAAGAACAGCAGCGTCAGCTTGATTATTTCGCAAAAGCTCAAGCCGCGTTGGAATGGCTGAAACTTCTTCTTTTATGACGTCATCAGGAGCTAATCCAGCTACTTCTAACATTTTATCTAATGTATGTTCGATGGAGGTATTAGAAGAAATCAACACGGTTGCCTGATGTAAATCTTCGAGGCTTTCAATATTTTCATTAGCGATCAGCGTGAAATTCCCAGTAGATGCTCCGGTTATTTTAAGATCAAATCCGCCTTCTGTCGCTAAGGTGACACCGATCAAATCAGTTACGAGACCATCTAATTGGCCAGCCTGAAGGGCAGCTTCTCGATCTCTAGCACTAGAAAAAGTCTCAATTTCTACTTGAAGATCTCGCTCTTCAAAGAATCCTTTTTCTACTGCCATGACAACCGGAATGGCATCGATAGTTGACATCACGCCAAAGCGGATGGTCTCGGTTAAGTCTGTTTCATGATCATGATTTGAGCAAGCGACTAATAACGTTGTTAATGAAATAACTGCAAATAAAAAATATCGTTTTTTCATAACTCAAATAACCCCATTTCAAAGTTTTAAAATTTGCTGATTATAAGGTGCTAAACACTCGTTATATCTGCCTGCTCATTTTATCACAAGCTTATTTAGAAAGCAATTAGTTCAATGATAAATGTCGGATTTGACTGTTTACACCTGAGCTGGAAAAGATGAGATGATAAAATAGTAGGTGGCGGTTTTAAATTTATGTCAAGGAGTGACTAGCCTCGGCATAATGGATAAATGATTGGCTTCTAAGAATTAAGTAGTGTGCTATTTTTTTAATGTTAATTGAGAAAAGAGACTTTTGATCCTGAAATGCCCCACTTCCTTAACCACGCTTTATTTATCTTTGTTGTTGCTGGAAATCCCATCTTTTTAGTACCATAAATTTTAAGTTGCCTATGAATTACCGACTGTTACAATTTGAAGAACTTTATTGATTTGAAAGCTCTATATATGATAACGTAGAGAAACTTATGCGCAAGCCAGATGCTAAGCATTAATTATTCCGTTTATAATTTTACTTGGACCAATTGAGACTCCTATAATCTAAAAAGATGATACTTATTAGACATCGTTATAAAAAAGGTTTGGAATTCTATAGAGCTTTCACATAATACTTGTAGTTTTGAGGTCCTTATCTTAAGGAGAAGCCCAGAAAGGTAATGGGGATTTCCTAAAGCATAAGGCATTTGCAACCTTATATTTGGATTTGCTGCTACTCATTTTTGCTTTATAGCTACTGAGCTAGGATTAGGTTATTCCCGAGAAAAAACGCCTGCGTCATATGATTAGTATCGGCTATCCAGATGCCAAAAAGCTGACTAAACGGTCACGAAAAAAATTTAAGTAAAATTATGTCTCCTATTGAAAAAACTAGTTCCATTATATGAAAATCATTAAAAACTCAACCGGGATATCTCTAGTTAGATGAGATTGTTTTGATTATAATCTCATTTTTTCATGGGTTTAAGATAGGGTCGAGGTTAGGAAAGGATCATTTTTAATTTTCTAAAAATATCCAATATAAGGTGAGTGAGGAAAAAATTAAAGCAAATTTTTTGACAAAAATTATCATATAAAATAGAATGAAGAAAGAGAGGGGAAGTTTAATTCCTAAGGAGGCAAAACTATGACGCCTACAGTTAAAAAATTAAGACGAGTCAAACGACGTCGGTTAACACCTTTAGGGCGTATTCGGATGGTACCGATAGCCCTTATAGTATTTTTTTCTCTGCTTTTTTTATTTAAAGGACTTGATGGTATTTCTAAAGATGTTCAAAATTTGGGAATAGCATCAATTATTGTAGAGGATGAGGCTCATATTGCCATTCACTATCCTTTAACAGCTAATCAAACCGTTAATAAACAAATAAAATCTTATATTGATTCCCAATTAGATGATTTTATGGAAGATATCGATGAAAGTGAGAGATTAAGTGAATTTTATATTAATTTTGAAGTTTTTCATTTTGATGAAACGACGCTCTCATTTGTTTTTAATCATTACCTAATTCATCCGACTCATGCAAATGGTCACTCTTATTTCCATACGTTGACTTTTGATTTAAAGACAGGTGAGACATTTGAACTAAAAGATATATTTGCCACAGATCAATATTTGGATTTTTTATCTGAACAAATATATCATCAGCTTGAGAGCTTTTATACGGATAAAGATGAAGTTGACTTAGATCATTTACGCACGGGAACTCTTCCTGAACTCGAAAATTTTAAACATTTTGCCATTGATCGAAAAGGTCTTACAATCTTTTTTGATAACTATCAATTTGGCTCTAAAATCAATGAAGTTAATCATTGTATCATAGGTTGGGAGCAATTATCGGAGGTAGTAAGTGAGCGGTTTGAGTATAACGGTTATCTGCCTACGGAAAAGCCACCCGTTGCTGAATTACCATCTGAGGAGACAGAGCCACCCGTTGTTGATTCAGATTTGGCAGATAAGAAGCTCATAGCCTTGACATTTGATGACGGACCTCATCAAACGCTGACGCCGAAACTGCTTGACATCTTGGCAGAGCACGAAGTTCCAGCAACTTTCTTTGTGATTGGTTCTCTTGTTGAATATTATCCAGAACTTGTATCTCGCGCATTTCAAGAAGGTCATCAAATTGGGAATCATACGTATAATCATAAAAACTTAAGCAATTTATCTGTAGAAGAAATCCGCAAGGAAATATCAGAAACCGCCGATCTAATAGAATCGGCAACTGGGAGTAAACCGAACATTCTGCGACCTCCCTATGGTAGCTATAATGATGAAGTGCTGACCCATGCTGATGCCGCTGTGATTATGTGGTCGCTCGATACAGAGGACTGGAAGCATCGCGATTCAGATCTGGTATATGATGCAGTCGTCAACCAAGCTCAAGATGGAGATATCGTGTTATTTCACGATATTCATGAAACAACCATCGCTACCATTGAAGCAATTATTTTACAATTAAAAGATGAAGGTTATACCTTTGTGACGATTCAACAGCTCATTGAAGCAAGAGATAAGCTAAATCTGGGTCAAGTCTATTACAACCTTCCGCAATGAAGTGTCCAAATAATTAGGTCACTTCAAACTCACAGTTTTTTTAAATATTGGATTAAAGTTTTATCTTAGGCTTGATGGCCGCCAATACATTGACTACGGGCCAAAGCCGTTCCTCCTTTTAACAAGCTACTACCGTAAATTAAGGAAGCAAAGCCGTAGCGGTCTCGAATTTTATCAATGGTGTATTCTAATTTTTCATGATTAATCGTCCGCATGGGGTCTTCAAACAAGTTTAATTGTAGAGAATCTTGCGGCTTGATTTTACCACAAGAAAGAGCAATTGACCGCACGGGTTGCTGCTGATAGTATTTTCGAAATAAACCGAGGCTTATTTCAGCCATTCTTTTGGTTGAGTTCGTCTCATTGATTTTTATTTGATGGCTAAACCCTTTTTCAGGAATATTTTTGCTAAAACCGATGGTGAGATGTAAAACGCCGGCTTTTACATGATCTTTTCGCAGTCTACTAGCGACTTGATCAGCCATCTCTCTAATAACAATTTCAACTTCTTGTTGGTTCGAGTAGTCTCGCATTAGAATTTGGCTATTGCCATAGGACGTGTCTTTAGGAATATAGCGTTCTGAGAGAATGGAGTAATCAATGCCATGAGCGTGATAGTATAGCTGTTCTCCAATGACGCCTAAAGCGCGTTTTATCTGCTGGAGGTTGGCATTTGCTAATCCTTCAATGGTATAGATCCCCATGTTATTTAACCTTTTTTCTGTTCGTTTTCCAATGCCCCAGAAATCGGTCATATGAGTGATCTTTTGCAGTTTAGTGGGAACGTCGGCATAAGTCCAATGGGCAAAACAATTGGGGTTTTGTTTCGCTTCAATATCCATGCATACTTTGGCCATCAGCGGGTTGGGGCCGATTCCGATTGTGGTACAAAGCTTTAACTTTTGCCAAATTTCTCGCTGAATTCTTTTCGCAATTGTCTCCACATCACCAAACAGAGATTGACTTGCGGTGACGTCTAGGAGCATTTCATCGATGGAGTAAATTAACAATTCTTCATCCGTTACATATTGTTTCAGAATGTTAATAATCATGCTGTTTACTTTGAGATAAAGAGACATCCGAGGTGGGACGATCACTAACTTTGGTGACTTGGGAATTTCAAATTCACGAGAGCCAGTTTTAATCCCAAACTCTTGTTTGACTCTAGGGCTCGCTGCTAACACTAGGCCACCTGGCCGTCCCCGACCTGACAAGACAATCACATAAGCTTCTAAAGGATGTAACCCTCGTTTCACCGCCTCCACACTGGCAAAAAAAGATTTAACATCAATGGCAATAATGCCTCTATTAGGTAAAAGGTCATGATTTATTGAAACCATTTTTTATTCACGACACTTTCCACGTGACGAATTAAGTCAATCTCAACTTCTATTAGATTAAGGTTAGATTCTATATATAGCTTTCCATTTTCAAACCCTTTAATTGTTCCCACAATATCTTCTAGGTAAAGATCATGATTTAAAGCATTAAGTTGGATTTTTATGGTTTTATGCTGATTAAATGCCCCTTGAAGGACACTGGAAATTTTTGCTTCAGATAACTGTTCTTTTGGGGCTATGGGACGGTTAAGTGCTTGATTGTCACGGATGGTCGTATGGTGTTCAGATAAAATAAATCCTTGCCATTTTTTCATGCCTCGATCGTTATATAACATCTTATCACTCCTTTAAGAACATCTGTTTCACTTGAGTAGAAACGTTTATAAACGTCTTTTTTATTATATCGAACAAACGTTCTTTTATTCAAGCTATACTTTTTTCCATTTCAAAAGTTAAATGGGACTTATGGTACTCAATAAACGGTCCAGTTCAATAATGGAAACGTAAGAAAAGATAGTGAGTTCATGATACTAGCGATGGCTAACCAATAGCTAAAAAAAGAGTAATAAACTCTCTCTTCTACCAGTATGATTTGTTTTAGCTCTATTCATATTAAGATGGTTATGCTGTTTCTGATTCAGTCCATTATAGTTATAAGTATTCTCCCATTGAATTTAGGATTAGAAAACACTCTACAATCCTTGTATGACACAACTCTTTTAAAACGTAAGAAAAGGTTAGAAGCCAAGCATTGACCATGTTTTTAAGCTTTTTTAACTGACAAATTCAAGAGATGATTTTGAAGCTGAATATCCAAGTTTTGTCGGTGATCGGGCGATCCTCAAATTGTATTGTCATAAAAAATACGGATCTATTTGTCCTTTCATTACAAAAAGATAGGGTTGAAGAAAAAATGTATCTAATAAATGAGGAGGCTCTTTTTCACGAAAAGCCGTAAAGAGAGAAAAGGAGCCCATCAATGTTATCAAAGCTTAGGCTATAAATAAAAAGAAGCGGTGTTATAATAACTTGCCAGGTCATTAGCGTACAAGATTTGACAAATTGTCAAAGATAGTGATAAAATGGAAATGATTATAATAATTAATTTCAGCTTGGTTACCAGAACGAACCGATAACCGAGCGATTTAGTTTTTGTTGCAGGGGGACGCTTTAGCGTTGAGAAGGTTAAAACCTGACCCTTTGAACCTGTTAGTTAAGACTGACGTAGGGAGCAAGCTTTAATAGGTGTATTAGGCTTATTGAGTAGCTTCTTTGCAATTTGCGAGGAAGCTTTTTTGTTCTCGTGTCATAAGAGGAGGACGATCATGGCATTTTGTGATGAACTAAAACAAGAAGCAAATTTGTATTGGGAAGCAAGCTTTAGGCACCCGTTTGTCAAAGGAATCGTAGCGGGAAATTTAGACCTTGAATTGTTTAAATTTTATATGATGCAAGATGCTTATTATTTAAAGCATTATACGAAGGTTTTAGCTCTTGCGGCGGTTATAGCAGAGAAAGATCAAGTCGCTTATTTCTTAGAGCAGTCTCGTCAAATATATGAGGCTGAACTAGAAATCCATGATACAGTTTTTAAACATTTAAAAGTGAATCAAGAGGAGTTGGAAGCCTTTATCCCAGCACCTGCAACCCATAATTATATCAGCCACTTGTATCAAGTTACTTATAATGGAGATGTTGCAGAAGCTTTTGCTGCCATATTGCCTTGTCCGTGGTTGTATCAGGAAATTGGAGAAAAATATAAAGCAGCGCAGCCAGAGCCCATCCTTTATCAAAATTGGCTCACGTTTTATGGATCCAGTGAGTATAAAGGAGCTATTGAAGAGCAAAAGCAAATGATGAACGAATATGCAGCGGCACAACCTCATAAAAAAGCGATTTTTAAAGCGCATTTTGTGAAGAGCTGTTATTATGAATGGAAGTTTTGGGATATGTCTTGGACGTTAGAAAATTGGGAAGATGAGGTGATGAAGTATGATTATGCAAAGAATTCGTAAGCGTCAACCTTTAGTTCATTGTTTGACCAACTATGTGGTTGCTAATTTTACAGCCAACGGACTCCTAGCTGTAGGAGCATCGCCAGTGATGGCAGATGAAATAGCAGAATTAAAGGATATGATCGCTCTTGCCGATGCTGTTTTACTCAATATAGGGACGATTAATACTCGGATTCAAGAGTCGCTCATCTTTGCTGGATTAACCGCCAATCAAAAAAAAATTCCTGTGGTATTAGATCCAGTAGGTGTGGGAGCTACCACTTATCGGAAAGAAGTAGTTTTTAAAATTTTACAACAAGTAAAAGTCGATCTCATTCGCTGTAATTTAGGAGAATTGGCCGTTTTAGCTCAAGATAATACATGGCAATCAAGAGGGGTAGACAGTGGCATAGGTAAGCTGAATGTAGTAGAAGCAGCTAAGTTGGTGGCTCTTGACTACGGATGCTTAGTTGCTGTAACAGGAGCAGAAGATGTGATAACCGATGGAACCCGGATTATAATGGTAAAGGGGGGACATACTCGCATGACAGAAGTCACAGGAACAGGTTGTTTATTAGGAGCGCTTGCGGCAGCGACGTTAACCTTATTAGGAGATCCAGTTGAAAACTTACAGCAGCTATTGGCCGCTTATAAGGAAATTGCTATCTCAGCTTCTGAACGCTCGGAGTATACGGGTATTTTTCAAATAGAAGTTTTAAATCAGTTAAACCTACAATCAAAGGAGAACTAAAGATGAACGTTGTCATGACAGTAGCAGGATCAGATAGTGGAGGTGGTGCTGGAATCCAAGCTGATTTAAAAACCTTTCAAGAACTAGGAGTCTTTGGAACTGCAGCCACCACGGCTTTAACTGCTCAAAATACTTTGGGAGTGGAAGGGATTTTTCCGGTCACGCCTGAATTTGTGACCTTACAAATGAAAGCAGTATTTGCTGATTTCCATGTCAAAGTTGTTAAGACAGGCATGTTATTTGCTGCTGAAATTATCGAAGTCGTTGCGAAAGAGTTAGCTGCTCAAGAGGTTAAACTAATTGTGGATCCAGTGATGATTGCAAAAGGTGGAGCCGCTTTATTAAAGCCTTCGGCAGTAGAAGCTCTCATCACGGATCTCTTGCCCCTAGCCACGATCATAACTCCTAATATTCCCGAAGCTCAAGTCATAAGTAAGATGGAAATTACCAATGAAAAGAGCCTTTACCAAGCAGCAAAGCATATTTTAGGTATGGGAATTCAAGCTGTTGTGATGAAAGGCGGACATTTAGAAGGAAAACTTGCTCAAGACATGGTTTTTTTAGCTGACGGAACAATTTTCTCCATGAGTAGCCCCCGAATAAAAACCAAACAAACTCATGGAACCGGTTGTACGTTTTCCGCTGCTGTCACAGCTTTTATAGGACAAGGAATGGCTTTAGAAGCAGCCATTATTGAGGCGAAACGCTTTGTGCAATTAGCCATTGAAAAGCCTTTAAACTTAGGCCACGGTCATGGACCCACAAATCATTTTGCTTATCAACAAGCTAAGGAATTCAGGCCAGATATTGAAGTGGAGAGGATGGATCGTTGGAAATGAATCGACATTTATTACAGGTCTATTTTATTATGGGAACAGCCAATACGCCAAGACCCCTTGAAGTGTTAAAAGAAGCTTTAGAAGCAAAAATCACACTCTTTCAAATCAGAGAAAAAGGGGAAAAAGCCTTAAAAGGACCAGCTTACGAGCAGTTTGCTCGTGATTGTCAAAGGCTTTGTCAATTATATAACGTTCCTTTTATTGTTAACGATGATGTTGAATTAGCTGTTAAATTAAAAGCTGATGGCGTTCACATAGGTCAAGATGATGGATCTATTAAGGAAGCCAGAAAGCGAATGAATGGGAAGTGGTTAGGAATTTCGGTTCATAGTCAAGAAGAGGTAGAGCAAGCCCTAAAAGAAGGAGCTGATTACGTAGGAATCGGCCCCATCTATCCCACGATTTCCAAAGACGATGCCAACCAGCCTCAAGGCACTACTTTTTTAAAACAAGTTGCTAAAAACCATCCCCATTTACCTATTGTAGCAATTGGCGGCATTAATGAAAAAAATGCACCGGAGATTTTAGCCGCTGGTGCAGATGGAGTGGCTGTTATATCAGTTATTTGCCAAAGTCAAAATATTAAACAAACAGTAAACAGTTTAAGAGAAAAAGGCAGCAGTAAAATTCTTTTGTAATTGGTCTAAGTATAATTAGGATTAGATTATATTAAAAAGGAGATAAATTATGTTGCAATTTCAAATCGATAACCTACAATGGATCAGAGAACCAAAGGAAAAATTAAAGAGCAGGAGAGCCTTCTTCAAAGAGCTAGAAATAGAAATTTTGATAGAGTAAAGCTTTTTGAAAACAGCTGATCCACGATAAAGTGCCTAATACTGACTTGTGGCTGGCAAAGGACATATTATGGTTTTCAAAATGACAACGCCCCTGTGCTTTATCTGGAAACAGACGAACCATTCTTTTCATTTACGGTAAAACCAGAATTTAAAAGCAAGCAACGCTTTGATCAATGTGGCATTATTATTTATCACGATAGCGAGAATTGGTTAAAAGCTTCAATTGAATATGAAAACGATGAATATCAAAGATTAGAAGTGTGGTGACCAATTACGGATATTCTGACTGGGCAACGACTGATATAACTGCAAATATCCAAACTATAACCTACCGCTTGAGTCGCAGAAATAGCGATTACTGTAAAGAGTGTTCTCAAGATGGTATCCAATTTGAGCAAATGCGAATTTGCCACTTATTTAACGGAGATGTGTGATTAGATTTGGTATCTATGCTTGCAGTCCAGAAGCCTCTTCATTTGAAGCTACTTTTACTGAAATGGCAGTAACGCCGTGTATGTGGCAACCTCATCAATAAAAGAATTTATATAAATGCTATCAGAGCTTATGGTTCTGATAGTTTTTTTAGTTTAAATTCTCAGTGTCATTCACTAAAAGATCGAACCTGTAGATTCGCTCATGGGGGCCTTGTTTCAATTTGGGTAAATTTAATGAATTGGAAATTTTCTTAGTAGGTATTCAGTCTATACAATAGCTACCATAACCTAGTGTGTAAGACAAGTATATCCAAAAGGCTCCCAAACCAGCTGAGTATCTCTGTACTTGGAATTTCACTGCCAAAGCATCGAGACAGAGTGATTCTCTACATCATATAGAACAGTAACTTTTGCTCGTGCAGATATTCTATGCTTTGTACTGTTGACTTGAGCTTTGTGTTTTACTCTTAGTCTCTTGGTATTGGGAAGTTCAAACATGGATCCATCGACTTTATTTGTTCATATGACATGGGACGACTCCTTTTATTTTATCATATTATTTGCACAATTATCCTTAACTTGACAGCATTGCGGTTCTGGGTGGGGATTTGGAAAAGTACTGTTAAACAGCAACTCGCTGGCTACTTACTTTATTTCACGTTCGGTTCTGAGAGAGACCCAAGGGAGACCTCCAAAAATACATTTACTAAATATCCATTATTTGGTATAATGAAGATAGACAAGGAGGGATAAAGATGCTTATACACTCAAATCAATCATCTATTAAGACCAATGGAAACTGTTGATTTTTCTTTTATCTATGAAATTCTAGCCGATTGTTATTCTCCTGATCGAGCAAGACCGGCAGAAGATCCCGTCTTCAATTTGTCTTTTGGTGTATTTGTATAATCTTTACGATGTTAAACTCGTGGAGCAGATTCCTTAAAACTTAGCCTATAAATGGTTTCTTGAATTAGGTATAAAGATCATCTCATGATGGATGAAAAAAGCGAACTGATTACTGCCGTCAAAGTGACACCTGCTAACGCAGATGATGGTGATCAACGCCAAGAATTCGTCAGTCAACATCAGAAAAACTTGGGAACTATCACCTTCTGAAGTGTCGGGAGATAAGGCTTATGGGCGGGAAATAATCTTCGCTACTTACATCAAAACAATGTGATCGCTAAGATCAGCATGGCTCAAACCAAACAACAAACTCAAGGACTATTTGCGTCTGAAGATTTTAAGTTTGATCCTAACCTCATGAAAGTGACTTGTCCTAATGGAAAAGAAACGAGACGATACAAAGAGAAAAAGGGAAAGAATGGGCATGATTTTTGTTTTACATAATTACAGTGATAAGGTTGCTTCCCTAAGAAAAAAATGTACTACCAGCAAAACGAATCGTTATGTTTTTATCAGCGAATATTATTTTGATTTAAAAAGAAGGCGTTTCATTACCAAATTCATTCGTATAAAGAAGCGAGTCAAAATCAATGGATCATCGAGTGGCGTCATACGGATCAAGTAAGAAATCATGGGTGATGTCGACGTCGATAAGGTGAGGTTGATTGGGTCTGTTCACTTGGTGATTTTGTGCGAAAAATAAGTGGAATGCGAAACTATTATCTAATGATATCAATGTCAAGAAAATGGCTTTTTAGAATGGATTGGTATATAGGAGAACTGTTAATTATCCACTACAATAAGCGATGAGGACAATCAAAATATAATAAGCCGATTGTTTAATAACACGTTATAGGAGTGATGGTTGCTTAAGAAACACATATAAAACGCAAGAAAGTGCGTGCTACTTGAGGGAAAAAGATAATGAAAAAACGTGAAATTTTAAAAGTGTCGCTCGTATCAGTTTCTGCAATAGCTATTTTTAGTGTACTGTTTGTAGGAGCGCAAACTTTCATAATGAGGTCATCACAGCAGGAAGAAGAAATGCTACCACCGTATGCAATAATCATGCCTAATGATTTTAAAATGCCAGATGTTGATATCCATAATGAAGGTGGTGTCGTAAATGGAGTTGCTTTATCTGGTGAAGAAGCAGTAAAAGTAGCCATGATGTATATTATGGAAATTTTTGCAGAAGAATATGATACAGGGTCAGTTGAAGTCATACACGAATCTCTAGGGCCTTGGTGGGAGATCTATGTGAAAGATCATGAAGAAGAACTTTTATGATAGATTAGATGTGGATGCTAATACAGGTGAATTATTATTTTTTATGAATTTTGCTTACCAGCTACAAATTGAAAGTTTACACGGGATGGTAGCAGTTCCAGGACCTGTCTCTGAAAGTGACTTTTTTCCGAGGGAGGAAATGGATGTATTTTATGAACTGGCGAGAAATTTCGCTTCTGTGGGATTTAATTCTAATGTCATAAATATTGAACTGGTTAATGATTCAGGTTTCCTATGGGATATGAATGATGTTGTGATTGATCAACATTTTAACTTTAAAGTATCTGATGCGGTCGGTCGTCAGGCTGAGGTGAAAATATCAAGAGAATTGAAGACATTAATAGAACTTCGAGGATGGGAACAATAATATATCCAGACTAAACGATACTACGAGAAGAAAAAGATAGAGTACAATAAATTATTTAAGCTAGTTTCTTTATGTGAATCATTTGTAAACTTAAAGGCTGTAGTGTTATTCACATATGTTAGTCGTTTTGCGTATTGCTAGAAGATACACTCTTGTGGTCATCTCATTCACTTAAAAAACACGGGATAAAAATTATCGTGTTTTTTTGGGGTAGTATAACAATCTAAGTGGTGAAAGTCCACTGTGGGGGACACATCAACCAACCATCAGGGAAGCGCAAGGCGTGTGCCGTGAGGTGCTTGAAACAAAATCATGGGCCAGGCTAGGAATCAAGGCTTTATAAATGGATAGGACTCCTATACAAGCCGAAAATAGATGTGCGTAGCAGAAGCATTGATATAATTTCTGGTATTTTATACGGTGTCTTTACTGCCATCTTTAATCTCTCTGTTTTTATCTATTTAAAAATTCTTACGAAGCATCGCTTAACTCTCATTAAGGAAGGGGAGTTGGTTCAGTGGAAATTTGGTTATCTACTGAGTGCCAGAATTCTATCAGGGTTAAGTGCGGCTTGGCTGTTAGAAAAAATGCCATTCATCATTATTGATCCAGTCATGACTGTTATCATTACCTTGGTGCCTTGTTAAGGTAGCTATTCGGTTCATTAGAGAATGTCTAAGAGAGAGTTATTATTAGCCACTCTTTCGGAAGAGATGACAGCGCTTGTTATGGACAAGGTTGACTCGATTATTAAAGCCTATCATTTTGTAAATAAAGTTTTTCGTTTAAGAAAAGTTCCATTGATAGACAAGATCTACTACGAAGGCAATTAACTCAGTCATTAGTTGTATTTTCTTATGAAAAATAGATCAACATTAATTCTATCGGTGATCTTAAGTGGGCCACTCATGTGTGTTAATAGGAACTTCGGTATCTTTAGAGCGAAGTTCTTTTCTTTTTTTTATGTTTGTTCTAAAATAGAGATATAGTTCTTAAAATAAGAGCCACTCTAAAAAAGAGACTGTTCTTATTTGGAGGCTAAAAGTTTAGCGACGAAGGATCAACATGATGAGCGAGGTGATAACTTGATAGCATTAATTAGCATTGATTATACTTATGATTTTGTAGCGGATAAAGGAACCTTAACGGTAGGTAAGCCGGCTCAAGCCATTGAGCAAAAAATGTTGCAAATAACAAAAGATTTTTATAATAATGGCAATCTCATTGTCTACGCCATTGATAAACATCAAAAACTTGATTTTTACCATCCAGAAAGCAACTTATTTCCTGAACACAATATTGAAGGTGAACCTGGAAGGAAACTATATGGTCTGTACCAAAAACAGTACGAAGAATTAAAGGCTAGCAATCAAGTTATGTACCTGGATAAAACAAGGTATTCCGCATTTTGTGGAACAACTCTAGACATGGAACTAAGAGCAAGAAATATCAAAGAAATCCATTTGATTGGAGTCTGCACGGATATCTGTGTTTTACATACGGCTATTGATGCTTATAACCTGGGCTATGAAATCGTTGTTTATGAGGGTGCAGTCGCTAGCTTTAATGAAACAGGGCATAAATGGGCCTTAGAACATATGACGAACTGCTTAGGTGGGAAAGTAATAGCTTAAGCAAGAATAGATAAGGAGCGGTTTAATATGGCAAAAGTATTATTTGTTAAAGGAACACCACAAAGTGAGGAACAATCAAAAAGTACGCAGGTTGCAAGAACCTTTATTAATCAATATAAAGAAGTGAATCCCACAGACGAAGTCGTAGAGCTAGATTTATATGAGACGGGAGTTCCCTTAATTGATGCTGATGTGTTAAGCGGTTGGAATAATTTAAGAAATAATGAAGCTTTAACAGCAGTTGAATCCCAAAAGGTGACGGCAATTAATGAGCTAACAGAGCAATTTGTGCAAGCTGAAAAATGTATTTTTCAATCGTCATTGTGGAATTTAGGGATTCAACCGTTATTAAAGGCTTATTTTGATACCATTGTTTTAGCCGGAACCACATTTAAATATACGGAAACAGGTCCTGTTGGTTTAATGAACGGGAAAAAAGTGATTCACATCCACGGATCAGGTGGGGTTTACTCAAATACAACTGGAATTGAGCATGCAGATTCTTACATTAAAAGTGTTTTAGCATTTATTGGTTGTGAAGTTCTTCCAACTATATTTGTAGAAGGAATTGACCATGACCCATCGCAAAAAGAAACGATCATGGCGGCAGCAAAAGCAAAAGCTCAAGAAGTGGCTAAACAATTTTAAAATAAAGAGATGTTTTGACCTAACTAGGAGATTAAAGGATGAACCTTTTTAAAGAATACTTAGAGAAAGTGACTGATCCTCAAAAACATGAGCGAATCGTTGCGATTTTAAACTGGATTTTGACAGAATTTCCTGATTTAGAGCCAAAAGTTGCTTGGAATTAACCGATTTTTACCCATCACGGCACTTTTATTATCGGTTTTAGTACAGCAAAGCATCACTTGTCTGTGTCGCCTGAAGTGGCAGGTATGATTCATTTTACCGATGAAATAACTAAATCCGGACATAAACCCTTAAATAATTTGTTTTAAATTCCTTGGAACCACGAAGTGGATGACTCACTATTAAGAAAAATCATTGAATTTAATATTGTTGACAAAGCTGATTGCACCTCCTTTTGGAGATAAGCTACTAGTTTAACTAGTGTTGCTTTAATACTGAAGTTAGGAGAGCTTTAAATGACTGGATTTTATCGAAGTGGGCAACTAAAAGAGTCTCTGGAAAATGGAGTTAAAACCCATTTCTTTGAAGACGGCACTGTAAAAGCTAGCGGAAAATTTAATGGCAAAATGCAAGTTCAGTGGCATTTTTATAAAAAAACTGGCCAACTTTGGCAAATAGGAACTTTGCAGAATGATGTTAAACAGGGGCCCTGGATTCGTTATCATACAGATGGATCAATAGAAAATGAAATGGTTTTCCATCAGGGTAAAGAGGTAAAATAGAGAAAAATAAAAAAAGATGGGTTATCTTCTTTACCATCATGTTCATTTTTTATATATTTTTCCATGAAGATAATAGAATAGTTTATTTGCAATTTTACATTTTTCTCTTATAAATGAATGGCTTAAAGAGAAAAAAAGCTTTGAGCGATATAAAAATGACTTCTACCTGTATTTAAAATAGAGGGTGTCATTACAATTTTTCAAGAAGAAAACCCTTAGTTGGAAAATACTTTAGTAACTCAATAACCGATAATGTAATTAAAAAACGTGAGGCTATCAAGAACTAGCTTCACGTTTTTTTGATTGGAAAAATAAGCTTCGTTGTTTAAATTTTAATATGACAATAGCCATTAGGATTTTTTTCTAGGTAATTTTGGTGATATTCTTCAGCTTGATAATAATTTTCTAAAGGTCTTATTTCTACTGTTAACGACTTATCGTACTGTTGACTTATCTGGTGAGCCACTTCCTTGATGACTTGTTCATCTAAAGGGTCAACATAGTAAATGCCAGTTCTGTATCTCGTCCCTACATCAGCACCTTGTTTGTTTAAAGAGGTGGGATCAATAATTCCAAAAAATTCTGCCAACAAATTAGCTAAAGTTATTTTTGTCAAATCATATTTGAGATAGACGGTTTCAACAAACCCTGTTTTTTCGGTACAGACTTCTTCATAGGTTGGGTTCTGGGTTGTTCCGTTTGCATAACCAACTTCTGTATAGAATACACCTGGAACTCTTGCCATATAGGCGTCTACACCCCAAAAGCAACCACCTGCTAAATAGATTTCTCTTAAGTTCTCGTCTATAAATGACAATCGTTTATTTGGGTTTTCAGGTAGCAACAAGATCAACTCCTCGGGTCTTTTTTTATGTTAATAATTTTATTATAAGCGAATGATTCGTTTATTGCTATTAAAATTTATAAAACAATTAAAGATGAGTGAAATCAAAATCCTCATCTTGAAGTTGGTCAACATGGCGGGCTTTTACATAACCATTTCCTTTGACACTAAAAAAGTCATGATTTTTGGTTTCGGTTTTTAAGCCGTTTTCAACAATAGAATTAATCTCTTCGTCTACAAAATAAGGGTTAAGCCCTAAGTTCATCAAAGCTTTATTACCATTGTAGCGAATAAACCGCTGAACTTCATCAACTAATTGAATAGGTTGATAAATTTCTTGGGTATAAAGCAGTTCATTTTCATAAAGTTGGATCAATAAATCAATGGTTTTTTCTTGTACCTCTTGTTGCTGGTCAAAGGGGAGCTTCGCGTAAATTTCTTGAGCTAAAATACCGACAAAGACTCCGTGAATGCTTTCGTCACGTAATATCAAGTTAATGATTTCACCCGATGAGGTTAATTTTCCTTGACCCGCCAAATAAAGGGGATAAAAGAAGCCGCTATAAAATAAAAAGCTTTCTAGAAAAACACTGGCTACCATGGCTAAATAGAGGTCTTTTAAATCAACGACGGGTTGAAATAAGCGCTGATACTGTGCCGTAATTAATTGGGTTTTTTTCTCCAGAAACGGGTCTTCATCGACCCATTTAAAAATGGCTTCAATCTCTTCTTCACTAGCTAAAGTCGTAAAAATATGGCTATAGCTTTTGGCATGAATTTCTTCCATGGCTCCCATAAACGTTAAAACACTTTTGGCTTGTAAGTTTTGGACGTGAAGGGCAATGAGAGGCATGCCTTCGCCTCCTTGTTTGGTGTCTAGCAGCGTTAAGCCACCCAATACTTTTTTATAAGCAGCTTGTTCTTCTTTGCTTAAGGACAGCCACGTATTTTTATCAGCTGATACGGAAATTTCTTCTTCTGTCCAAAATTGTGAAATATTTTGTTTCCAAAAGACTAAGCTGTATTCATCTTCTTTTTTGTTCCAATTTACTGCTTTCATGTTATTTCACCTTCCATTGATTAAATCTGTGCCTCGACAGCTATCTTATCAAGCAGTGCGATAGCCATTAAGTGTTAAACACTACAAGTTAAACACTCTTCAACGGCTACGTGACGGGTCCTGGTGTAGTATAAGCTCTTTAGCCCTTTTTGGTGGGCATAAATATAGTAACGTGCTAGTTCTCGTGTTGAAATATCACTGTTAACATAAAGGATTGTGCTGATACCTTGATCGATATGCTCTTGAATTTCTGCCATTAAATCAATCAGCTTAAATTGATTGATTTCATAAGCAGATTTATAATACCAAAGCGTGTTAGGAGAAAGATAAGGCATGGGATAATAAGTAGTGGAATTAGCATAAGTACGAGACTCGATCACATTGACAATAGGCATGACACTTGAGGTGGCATTTTGGACATAACTAATAGATTGAGTAGGAGCAATAGCGAGCCGGTAAGCATGGTACAGTCCGTGAGTTGTTATTTTTTCTTTTAAAGCATGCCAATCTTGACCATTAGGAATAAAGATACCAGCAAATAATTGTTTAACTTTTTCTGTTTGCGGTCGATAATCAGTGGTTTCATATTTTTGAAAATATTGGCCGTTAGCATAGTCTGAATGTTCAAAGCCTATAAAAGTTTGCTTGCGTTCTTTGGCGATTAACATACTTTTTTCTAACGAGTAAAAATTGACCATCATAAAAAAGGTACGGACAAAATCTTTAGCTTCTTCGCTTTCATAATGAATTTTATTTTTTGCTAAGTAACCGTGGAGATTCATGGCGCCTAATCCCACTGAATGTAATTGATCATTAGCTTTTTTCACCGTGGGAATATTGGCGATGTCAGTCATATCAGAAACAGCAGTTAAAGCGTCCATCGCAGTATGAACGGATTCTTGAACTTGTTTATTTTCCATGACATTTACAATGTTTAACGAGCCTAGATTACAGCTAACGTCACGACCTATGATATCTTCTTGACCGTAATCGGTAATTTCAGATGTTTCTTGGAGTTGAAAGATTTCCGTACATAAATTAGACATCTTGATTTCTCCGACAGCTTTCAATGGATGGGCACGATTGGCATTGCTTTTAAACATTAAATAGGGGTAACCAGATTCTAATTGAATCATGGCAATTTTAATTAACAGTTCCCGCGCATTTAAATCCAATTGTTTTTTTCTAACGATTGGGTTTGCGACTAACTCCTCATACTTAGCATCTAAATCTAAATCGTCTAAATGTTGTCCATAAGCTTGATAAACCGTATGAGGTGCAAAAACATAGAGGGGTTGATTGAGTCGTGCTAATTGGAAAAATTTATCGGGGATGGTGAGACCAATCGAAAGAGATTGAATGCGGCTTTTCTCGTCACTATTAATTTTTTTTGAATCTAAAAATTCAATCACATCCCAATGAAAGATATTTAAATAAGCAGCGCCTGCTCCTTTTCTTTGTCCGAGTTGGTTGGCATATGAAAAGGCATCTTCTAAAAGTTTCATCACGGGAACGACGCCGCTAGCTGCATTTTCAATTTCTTTAATAGCTTCGCCACGAGCTCGTAGTTTCGATAAATTAAGAGCAACGCCACCCCCAATTTTACTGAGCTGCATCGAGGCGTTTAGTGAAAAGCCAATCGAGTTTAAACTGTCATCCATTTCCAATAAAAAGCAAGAAACCATTTCTCCGCTCCGACTTCTACCTGCATTTAAAAATGTAGGAGTTGCAGGTTGATAATTTTGATTCATCATTGAAATCACAAAGCTTTTGGCTTTCGTAACGTCCCCTCGCGCTAAACAAAGGGCTGTGGCGATGACTCGGTCTTCATAGTTTTCCAAGTAGTAGCAGCCATCATTAGATTTCAAGGCGTAGTCTAAATAAAATTTAGAAGCTGCCATATAAGATTGGAATTTAAAGTTTTGCGCCTTAGCTAGCTCATATAAAGCTGCAATTTCTTTTATGTCATAACTTGCGATGGCTTGATCGTAATAATTATTTTCTAATAAATAGCGAAAACGATCTTCAATGGATGAGAAATGATACGTTCGCTGCGAGACCTCTTCTAAAAGTAGCTGAAGTGCTTCTTTATCCTTTTCTAATTGAAAAAAACCATTCTTTTTATTCATTATTTCATTATTTAATTCGATGTACTTCAATATCTTCAACCCCTTTAATAAACAGTTCAATATCTTTTTTCATCCCCGCTAATTCAAATTTGAGAATGACCGGAACTCGGTATTTCTTGGCAACTATCTCGGCACTAATGGCAAAATTATGGCCCCAATTTCGGTTGCCACTAGCTGCCACGCCTTTTAAGTATGGATGACTCTCTTTTAAAAAAGCAGTGACTGCTTCTGGAACCTTTCCAAACCCAGTGGTATAAGTGATTAAGATAAAATCTTCTTTAACTTTTAAGCCAGGTTCGATCTTAAAAGATGGATACGGTAATTTATGAATAAATCGAGCTACATTTCCCGTCATGGAATCAAAAACAACAAGCATGTTGACACCTCCTCATATTCACTAGTGCGCCTACTTATCTTAATTTAAAAAGAACAATTAGGTTGTAACGACCATCTAGAAACTGCATTTTTGATTTTTTTAAGAGAGCATTAAGAATTTTTATAAATGAATCTTAAATCTATGATTTTGATCTAGGTAAAAAATTTATAGCTAACACTATCAAAAACTATTTCGGTCATTCTGTCAATAAAATTGCTCCTTCTTTTAATTAAAAAAAGCGAAATTTTGCTAATTAAAATGATAATTTTAGCTTCTTTATTCTTTTTCTTTTTATTTAGACAAAAATATTAATTTTTAAGAAAAAAATGATATAATTTAGAATAAGTTATAAGTTAAGTCCACCTTGATGTGGGGAAGTGACTCGAGGAAAGTTGGTTAAAGTTATGGGAAATCGTCGGTTTTTAAAAGGAGCTTTCTTTTTAAGTGTGAGCATGTTTGCGACTAAATTATTAGGAGCTCTATATGTGATTCCTTTTCAAAGGCTTGTAGGGGAAACGGGAATGGCATTGTATAATTATGCGTATGTTCCTTACGCTTTGTTTATTAGTTTAGCAACGTTAGGAATTCCACTTGGAATATCAAAATTCATTGCAAAATATAATACAGATGGAGCTTATGCGACATCAAGAAAAATATTAAATTTTAGCTTGGTCTTTATGACGCTTTTAGGGGTTTTAGGATTCTTGGGGATGTACTTGCTCGCGCCTTGGTATGCCCGCTTTGTTTTAGGTGAAGAGGGCGGGTTGGTCAATACAGTTGAAGATATTACTAGAGTCATGCGAATGATAAGTTTCGCGGTTTTGGTTATTCCTCCGATGTCGATTATCCGCGGTTTTTTTCAAGGAAACCAAGATATGATTCCAACCTCTGTCTCTCAGTTTGTGGAACAAGTGATTCGGATTGCTTTTATTTTAGTCGGTGCCTATTATATTATTCATATTCGTGAAGGGTCCCAGACGGAGGCAGTTATCTTTTCTGTCTTCTCGGCTTTCTTGGCAGGAATTGCTTCTTTAGCCGTATTGGTCTTTTACTGGTTGAAAAATAGAAAAAAATATACAAATTTATTAAAGGTAAGTGTTCCTAGTGAAAATAATGACTCGCGCAAGTTATTTTCAGAACTTATTTCATATGCGATTCCGTTTGCTATTTTAGGATTAGGGACAATATTATTTCAATTTATCGATCAAGGAACTTACAATTATTTTATGATGGCTTCCGGTGTTAGCGAGACAGTCTCACAGGCGACTTACGGTGTCTATGCTTCGCTTTATAAAATCGTAATGATTCCTGTCTCCTTCGCCATCGCTTTTGGCCAACCTTTGATTCCTGAACTAACCCATCAGATGACAAAAGGAAGTTCTAGTGGTGTTCGTAAAACATTAATGTTAGCCATTCAATTAACCTTCTTTATTACAGTTCCAGCAGTTGTTGGAATCTCCTTGTTATCAAAACCGGTCTTTTACATTTTTGTGAGTTCTAACTTGGCCGAAATAAACGCCATGGGTGGACAAATCTTTGGATTAGGCGCTTTTTTAGGACTCTTTATTGCCTTGTACAGCATAACCAATGCCATCTTACAAGGAATTGGTGAGCAGCGTTACGGAGTTATTTCGTTATCCATCGCTTTAATTATCAAGCTTGTGGGAAATGTTATTTTAATCTATTTATTTCAAGTAAATGGTGTTATTATTTCTACGATGATCGCTTACATTTTCTGTATCGTCATGAATCTAACGGTCATACGAAAGAAAACAGGTTTTAATTTGAAAAAATTAGGACACCGCTTAGTACCGCCTGTGGTATTTACTGGAATTATGACTTTAGGAGTTATACCTACTAAATTCATTTTAGATCGATTGATAACTTATGAAGGTTCAACGGCTATGTCGTCGCTTTATGTGGGCGTAGTAGGGACAGTGGGAGCTCTTATCTATTTAGGGCTTTGTTTATATTTCAATATGTTTAAAACCTTATTTGGTTTGAGAAGGGGAAGAAAGATTTAAACGAGGTTGAGGACGACTTTTAAAGATATCTAATTGAACGTTATTGGTAATCATGGTAGACGTACTCCTGACATTAAAGTCATTGTTTATCTGAGGAGTCTGAAATAGTTAAGTATAGCAGTACAAAGTCTTGGGAATGCGATTATGTTAAGAAAAGCACTGTCGGAGATAGCAATATTTCAAGACTAACGGAAGGAAAAACATTCCTTTGAATCTTCAGTGCCACGTCTTTTAAAAAAATTCCACGTAAATCAAGAGACATTTTAAAAGCAATTAGTAGATAACTAGAGTTATGAGTTCTTTACCAGCCTTCAAATTCATCAGAACGATAATAAGGGTTGGGGACTCCGTTATCAGGAAAAATTGTTTGTTTAATGAAAGCTTCTCAATCTTAGTTTAGCCGTTGTTCGCCTTATGATAGGTGGCTTTATAAATTGTGAAAGGATGATGTTTTCCATTTGAATAATGATAAAAACAGTAAAATAGAAACTCCTAGTTCTTAAACAGTTTTAACTTTAATAAAAAAGGTGACAATATAGAAAAGCTTGAAAAGTTTTTTTAAAAGGCAATTTTACAGTCTTTTAGTTGCGGTAAGAGGGATTAGGAGAATACATTTATTGAGCTACCACTGCTTTAAAACTTAATTCTTGAAGAAGGGGAAAAGGAATTAAATGGAGGTTTAAGTTTATGAACAAAAGTAAAAGAAGCAACACAGATTGAAAGCTATCTATTAGATAGGCTAGATGCTAATCGTAGTCAAGTGAATCCCGAACTAACATTCCAGCTTATCGGGAACGAGGCTTTGGAAAAAGATTAATAGAAGCAGCAACAGAAAAAGCTCGTATTAAAGGTTGTCATCATCTCCTCTTAACCACGTACAGCTATCAAGGTGTTCAGTTTTATCCTAAAGTGGGGTTTAAGCAGTTAGCTAAAATTTCCAACTATCCAATACGAGGTATAGATAAATTGTATTTTATTAAATATTTAATTGAAGAAACATTGGCATGAGTTGTTATGTTTTGTTACGGGTCTAGCAACTAGTTTTTTGTAAAAAGATTATAACGTAGAAACGGGGAATATTATGATTTTTCAAAAGCTATTAATTATAGGGGCCGTCTTGTTTCTTTTGCCCAAGTCAGTGTTGGCAGCAGAGGATGCCATTGCCTCCATTGAGATAGAAGTGGAACTATTTGAGGATGGTTCAGCTATCATTACCGAAGTCTGGGATATAATAAATGCTTATGACGGAACTGAGTATTATATTGTCATGGATCTTCCAGAAAATATGGCTGTTCAAAAGTTGCAAGTCTGGGATCAATCCGAAACTCCCTTTGCTATTTTAGTTGATTGGGAGGTTGACGCCTCTTTAGAGGAAAAAGCTTACAAAGCGGGAATTTTAGAAACGGCGACTGGCTATGAGCTTTGTTGGGGAATGAGTCGTTACGGTGATCACACATTTACTGTTCAATACCTGTTAACGAATTTGGTAAAAGAATACAGTGATTTTACAGGACTTTATCATCAGTTTGTCTCAAACGGCTTATCTTCTGCGCCTGAATCTGTTTCCGTTACCATTTGGATGAGTGAAACTGAACTTACAAATGCTTTTTCAAACTTGGAAATTGAAGGGTTTAACGGTGCTATAGCTTTTACTGATGAGGGTGCGGTTAGAATTCAATCAAATGGTGCTTTAAAAAATCAAGACTATGTGAATGTTAAAGCGCAAATTGATCAGAGTTTATTTCATGATCTTGTTGTTGATGCTGATGAACTTTTAGAAATGAGAAATAGCCAGCTTGGTGAAGATGTTTTAGCTTTGATTATGATTGGAGTGGCTAGCGCTATTGGAGTCCTTGGTTTTATTTTTTATCGCTTGAGCTTAAGGTTAACCTTATCCGATGGCACCGTTGTAAAAAAACCACGCTGGAAAGACGTAGAGCCCACTCACGCCTTGCCTTGTAATGGAAGCTTAGCGGCGGCTTACTACGCTTTTTCGCAAATTGTCCTTTTTGTACCAAGCGCAACCGCTTTTCGCAGCTATTTAATGAAATGGAAAGCTGAAAAGATTATAACGATTGAGGAAGTAGCAGATGAAGAAATAGAAATGACTTTTAAGGAAAAAGTTAAGCCAAGATCCGAAATCGAATTAACTTTGTACGACATGCTTTATGAGCTTGCAGGAACGGATCAAGTATTAACGACTGAACAAATAAAAGATTGGGAGGAGGGGCCAAGTGCAATAGCAGCATGGGAAAATGAATTGCGAGAGGTCGGAAAAAATGAAGGGCTCAGATTAGGGTATTTAGCTACTGATTCTAAAGGTAAAGTCCGCTTTACTCATCAAGGTTATGTTCAATTAATCAAGCTGCGAGGATTTATGAAGTATGTACATGAATTTGAATTTTTCCATAAGCAAAATGAGAATCAAGTAACTTGGCAAAATGACTATTTAATCTTTGCGACTTTGTTGGGAATGTCTGATACAGTAAGCAAGTATTTTGAGTTACATCCAGATGAATTTAAACCGGACTTAATGAATATGTATACCATCATGTTATTAACTCATCATCTCAACCATAGTAATTCTGACACCAGCGCTAGCATGGCTAGCTCTGGAGGCGGTTTTTCTGGTGGTGGCGGAGGTGGCGGTAGCCGCTGATCAGATTCTTAAATACATAAAGAGCCAAAAGAGTAATGGTAAGTGAAGCCGAACTCTTTTGGCTCTTTATTAAAGTGAATTTATTAGAAGATTAAGTTCAACCATTGCAGAAGCACCCATTTTATATTCGGTGACAAATATTCAAAAAATATGTTTGAGACTAGAATATGTATGAAAAGAATTTAGTCGCAGTTATTTTTTTAAGTTTCCAATTGAGCCATTAAATAATCACTTCTTCAATAAAAATAAAAAATAAAGTTCGCATTTTTTCATGAGGTAAAAGTTCGCTGTTTTGAAAAGATTTAGTTAAAAAGATGATGTTGTCGGCTTCTTTTGAAGCGGATGTATTATATTCTTCTAATACTAATTGGACCATGGCTCCGTGAGCTTTTATTTTTTGAAAAACGTCTTCAAAAGACATAAAGGCTCCTGTTACGGAGAAAAAAATAAAAAGGGTTTCAGCGTCTGCTAATTGTTGGGTATGACTTTCAACTTGGCACACAAATATTTTTTTTGGTACAAATACGGAGTTTATAAGCAAAATATTCGCAACAAATAAAGGAAGGTCCTAATCCAAAAAGAACAATTTTGGGATACTTGTAAATTGTGGCGATAAAGTCGTCAACTAAAGCCAGATTGAAATTTTCTACAAAAGCTTTTAGACGCGGTAATTCTGTGGATTCTTCTGGATTTAAAGTGATTGGTGCCTGTCCGCGAAGAAATAATTTATAGTGTTTAAAATTGTCAAAGCATAATTTTTTGGCCAGTTTAGATATTTTAGAAGCGGACACGTTGCAATGAGTAGCAGCATCTACAATTCTTAAATTTTCGTTTTCAGGAACCAAGTTAGCTAGCTTTTGATGAGTGGCTCGTTCAAGTGTGTTTAATTCATTGAGTTTGATATTCATCATATACCTCACACCCTTTTAGATTCATAGTTGAAAAATGATTCAGATTTTTACAAGTTATCAGGTGATGTTCTATCAAATGATGTGTTATCTTTCTGTCTCTATTTTACCATAAATTTCAAGTTAAAGCGTATAAAATAGTGAATGATTCATAACATTTTGACGAAACATGAGGTTTTTCTGAAAGGAAATTTTCCATTTTAATAAAAATTCATAATAAATAAAGAAAATTTTCTTTAAAAAAGTTTACAACTAGCTTTTTTATTAGTATTCTAAGGGTAATCGAATTTGAGGAGGAGGTAATGAACATGTCAGTAAATTTAGAAGCAATGGATATTAATGGCGGCTATTTAGTTCGCTAGCGACATCATGATTTTGAACAAGCGACTCATTTCTTTCCTACCTTGGCATGCATCCCATTTAAATATGTCTATGAATCAACTGGGATTAGACGAGGCATGTGACGGTGAGTTGGTTCAAAAAACTAATAGGTGAAGAGTCGATCATTGAGGCGAAAAAACTTGGCATATCAGAAGAAGATTACTTGAATATGAAAGCTAGGGAGGTCCCATGCGGAAGTGATTGCTTAATTACGGTTTTAGATTGGCTAGCCTCACCTATGATGTTTTATCGAAAGGGATGATGCTAGGATTTGATCAGCGCCATACGAAGTCCCATATTTATCGCTCTATATTGGAGCGATATCCTATAATATTAAAACAATGTCGAAGAGATGTTATCGGAAATAGATGAAAGCATCAATGAAATTGTGGTGGTTGGGGGCGGATCTAAAAGTGATTTAATGGTACAAATGATTGCCGATCTCTTTGGCTTACCGGTCCATCGACTGGAAGGAAGTAGTCAAGCTTGTTTAGGAGCGACCATTTGTGTTTGTCATTATTTTACTATTTATCAAGATTTTTATGAAACCATTCAGAGTCTAGTTAAAAAAACACAAACTTTTATGCTTAACCAACAAAATCATAAACGATATAATCAAATTAATGATCACGTCGTGAAAAATATTAGAAGTCATACCGATGTAATTTTAAAATGAGCTTATCCTATCTTTAGCTAAGATGATGAGGTGTGAACATGAACCCTATGAAACGATATTTACAATTTTTACTTATTGTCATCGCCGCAGGCTCCATTTATCCCCTTATTTATTTAAGAGCCAATTATCAAGAAACGATTCTAGCGGTTAACGGGATCACGTTGGAGCAATTAAACGGGATCTACTCGGTTTTAGGCATTGCTTTTATTTTCGGTTATTTTCCAAGCGGCTGGTTGGTAGACCAATTTTCCGCTAAAAAAATAATCTTTATTTCACTGTTAGCTTGTGGGCTTGCTGGAATCTTATTTGCCCAAATCCCTAGTTATGGCACAGTCGTTCTAATCTTACCAACTGGGGCATCTTTTCTGTTTTTTTGTTTTGGTCGTCTCATTTAAAACTTGTCAAACTAATTGCATAAAAAGAAGTATCACTTAGGAAGTTGTTTGGATTCACTTGCAGTTTCTCAGATGATTAAATATCAGCAAGGAGATGGTGATATATATATGGGGTGGGACTTAATTTGCCAACTGACTTAGAGGGGATGAACAGTGACTATTTGATTAACATTCAAAATCAGATAGAGCCTTATGATGTGATGAACACGGCTAATGGCTTATTTGAATTAAACGAAAAATATGATTTTAACTATTATATTATTTGTGGGACGACTCTTGGACGCATGCTAGCTCCACGGTTAGCCATGAACCTAACAACTGGATTAGTGGCAAATGTGACAGAAGTTAAATTCAATGGAGATCAGCTTTTATTAATTAGACCCACTTTGAGTGGAAACATTATGGCGGCGATTCGTTGTCAGAAAAGTCCTGTTATGATGACCATTAGGCCTCGTGCTTTTTCCTATGAAAATAAGAAAAATAAGGAGGCTTTAAGAATTGATTATGTTTCACAAGCCATGGTTACCTCGGGACTAAAAAGCGTTAGGGCTCACTCTAAATCTCATGCTGACGATATTTTTCATAGCAACGTATTAGTAGCATGCGGTGGGGGAGTCGCCAACAACCTAACCGCTGCGAAAAAGTTAGCTGCTCTTTTAGGTGGACAGCTAGCAGTTAGCCGCAAGTTAGTATTGCTGGCTCTGCTCCTAGAATGCTTTTAGTGGGCCAATCAGGAAAAGTAGTCAGTCCCAGCTTGTACATAGCTTTAGGGATTTCTGGAGCTCAGCAACATATAGAAGGATTAAAAAATATTGAGACGATCGTCTCTGTCAATACCGATGTATTAGCACCCCTCAATTATTTAGCAGATTTAGTCGTCGTCGGGGATGCCACTCTGGTGGTGGAATCATTAATCAAAAAGCTAGCCGAGCTTTAAAAGCCGGCTAGATAAGGTTTAGGAACTTGAGGTTCTTTTCGTAACTTAACAGCAGCTTCTAAAGCCCAATGTGGATTGCGCAACATCCCTCTTCCCACTGCGATTAAATCTGCGTCTTGGTTACCAATGACGGCGTTAGCAAGAGCAGGTTCATCCAGTCTGCCTACGGCAATAACAGGCACATCAAGAGCTTGTTTAATGGCTCTGGCCAGCGGTACTTGATAACCAGCATGCGTCCCTGGATTGCCAAAAGCAGCAATCAGGGGTCCTTCTCCACCGGAAGAAACGTGAAACAGGTCAACGCCAGCTTTTTGATAAGCTTGACAAAACTGGATGCTGTGGTCAATGTTGTAGCCGTCTTTGACATATTCTTGTGCCGATATCCGCATGATTAAAGGCATGCTTTCGGGTATCACACTTTTGGCTGCTTGAATCACTTCACAACCAAATTTTGTTAAATCTTGTCCATACACATCTGTTCTTTGATTGGTTAGCGGTGAGTGGAATTGATGGATTAAGTAGCCGTGAGCTCCGTGAAGTTCAATGGCATCGACGCCAGCGTTTAGAGCTCGTTTAATGGCTTGTTGAAATTTTTCAACCTTCTCTTTTACTTCATCAGTTGTGAGCGCTTTCGGTGTTTTAGAATTTTTGTCAAAGGGGATTGCAGATGGTGCCACTGGAACTTTAGCATCTTCAGCTTTTCGACCTGCATGCCCAATTTGAATGCCGACTTTGGCACCAAGTTGGTGACAGGCTTCCACAATGCGGGCTAAAGCTGGTACTTGTTCATCTGACCATAACCCAAGGTCGTAGTCAGTAATGCGTCCATCGGGTTCTACATCTGCCATTTCAATAATAATAAAACCAGTTCCCCCAACAGCCCGACTAGCGTAGTGCAAGTAATGAAAATCAGTTGCGATCCCATTTTTTTTCTCAACTGCAAACAGACACATAGGGGGCAAGACAATGCGATTTTTTAAAGACAATCCTTTTAATGTATACGGGCTAAATAAATGCTCCATTTTAAAAACTCCTTTTTTTCTCTAGTTTTGTTCCGTATCAAATACATATATGCGCATGCATATAAATAAGCTAAAAAAAACATGCATGAACATATCTGTAATTTATCATTCTTTAGTTAATTTGTCAACTAACATCTGGGTAATATTGACAGTTTAATCAGATAAATGATTGATTAAAGCGATAACCTCTTCTTTAAACATGTCTTTGGCAAAGGATTTTTGAAGGATTTCATGAAAAGTTAGGACACATTCATGAAATTTTTTTTCGCCTTTTTCAGTTAAACAGGTGTAAATCCCTCGACGATCCTTTTCACAAGCCTGTCTTTTTAAAACACCGCAACTTTTCGCTTCCAGCCTATTGGCGAGTCTCGACATGGCGCTTTGGCTTAAGCCTACCATTTCTTGCAATTGCTGTAATCTTAATTTTTTTTGAGGTGCTTGAGATAGAAAGTAGAGCACATAAAATTCGTTTAAAGACAAACGATAATTTTCTTGTAAGGCTCGCTCGAGTTCTTGGTTAAGATTCGTCTGCATAGCATTAATAGAATGCCAATGATTTAGTGTTTCATTTTGATGTAACGTCACCATATCTATTCCACCTATTCTAGCTTATAATAGTAAAGTTATCATAAACGATAGATTGAAGTCAACCGTCTATTCAAAACTAAGTTTTTAAAAAGTGATACCATAAATAAAAAATGTTAATTTTTAGAAATTATTAAAGGTAGTTTTGTCATAGAAACAATAGAGTTAGTTTTTTTTTTAGCCATACATACTTAAGTTTAATTAAGAGAAAAATAAGGTTAATGAAACTATTAATGAGATCTTGGATTGTCATAGAGTTTTCTTAAATATATCGACAAATTACCACATAATTATGATGAAGTATCGAGATACTAAATAATAAATAAGCACTGCTAATATTGATTTATTTTGAGGTGATTTAAATATGAAAAGACTAGTCGGTCTTCTTTTTTTAGCTATCTATTTAATGGGTTGTTATGGAGTTGATTATTGTGCTGCTATCAATGCCATTGCTCAACTTTGCGCCTTTAAAGATGACCGATTAGTCGATCTGCTCATTGATAAAGAAGAAGTGGAAGCTGACACAATAGACAAACCCATCGATCAAACAGCTTTTGAAGAGGGAAAATTTGTTTTTTTAACGTTTGATGATGGTCCGACCAGAAACACAAAAAAAATTTTAGATATTTTAGCTAAGTATGAAGTGAAAGGGACCTTTTTTGTATTAGGAGATGCCATTCAAAGAAATGATGCATCAGGTCCACTTTTAAACAGAATGGTTGAAGAAGGGCATTATATTGGGCTTCACTCCATGTCTCATGAACATTATGATCTATATAAAGGAGATAACGCAGCACAACTT
>Ga0153980_1000116_pt1 | contig 43389 bp, 39 predicted proteins | sample TSGA064MetaG_FD_104722 | JGI IMG/M metagenome (GOLD analysis project Ga0153980, IMG submission 104722) | Attine ant fungus gardens microbial communities from Georgia, USA - TSGA064 MetaG | ecosystem: Host-associated > Fungi > Mycelium > Unclassified | place: USA: Georgia, Magnolia Springs State... | reverse complement strand
TATTGTTTTTATGTCGAAATCTGACATAATCTTATTATAAAATTACCTCTAGATTCTTCTTAAGGATAAATCAAGAATAAATTAAACCTTGTAGATGGCATGTTAGCTCATGTCATTTTTTTTATGTGTTCAAGGCATGGCTACAATCTAGACGGTGAAAGTCCGTTGTGGGGTACTGGCTGAAGGAAGCGTGAAACAAAATCGTGAGCCGACGAACAGAAATCAGATACTAAGGCTCTATAAGCGGATAAGATTCCATAACAAGTCGAAGTTGAAAAAGCTATGTCAAATTAATAGCAGAATTAAGCAATAGCGTAACTCAATGCAATTAACCCAAATCAAATTCGCAGAAAGAATAACTCTTTCCAACGGTTAGGATGCTAGACTTGAATTAGGAACTCAACAGATTAATGAATGTGTCACACGATTAATTACAAACGAATTTAACATAAATGAGCAGTCGCTTATAATTGGAGAAGGGGAGATGTTTTTATCGTGATCTTATGAATTATTATCGCAAATGATGAGCCTATTTAGATCGTTGAACCCTTCAGTTCAAAAATGTGCAGATAGTAATGACATTAGCTGATTTTAAGTGGAGTTAGGCATGGAGTACGTGTTAATGATAGACTGGAAACAGGCTTGAACGTTCGAGTGTAGCTAATGAAACGGACTTTATTCGAATATTTAAAAGATTTTTTGACGGACGTTGAAAGCTTAGTTGGATTTGAAAGGTATCATCATCATTATTTTATTACTACTTATAGTGGTGAGAATGTAAATGCTGTAGTAAAATGCTTTAAGTAAGTTTAATTTTATTATAGATGTGAGGAAATGTTCTTCCATGAAAGCTCTTTATTTATTAAATTTAGACCCTCCATAACCTTTTGAAATCTCTCATGCGAATTATTATTTCTAAATAGATTCTTTTTAATAAACTTTTAGGTTAAGCATGAAAAACAAAACATATATATAAAGAGAGACTAGATGACAAAAGAATTGTCTTTTAGTTATTATAGTATTAAAGAGGGGAAATTTAAAAATGATGGAGAAAAAAATTTATAAGAGGACTGTTGTTTGTATGATGTCAACTTTGCTATTAATTAATTTTATATCACCCATGCAAGTAATAATCGCACATAAAATTAATATGGAAAACAAAAATGAGTCTGAACAAAAATTATTAGAAGCGAATGAAGAGATATCAGATACAGTAATAGCGAATGAAATGCAAGACAAACACGAGCTTATTAACCTTGTATCTGAGAATAGGACTGAAAAAGGAATGGAGAAAAACGGAAATGCAAGTTTACTTTATTCGGAATTGGCTTTAGCTCATGCCATCAATAGGTTACCTCCTGGAGCGTCTGCGGTCTATGATTTACAAATAGGAGCTAGCGCAACACCGATTTCTCCTATTGTAATAAGTGAAGGAAAGGATATTAAAATTATATCTACGACTAATTCTACAGTACGAACAGGATATAGAGTGGAAGAGGGAAGCTCACTTACCTTTGGAGATGGGTTAACGTATCAGGGAAACACTGATCCATCTAATCGTGTAGGTGTTACAATTGACGGAAATAATGCTGAATTTATACTAGATGGTGGGAGGATTACAAATATTCGTTCAGATAGAGCGGCCGCAGTCGATATAATAGACGGTCACTTTAGGATGATCAATGGACTTATTGATAATAATAACACCAGAGGAGTAAGGGTATTGAATGGAAACTTTACCATGACAGGTGGAAGTATCGAGAATAACACAATGAATAATGGTAATGGTGGCGGTGTAAGTGTCAGTGAGAATGGATCGCTTACTGTAACAGGTGGGAGTATAAGAGGTAATACAGCTAGTGATGGTGGTGGTATTTTTGTTGAATCCCTAACCAAAAGTAATATAACGATCAATAACGGAGTCGTATTTAATGGGAATTCAGCAAATTCAACCCGAAGACCGCCACTTAATGTAGAGAGTGTATTTCCTAACATTCAAACTCGAAGTAGTTCGGTAGCTGATTTTAGCCATCCACTAAACAATATGGATATAGGGTTTAATTCTGTTAGCCCAGCAATAAATACATTATCTGTATTGAAAAATTTAGATGAAGGTGGAAATATTAACGTTGCTGATGAAATAAATGTAAGTACGAGAGAAATTTTTCAAGGTACATCTACGTATGTTCAAGCAGTTTCATCTCCTGGTTATCGTTTTGTATGCTGGGAAGTAAACGGAGCAGGTAGTAAGGTTATCAATTCAATCGATGCGAGCACCACATTTAAAATAGGCTCTGAAGATGCAGTGTTAACTGCGGTGTTTGAGCGTGTACATACCTTGATGTTGCAGGCGAGCCCGACGACTGGAGGAACGCCAACTATTGAAACTCCATCAGGCGGAAGTACTGGAACTGTAGCAGAAGGAGGGGTCACCACTCTACATGCGAACCCGAACGAAGGGTATCGGTTTGTTAAATGGGTAATATTATCGAGTTCAGGTAGCACAATTGCCGATGCAAACAGTCCGACAACAACTTTTACAATGGGATCATCATTTACCTCAGTGAGGGCAGAGTATGAGCTAATCCCGCATACTCTAAACGTACAGGCCAGTCCATCAACAGGAGGAAATCCAACGGCGGAACAGACAACATTGGGAATGGGGCAAACTACAAACTTAACTGCTAATCCAAATGAAGGTTATCGATTTTTAGGATGGACAAGTTCAGATGGAGGCGAATTCGAGGATGCTAATAACCCAATTACAACATTTACCATGCCAAATAATAATACAACTGTTACGGCAAACTTTATATTCCAAGAAACAGAATTAACCTTCCTAGACTTCTTTCCGGATTTAAACTTAGCTAATACCGTAGCCGATAGATTTGGTAGAGAAACAACCGATGAAGTCAGTGAAGAAGAGTTAAATAGCTTAACAGGCACTATAAATGGAGATAATAGAAATATAAGCGATATAGAAGGCATACAATATTTAACGAGCATTAGTCGACTCACTTTATTTAATAACCGTATTAAAGATTTAACCCCCTTAAGCTATCTAACGAATATGACTTTTCTAGAGATTAGCAATAATCAAATAAGTGACCTGGAGCCATTAGAAAAGCTAGCTAACTTGGTACAATTATATGCTAATCATAATGATTTGACGAATCAGAATATAAAGCATTTAGCTAACCTACCTAGCTTAGTCATCTTGTTTTTAAACAACAATCATATTACGGACTTAAGCATATTCTCAAATCCAGATTTAGTTATATCTGCCTTAGATCAAGACGTTAGGCTTGATCCAATTAACCAAGATGAAGTCACAGAAGGCATCTTTATTAAAGTGGCGAACGGACAAGCACCTTTAAATATTACCTTTAGTCCTACAGGAGGGTCATATGAAAAAGGGGTCATCACATGGGCAACTACAGGAGAGAATACATTAACTTGGTTTGACAGTAATTTCTCTGGAACGATTACGCAATTTGTGAGTCCATAAACATTTAACATAAAAATACCTCATCTAAATTAAGGGTTGTAGTGATCCCTAAAAGTTAAACTTAAATCCGAAGCGAAAGTTTCGGTTTTAATCTTCATTTAGCGACAGAAAGATTAATAAGAAAAATTTATTTCAAACCAATAGAAACGAGATGATACAATGATTAGTAAGTGAAAGAAAAAACTATGTGAGAATATTTACCCTATGGTAAGTGGGCACTAGATGACAAAAGCGAAGTTGTTTTAAGGGTCACTACATTCTTGATGGGGGTTCTTTTTTATTTACAACTCAGAGTGAGTAAGGTAAAGCTCTGCTACAAATTTTACTCTTAAAATTGTCTCAGAATGCTCGTCATAAGCAACACGATTGGCGATTGAAAAATGATTTGGATTATTAGTCTCTGTTTGAAATTAAGAAAGCGCCAAAGCTCTCCCTTGTCATCATATTACAATGAATTATGAAATGATTAAAAAGATCACAAGTTGGATGCAACGTCAATGGTACACCTTATTGGAATTATTAAACAGCTTACTAAGACTATGAAATTAACTATCGGTTTTTAAAGGTTTGATGTTTGATATAAGACAATACACTTATGATTTAAGACGAAGAAAATTAATCACAACAAGTACTGCAAGTGATTCTAAATTAAGACTTTTCAGATGAAAATACAATCTGAAAAGTCTTTTTTTATCTAAAAAATATAATGAATAGAGGATTTTGCTTTTATTTTACAGACTTTTTTAAAAAATTTCGGGAAAAATGCAAGAATTTGGTCTTTAGTGTTGGGTTATTATGTAGGGGGGAGAATTCGTTATTACTGGGAGGTGAGATGGTGAAGTCATCTACTTTTGAAGAAGGAATACAAAAACAATTCGATTCATTGGTTAAGCGTGTTGTAAGGAATACAGTTAGGAATTATGAGAAACAAATCAGGAGGCGTGGAAAAAAAGAAATACCATTTTCAGATTTACCACACTTTGACGTAGAGTGTATGGGTGTATTAGACAAATATGAATACGATTGCGTTTCTTTTGATGTTAAAGGAGCTACGCAAGTGAAAGTTTATAATGAGTATTTAGTACATGCGCTTAATGGGCTAAAAGAAAAGAAGCGAAATATTGTACTCATGTTTTACTTTCAAGATTTATCAGATGAAAACATCGCTAAGATATTGGATATTAACCCCTCTACATCTTTTCGAATTCGGAAAGATTCAATCAAAGAAATGAAAAAAAAGTATATGGGAGGAAAAGAAGATGAAGTTTAGGAATGAATATCCTATTTTTTTGAACATATCAGATGCAAGTAATGGTAATCAAGATGCGATTCAAAACATTTTAAACCATTATGAGGCTTATATATCTAAATGTTGTCAGCGGCCGTTGTTTGATGAGTATAACAATGTATGTGTGTCTACAGATGCAGAATTAAAGTCATTGATCACAACAGCATTAATTGAGATGATGCTGAAGTTTAAAGTTTCGTAAAGGAGAGTGATGGAAAGTGATCATGAGATGGATTATTGGGATGATCGTTACTTTTTCAACAATTATCCTAATTACTGTCTACAGTGCTTTAATTGTGGGCAAGCGATCAGAAAATGATTATTACGAGAAAAATGATCATACGTTAAAAGATACAACAAATGATTAACAGGGAGGAATACAGTTGTGTTTACATCAAAAGAGGGGTTAAGTTGGGGTGTTATTAAAAAGGAAGTTCATGCCATTGTAAAGCCAATTGATTGGCTTTCAAAAAAGATGCGAGTTGAGATTGAATATCAAGATGGTTTTTTTAATGCGGATGCACTGATAGGTAAGGTGCAACAGTTTTTGGAAAAGTTAGAACTTATTCCCCAACAAAATCTGTTGCTGGCGGATCTTGATACGCTCCGAGATATCCAGTCAAAGTTGGAGTTATTTGTGACAAGCATGAATGATTTTAAAGAGGAGGAAGAAAGGCGATTTCTTTATTACTTGCTCATTAAAAACGAAAGTGAAAGCGGGATTGCTTATGTTAGAACGGAGTATTCTAGTTCTGCAGTAAATCGGTTGAAACAAGTCCTATTTTTAAGGTTACTGGAAAATATGGAATATTACCAAATTATGAATCAAGGCGGAGAAAAATCAGAGTAGCTAATAAAAACAGCTACTCTGATTTTTAATCGCAATGAATTTCCTTGAGATTTTGGTGGGAATTTCAAGGGATTTTTTTGGGAAACAACTGGGAAAAAATAATGGGTGAAAGTTGGGGGTTTTAGAGCTGATCTTCGTGTTAATATAATATCATGAAAATTTGAAGGAGTGATATGAAATGGCAGAGAATATGATCCATCTATTTGAACAGATGACGCTTAAAGAAGCCAAACAAACCATAAAAGAATGGTACGATGAGATTCGAAACATTGAAACGCAATTTCCAAGTAAGCTGATATTTGAGGATAACTATTTAAAGGCTGATCAGTTGATTGCTAAAATCAAGGGCTTAGAGAAAGGTCTCAAAAGTCAAGCATCAGGTGGTGAACATATGAAAGTTCGCCAATGCAACCATGAAGAAAATAGCACGCTCGCTTTTATTCAGGATAAGCATACTATGCTGATGAGGGTGCAGGTATTTGTTAATCTGTTTAATGAATTAGATAAGGACGTGCGAGTGATCATCTATCATACATTTTTCAAAAATAGTTTCAATATGTTGATTGCTCAAAAGCTAAATATGTCTTTAAACAAACTGGAACGAGTTAAATCAAATGCCATCACTAGCTTTGCTGAAATGCTTGCATTTGAACAGTTTTTATATCAAATAGATGCTTAATCATAATGATGCAACAGCTAGGGTCTGTTGTTTTTTTATGTAAAAAATTAAGATGAAGGAGAAAACGAAATATGAATAAAACTATTAATCTATCGGTTGACTCGGGTAAGAGTCATACGAAAATGGCTTGGTACAAACATAACGACCCGACATCCAAAATCATGGCAGATTCATTTTCCACGGTGATGGACGTGGGGGTTCAGCCAAATGGCTTTTTAAATGGTGGAACATTGGTTGAATATAAAGGGATATTATATGAAGTTGGCGGAACGAGTGAACCAAGCCTAGAGTCTGACAATACAAAATTAAGTGAACTCCATGAGTTGTGCATTTTTACTGCTATTGCACAAATGTTGATAAAATTAAACCTCCAACTCCACCAAACGCAATACATTCATTTAGCTATTAATGTCCCACTACACGATTACTTAAATATCCAAGACGAGTACATTAATAAATATAAGTCTAGGCATGTAAAGTTGCGAATTATCAATAAACAAATATCCTTTATTATCTCAAAGGTCAAACTCAATCCAGAGGGTGTTGGTGTGATCGTGCGAAACACAATTAGCAACGTTGGCAGTTATTACGTCATTGATATTGGGGGAAAAAATGATACCCACTTGTTGTTTGAAAACTTTCGTCCCACTAAAGGAAAAAATAGTATGACCAATAATGGTGTTTTGCGTTTAGTCCAACGCATCGCAAGTGAGCTATCCTCACAATACGATTATACCATCAAGGATGTAGAAGATATTGCATTAGGCAAAAAAACGAAACCGCCTATGTTTGAAGAAGTCTTTGAAAAGCACGCTAAAGAATGGGTGATTAGAATTAAGAATCAAGCGCAAAAATTTATCTTAAATCCCCACTTTGTTAAGATTATCATTTCGGGTGGTGGTGGGATCTTTTTGAAAAAGCAACTAGAAGAAGTATTTCAAGACTTCGAGCTTATATTTGCCAAAGACGCTAGATTCGATAATGCCAAGGGGGCGCTCATAAGGATGAAAGCAAATTAATGAAAAATATAAACTTGAATAAATCAGTTTTATTTACAATGGAAGAAATGGACTTGCTTCATTTTGTAAATCAACAAGAGATGAAATTTAGCCCTTATGTTAAAGAGCTTATTCGTGAACGAGCAAATCAAACTACTACTGATCACAGCCTTAAAGACATGTTGAAGCAGATTTTGATGGAACTTTCTGAAATTAAAGCAGAATTAAGGTCAGGTGTAAAAATCCCCACATCCATCACAGATGTGACATCCAAGATTGACTATCAAAATGATGTTCGTGATTTATCAGGATTAGATGAGTTTTAATTAAAAGTAGAACTTTATCCTATTTACTTTTGATTAAATAGAACTTTATTCTATTTGATAAATCAGTTGTCAAAATTCAAATTAGAGAGGTGGTAAAATGTTCATATACACTGAAATGAGTAGACAAGAACAGTTAAACTCAGCAATAAAAAGGTTCAAAAACAGGGGGGGATTGAGGTTTCGCTATAAACAGCAAGAAAGCGTATGTCCGACATACGCAAAAAAAAGCCGACTTTCTGGCTTTTTTATTTTGGGGTATCCCCAATCCCCTTTTTAAACATTTTTAAAGGAGGTGGTTCACCTTGAAAGTTAAGTCGTGAAGAACAAAATAGAGGTCTTTTTGTTATGCAGTAAAAAAATGAATAAGTAAAGAAAGGAAAATGAGATGAGACTCAAACATAAGTTTTTAAATTTAATATTGGCATTAACGTTGCTCATACAGCCTTTAATGCCAATCGCAAGCGCATCGTCTCAGGAAACATCCCGTGATGACCAAATGGTAGAAATTGATGCGACTATATCTGAAATGGATGATGGGTACATTCCCCTTTATACCAATGTAGAAAAACAACTAGAGGAAGCACTGGACGAACCAGAGCACCCGCCAGTTGAAGATTTATATGAACAACTCCAAGAACATGAGCAAATTTATGACGGAGTAGGTGGCTTTTATGAATTAGTTCTAATTGAAGATATGATACCAGAAGTAGATCTGGAGCGAGTGATGGATGAGTTAAACAGTGAAGAAGGGTACTCTACTGTTACAGATTGGGCTTTATTTAATATGGATGGTGAGCAACTGCCAACACCACGGACTCATGTGGTTAGACATCAACGTTTTTTAGGAACTGCTAGTAATTCAAGTTACCATTTCCGTCATATCACTAATTTTTTAGGTCCGTCAAGTGGTCCAGGATGGCGAGTTGAAACATGGCAAATCAACATTGGTGGAACATGGGTAAGAGCCTTTTGCACGCAGATGGGTATTGCATCTGCTGAGCCTGGTAATAACAATCTCCCTGGTTGGGATCAATCAAATACGGGTGGTTTAACACAAGTTGAAAGAGAGACCATCGGTATGATCTTAAGCCACGGGTATCGTAATATTCATCGTCCACCCACTTCTAATTCCGAAAATTGGATTTTTCCATCAGGAAGTGGTGCAGATGCACTACTTGATGATGCTATTCTCATTACGCAAATTTTAATTTGGGAAGTTACCACAGGTGCTTGGACTTGGAACAATGTAACATCGGGTACAAGAAGCCCTATTGCAAGTGGGTCACGAGGTGATATGTGGCGCAGACTGGTGGCAAACAATGAAACGAGTAGTGGTATGGATGGTGGTGTGACAGGTAATACATGGAATTCGGCAACTCAGACAAACATTAATCACCGATCTGCTATTGGATCAGTAAGAAGAATGGAAATGTACGATGCAATCCGTCATGATATTTATTTCTTCCATAGACGAAACAATCGACCACAAGGGACATCCGCAAGTTCTACAACAGGAAATCGTCCTGTTCATACTTTAACTTGGAGCAACACCCATCAAATGTATCGTACGGAAATTGATGACCGAATTTCAAGTGGTGGTAGTGGAACACTCCGTAGGTTCTTTGGTAATCAAACATCTGGCTCGCTAGGTAATGATTATCGCTTTTGCCGAGGAACGCAGACTGCAGGTGTCTGTAATCCAGATGTAGCGAGCAACAGGCTCATTATCTACACAAGAGATTCCTCAGCCTCAGCTATGAACACGGAAACTGATTTGATGGTTTGGAATCCAACGGGTAATCGTGACCGATCAGTCGGATTCTTCGTGAATTCACAATTTCAGAATAAGGTCGTGGGTGCCATGCAAGATACACTTCATGCTCATTTTAGAGTACAGGTTTCCCCACGCTCTCGTCCACCTGTTGAAGCTGTTAAATATTCAAACGCCACGAACCAAAGATTAGCTGGTGCAAGCATTGAGCTTTGCCGAGGGAATAGTACAAACACTGCGGGTCAGACAGAGGTGACAAGTATTTCATCTGCGTGGTGTTGGGAAGTTGTAACGGATGGAAATGGTGTCGCAAATTTCCCATCGAATGGAAGTCTAGTTAATGCAGATGGCAACCGATTTGAAGGTATGTTACCAGGTAGAAGATACCGAGTGCGAGAGACGTCCGCACCGTCAGGCTACATCTTACCGCCAGTTGCTGAAAGAACCCAGTGGGTGGAAGTTGGAACTGGAGGAGCAACATCTACACGGACTGCAACCTTTAGAAACGATCCGATCATGGGGGAAATCAATGTCACAAAGCTTGGTAATACACATGATACCTCAATTATGCAAGCAACTCCACTCCCAAATACAAGATTTAGACTTTACCGCCAAGAAGGTAATGGGGCGTGGACTCACATTGATTCCTTGGTTACAGATCAGAATGGTGAAGGGACATTTAGTGATATTGTCCTTGATACCCAACCTCGAATCTTTAGAGTATATGAGTATTACGTTTCAGCACCGTGGGTTTTAGGAACACCTAACTATCAATTTGTGACGTTATCAAGTGCGAATACTAACCAAACCATTGTTTCTCGAAACACGACCTTTGTTAATGATGAAGCAGTGGGGCGAATTGAAGTGACTAAATACTGTGAAGTGACAGGAATGCAGATTGAAGGTGCAATCTTTAGACTTTACGGTCATGCGATTAATGAAACAGCCATGACTGATTCAACGGGTGTTGCAGTATTTGAGAATCTACCATTAGGACGTCATCCGCATGAGTTTCAAATTACGGAGGAGTTCGTACCAGAGCCATGGATTCTTGATTCAACTCCTTGGTTTGTAGAAATCAGCAGAGATAGTGTTACAGCTGCAATTTCTGTGCGTACTACTGAACAAGAAAATGACCTTGCTCGTGGACGTGTTCAAATAAACAAAATAGGAAATCATATGGTTGGATTTGAAGACGAAACACAATGGGATGACGAGGTGGATATTGATGACGTTACTACCCATCCAGAACAACCTGATTTATATGAGCCAATTCCATACGAACCCAAAACTTATGAAGAAACAAACTATGGCATACTAGTAAGAGCGTGGAATTGGTTTGGAAGTTTGTTTTACTCAGATGATAAGGGCGAAAATGAAACAGCCGTTATAGATGAAAATACGAATCCGCCACATTTAGTGAACCCAATCACACCAACGCGACAAGGTGGTATACAATGGGTATTTGAAGATTTACCAATTGAGGGCGTTAGATTTAACATCTACGCCAGAGATAACATTGTGTTACCAAACGGAACAATCTATCATGAAGCAGGTGATTTCGTCGGTTATTACGATACTGATGCTGATGGGTTCATTGAATCAGAAAATCTTCATTTAGGTAACTACTTTATCAGAGAAGTTTCCGCTCCAAACGGTTGGTATATCCCTAACATTGAAATTGACTTTTCACTGGTTTATGAAGATCAACATACAGAAATTGTATTTGCTGATTTAGAAGTTGTAAACGAATGGATGACAGTAGAGCTCAACCTATTAAAAGTGGGTGAAGTATTCGGTGGTCATTTAGATTTCACTCATACATTCACAAACTTAGAAGGTGTCCATTTCGGTTTATTTGCGGGTGAAGATTTTGAATTTTTAGGTGGTCAAACGATGCCAGCAGGTACATTAATTGAAGATCGGTTTACTAACATAGATGGTAAGCTACAATTTAACAGAGAGTTACCACTCGGAACATTCTTTATTCAAGAGATTGCGGTTGGTGATCATTACGTGATTGACGACACACGTCATTACTTTGAACATACTGGAGCACCACATTTAAAAATTGAAGTTGACAGTTTAGAACGCATTTATAACTACTTTGTACGTGGGTCGTTTGAAATCATTAAGGTATCTCGTGATTTGCCAAACGTTTCGGAAGTAGACAATGAAAATGAAATAACATCTGAAGTTGATCTTGGTATTGAAAATGATGCATATGAGGGATTAGAGATTGATTTTAAAGATATGGAGATAGACGATTTAGATACGCCAACACCAGAAGTAGAGATTGAAGATCCATTCTTGGAAAATGTCCATTTTGAATTGTGGAACTTAGATTTAGATGAGTATGTCGCTACATTTATTACAGATGTAGATGGACGAATTTTTGTAGAAGATTTAATTTTTGGAAATTATCGTTTAACTGAAATCCAAACAGATCCACACCATCAACTAAATACTGATCCGATTTATTTCACGATTGATCGTGAACATCAAAATTACAGTTGGCTCGTCACCAATTACAAGACGAACACCAATATCTTAAAAGTAGATGATTTAGGTGAACCATTGGTTGGAGCGCATTTCGAAGTGATTGAATTGGCAACGAATGAAATTGTGGAAGAATGGATCTCCACTAATGAACCTCATGCTATTTCGGGTCTTCACCACGGTGAATATATCTTAAGAGAAACCCAAGCACCAGCAGGGTTTAAATTAGGTGAGGACATTCATTTTGTTGTCACTGATGAACAAGAAACAATTTACATAGTTGCTGAAAATGTGCTTGATCATCAAGTTAATATTGCAACACAGGCGCATGTTGGTGATGGAAGTCATCAATATTTTGTATTAGGTGATACGATTACAGCCTATGATGAGATTGAAATCACACATATTAATATTAGACCTGAAACACTTCGTGCATTTAGAGCCTATAAGTTTATCCGTCTGAATAACGGTGAAACAATTCTCTACTATGAAACTGATTATATAGAATATACAGTCGAAAATGTATTGGAATTCATGGTTAATGAACCTAATAAAAAAGGATTTCAAGTTACCACACAAATTGATACATCACAATTTCCAGATATGGCATACACCTTCTGGGCTGAAACAGCCTATCATCTAGGTGAAGATGGATCATGGGTTGAAGATTATCGCCACAATTTCGATGGAGAAGATGTCAATCAAACTTTATTTCCGACTACTGAAACAGGAGATAGATTGCCACAAACAGGCGCTAGAAATAGTGGAATTGTTTGGATAGGTGTTGTACTCTTGATGACGGGTATTGGCTTTACTTATTACCACAAGAAGCATAAGATAACGAGTAAAGAAATTAAATAAAGGCTAAATGAAGCACTTGTGAGTCTCAGGTGCTTTTTTTGATGCTAAAACTAAGGTGAGGTGATGACCTATTATAAATAACGAATTAAAGGAAGGAATGCTAGAGGATTTAGAACGTGACTTGTTACGCATTAAAGAAGCCTTTAAAAAATGTGATACTCTGCTTCAAATGGCTTATTTCTTTCAAGATGAAAAGATACTAGATAGGATTCATGAGTTACATGCTAATAGTACAACTTTTCTATTAAATATAGAAGAAGTGATTAAAAAATTAGAAAAGGGTTGATTGATGCAAGACAAGATTTAAGGTGAGGTGATTTATGGAATTAAACAAAATTTATCATGAAGATTGTCTTGAGGGGATGAAACGCATCCCCGATAAAAGTATTGATATGATCTTGTGCGATCTTCCCTATGCGATGACGGACAATGAGTGGGATGTCATCATTCCATTCGATCAGCTGTGGGGGCAATACGACAGAGTGATCAAAGATGGTGGCGTAATTGCACTAACTGGATCACAACCTTTCACAACGCTGTTGGGAGCGAGTAATTTAAAGAAATTAAGATATGGCTTAATCTGGGAAAAGAACAATGGTACTAATTATCTACAAGTTAAAAAGCAGCCCTTTAAAAAACATGAGGATATCTTAATCTTTTATGATAATAAAACAGCCACCATGGGTAAAACAGTTGCCTTGCAACCTATCCGTGATTACTTACAAATCGAAAAAACAAAGACAGGGCTCACAATTAAAGAGATCAATCAGTTGCTTGGAAATATGATGAGTAGGCATTACTTTACCAATGGTTCAACTTTTAGAATTCCGTCAGAAAAAGATTATCAAAAACTACAAGAAACAGGCTTTTTTAAAAAAGACTACGTGGAGTTGAAAAAAGCGACTGATGGATTTGGGTGTACTTATAACCCACAAATGACCGATGGAAAGCCAATTATCAGAAAGCGTGGTACATTATCAAAAGGGCAAATGTTGCTTTGGGGTGATACATCCATTGAAGAAGTGACTAATGAAAACGAGGGAAAATATTACCCAACGAGCGTGATTAAAGTTGATCGTGAAGTGGGTTTGCACCCAACCCAAAAACCTGTGGCATTGTTTGAGTGGCTGATTAGGACTTATAGCAACGAGGGTGAAACCGTTCTGGATAACTGCATGGGTTCGGGAACAACTGCGATAGCTGCTATGAACACAGGTCGAAACTTTATCGGATTTGAAAAAGATGAACACTATTACAAGGTGGCCACTAAGAGGATTAAGATCATAAGGGGGTGATCATCATTTAGCACACAATCCTCAAACAAAGGTGGTGCTTGCGAGGGGGTTAGGGTCTGGTGAGAAGTGATTTTATCCCTTTGACAAAGAATATAACTCTATGGGAGTTGCCTAAGTAATAGCATCAAGAAGAAAATAATAAAAAGTACTGGAGGTATAAAATGAAAAAAATTTTAACCCTAACTACATCCATTTTAGTGGTGTTTTTTTATGTGGTTGCTAAAAAAAAGTTAAAGCGGAGAGATTTAGAAGAAGCTGAATTTTGGCACTATGAAAAGGATTCAACCATCAAACGAGGTGAACTTCTTTAATTGAAAAACTTAAAAAAAGAGCAGCCAAAGCATTTTGTAAAATTAAAACCGCACTTTTATGATGCGGTTTTAAATGGAAGCTTCAGACTAAAAGGAAAAGACTTCTCTGATGGTGATCTTATTATTTACTACGAAGTGGATACATCTATTGGTATAGAACCACGGCCTCCTCTTCGTAGGCGGTTAAGCTTAGAACGTGGTAAGGAGTGATATTATTATAAAAAATAATGAAACGAATAAAATACAACAATTTGACGAACTGATTGATCAAATGAAGGATGACATTAAAGAAAATCCAGAGCTGTTTAATTTACACCATGAGGATGATAAAACAATCGCATTGGCATTTAACCTAACAGACAAAGACTGGGAAAATGGATTGATTCTTGTCAATAAGGAAGAACGGTATTTGACCTATTCTAGTGACAGGCTTTTAGGGACTGTGGATACCACAGTTGATGAGATTACTTTTATGAAAGATATTAAACAGTTTGACGAACTTTTTTCAGAAGGAATGGCAATTGCTGATCATTTGAACTTTAGATATCAAGAAGTGATGGATGCAGGCGGTCAAGAAGCATATGATGAACAAATGAAAGAATTGGCTGTTTATGAAGATGAAGTTTATAACGAACACACAGAAGATCGTTTGCAGCGTGATGAAGATATCCGCATCGCAGATTTTATCACAAAACATGAAGGTGAAAATTTGAGAAAGGTGAAAACAGATTTTAAGCGAGTTGCTTTTGATATTTTAGTCGATGGCATCAAAGAAGATGTAAAGGAGAGGATCAATAGGATTGAAAATAATGAGCTGACATTAAACAACTCAAAGTCCAAAGAACGAAAGACACAGACTATGAGGAGGTAGTCATTATCACAAGAAAATATGAATCGAAAACCAAAGAACAACTTCAACAAGAAATAAATGAACTAATTGAAAAGTCAACTGAACAGATCAAAAAGTATCAAGCCAGCCCTGAAGCTTTAATGGAGTTTGCTAATTTTATGTCTACCATTCATAAATATAGTTTAAGAAACTTAGCCTTAATTAAAGAACAGTTTAAAGGTGCTGTAGCAGTCGCTAGTTTTAAAGATTGGAAAGACAAAAGATATTTTGTAAAAAAAGGTGAAAAAGGCATTCAGATCTTTGTCCATACTCCTATTCGAAAATTTAAAGATGATCAAGGTAAATGGAAAAATATCTCAAGCGCAACACCTGAAGAAAAGATAAAAATCAAAAACAAGCAATCTGAAGTAAGAAAAGTAAATGCCTTTAAAAGAGGCAGGGTTTTCGATGTATCGCAAACCAATGCTACCCCAGAGGATCTTCCAGAGATTTTTCCCAACAAAGTGTGGAATTTTGACTTGGAAGGTGATAATAGCCTAAGTGAATTACAAGATGGAATTGATACGTTATCACAATCACTTAAGATTGAGATTAAAGATATGAGAGAAGTGGGTTATGAGCTAGGGAATATCCGTGGTGTGTATGCAGAATATATGAATGACAAAGATGAAGTCTGGCTTAACTCTTGCAATACAGATACACAAAATATATCCGTCAGTATCCATGAATTGGCACATAAGTATCTTCACCAAAAAAAGCAAATGGCTGAATTAACTGAGGAACAATTAGTAGCGGGAATGGCAGATACCCATGTGAAAGAACTTCAAGCAGAGTTAGTTGCGTATATAGTTTGTAAAAATTACGGTATGGATACCTCTGTAGCTACCATCCCTTATGTCGCAAAATGGACAGAAAATTTGAAGAACGTAGATTCTAAAGTGATGGTTGATGTGTTAGATAGCATCAGGCAAACTTCGCAAAAGTTTATCAATACAATGGATCGAGCCATTGTATCGAAAAGGAGTCATAAGCTAACACATGATAAGCCCGTATCAGTATCTGAAAAACTGGCAGAGATTAAAAACGATACACATACTAAAATGGCTTTAACGCAAACTCAAAAGATGGGAGCTGATCACATTGGAAGGAGCAGATGATCGAGTGATTAATGCTTCAGGGCGAGTTAGTGAAACGGTCTTTCGAGTGGCAGTGGTTCGACCAGTCGCAAAACTTACAGGGATATTATTATTGTTGATGTTAAAGGCATCGCTTAATGCTGTTCACCGCCAAATGAACGATGGTGGTGTGAGTTTGAAAAAGCTAAATAAATCGGGGCAGGCTTTGGATAAACAAGAAGTTGCCCCTGAACAGTTTAAGGATATGAAACGTCAACTCAGGAAAAATGGAGTGGACTTTTCACCACAAGCTGATCCCTTAAATCCAGAGAAAATGCACTTGTATTTTAAGGCAAAGGATCATGCGACCGTTAAACACGCCCTTGAAAAAGTGGTTGAACATGAGATGAAGCATAGGCAAAAGAAAACATTGAAACCGAGTAAAGAGCGGAGTAAAAAACATGCAAAACAGCGGACGAAACAACCAAAGAATATCATCAATATATCCAAGAAAAAAGTATCAGCTAAAGGGAGCTTGAAACGATGATATTGACTTTGATTTGTTCAGTGCTTGCCTTTTACTTGTTTAATCGATTGGTAGATTTATTCTTAACTTTTAGCGAGTTTGAGCTACTGGATCAAGTGCTTCACACGCAACAATCTTATTTCACAGGAATACTAGAACGTCCTTTTTTTATTAGCACTGAACAACCTGCTTTAATCGCAGGTGGTGTGACGTTTATTTTGACTTGGATGGTTTGGCTTTATAAAGATATGACAAGGAAAAATTATAAACGTGGGGCTGAACATGGGTCGGCGAGATGGGCAAAGTCTGATGAAATCAAAAAGCTGGTGGATAAAAAAGACGATGCCAATATGATCTTTACTGCCACAGAGAAAGTGTCCATCAATGGAGCGAAAACCATGTTAAACAATAATGTGATGGTGTTCGGTGATAGCGGAAGTCGAAAAACAACGGGTTATGTGAAGCCCAACCTGATGCAGATGAACATGAATTACATTGTCACTGACCCCAAGGGAACGGTGCTGACTTCTTTGGGTAAGATGCTTCAAGCAGGTGGGTATGGGATTAAAATATTTAACACCGTGGATTTTTTAAAGTCCATGCGCTACAACCCATTTGCTTATATTCACGACGAAAAGGACATTTTGAAATTCATCAATGCCCTTATTATGAACACGAAAGGTAAAGATGCCAAAGAGGATTTTTGGGTTGATGCGGAAAAGCTTCTGTACATGGCTTTAGTCGGCTATATGTTCTATGAGCTAACACCAGCGGAACGAAACTTTGACACCTTGCTTGATTTGTTATCAGAAGTTAAGATCAGCGAAACGAATGAGGAATTTGAGTCTTCCATTGATGTGTTATTCCGTAAGTTGGAGCGTGAAAAAGGTTCAAAGCATTTTGCGGTAAGGCAGTACAAGGAATTTAAAGACAAAGCACCCTCCGAGACCGCAAAGAGCATCATGGTTTCTTGTAGTGTTCGCCTTGCTCCATTTGCGATTAATGCAGTGCGAGAGATTACTGAATACGATGAAATGGATTTTGAAAGTTTTGCGACTGAGAAAACTGCGTTGTTTATTGTGATTGACGATAAAGATCCAACCTTTAACTTCCTAGTGGCGATTATGTACACCCAACTTTTTAACAAGTTATGTGATTTAGCTGACAACAAATTCGGTGGTACATTGCCCATTCACATTCATGCATTTTTGGACGAGTTAGCGAATATCGGAAAAATCCCTGAACTGGAAAAATTGACTGCTACCATTCGAAGTCGAGGCATTTCATTGAGTGCCATTTTTCAAGACTTCCCACAAATCAAAGTAAACTACAAAGATTCAGCGGGAACGATTATTGCCAACTGTCACAAGTTGCTTTTCCTTGGAGGAACGGAGGAAGAAACTACGAAAAAGATTTCGGCAAGAGCAGGTAAAACAACCATTGATCATCGGACGTCTAATGAAACCCGTGGAAGAAATGCCAGTACCTCCATTAATAACCAAATCATTGCCCGTGATCTCATCACTCCTGATGAAGTGGGGCTTTTAAAGATGGATGAGTGTTTGTTATTTGTTAGAGTACTACACCCGTTTAAGTCTAAAAAGTATAACCTGAAAAAGCACCCACGCTACAAAGAGTTGGCAGACGATGATCCAGCTAATCTCTTTGATGTGGGTAAACACATCAAGCAGACCGCTATAGAATGGGTTGAGGAAGCCGTAAAGGAGGGTCAAATGAAAGAAATTGAACTACAGCCTGATGATTTCGTGCAAGCATTGGCAGAACTTGAAACGGCTGATTTAGATGAAGAAAGCTTGGCTCAACTGCAAGAGCTAAAGGGAATGTTTACAACAGCTGAGTAAAATAGATTGAATACGAAAGGTGGTGTGGATAAATATAAATATTATTTCAATATCAGGAGGAAAAGACAGTACAGCCATGTGGCTTTTAGCCTTAGAACAAGAAACACCTAACATGAAAAATGTGTTTTGTGATGTTGGACATGAACACCTAAAGACTTATGAATACATTGACTATTTAGAAAGTGAGCTCGGCTCTGTTTTAAGAATAAAAGCGGATTTTACTCGACAAATTGAAAGAAAAAGAGAGCTGGTGATAACTAAATGGCGTAAAGATAGTATCTCAGAAAATATCATAGAAAATGCCTTGGAAGTACTAAAACCAACAGGTGTACCATTTTTAAACTTGTGTCTGTGGAAAGGTCGTTTTCCATCTACGAAAGCAAGATTTTGTACTCAAGAATTAAAGTCACGACCTATGCTTAATCAAATTTGCTTTCCTTTGTTGGAACAAAATCAGCAGGTGATAATTTGGCACGGGATTCGAGCAGATGAAAGTTTGGCAAGATCAAAACTACCTGAGAGGGAATCAACGCCAGAGGGCTATGAGATATATCGCCCGATATTAACTTGGACAGTTGCAGATGTATTTGCTATGCATGAGAAACATGGCATCAAGCCAAATCCGCTCTATCTTGAGGGCATGGGGCGTGTTGGCTGTATGCCATGCATACACGCCAGAAAACAAGAAATATATGAAATTGCCAGACGTTACCCAGAAGAATTTGAACGAGTAGCAGAATGGGAACATCTAGTCAGTAAAGCCTCTAAACGCCAAGCCACTTCATTTTTTACCCACGACTGGCGTGGGAGTGGTATCAAAGATGTAATTAGATGGAGCTATACAGGTCAAGGAGGTAGAAACTATGATTTATTTAAAAAATCAAATGAGATCATGTGTTCGAGTCTTTATGGGTTATGCGAATAATTGAAAAATTTTAATATGAGAGGTGGTGATAGTTGAATCTCGCCTTTTTAAATAGTGAAAAAACAAAAAAGGGAAGGAGTGGTTTTAAAATGGATATTAAAGAAGTAAAAAGCGTGATCATGAATGTGGTGATGTTGGTGACTTGCATGATATTCGTTCCTGTGCTGGTACTACTAATTTGGATGTTGCTTTTTCTGGCAGTCACAGCCATTGCGAGTGAAAACCAGTTGGGAAATATATTCACTCAATATATTGTGGCACTTATTGGAATGGGAATAACGCAGGGATTACTTCAATTGATCCTAAAACCAACGAAGCATTTAATCACAACCATTAAAGAGGAGAGATCTCGCAGAAAATGGATTGAAGAACTGAAACAAGAAATAGAAGAAACCATAAGCGAGATAGAGCCTATGGAAAATTTTAAAAGGAGCTAAAATGATGAAAAAATTGAAAAATCGTATTGATAACAAAAAGAGAATATGGGCGGTAATGATGACTGTCCTATTTTTTATGCAAACAACCAGCCATGCCTATGCGATTGATATTGACATGTCACCTGTCAGTTCCGCCACAACAGCGATTGGAACATTAATTGGTGTTGGCGGTGCTACATGGGGTGGCTGGGGATTGGTTTCCGCAGGTTTTGCCCTCAAGGATCAAGATGGATCTGGAATCAAAACAGGCCTTCTTCAACTTTTAGGGGGAGTATGTATTGTAGGAGCAGGTACTTGGATTGGTAGCCTTGGCTAACGTAAAATCATAATGTTGCAATGTTGCCCTTGAGCTTTTTAAATTAGTGTAACATTGCTATTAAATATAAAAAAGGAAGGTGATTATTATTTTTGGTTGGCTTGATATGACTGATGGCATCATGGATACAATTGATGGCGTTATCGCCATGCTTGATTCTATAGGTTACGACCGATTAAACGTAGGTTTAGCAGAGTTTAATCCGGGCATGTTTAGGGTGGTCGTTCAGATTGCCGAAGTGGTCGTTAGACCGATTGCTCTTTCATTATTAACCCTATTTTTAATGATCGAGTTATTAGATATTTTGAAAAAAACAGCGGGTAACGGTGGTGTGACACTAGAACTAATGATTCCATTTTTTTTCAAATTTGCCCTTTCGTATACCCTAGTTACACAAGCCATTGGACTTCTGACAGGTATCTTTAATCTTGCATTAACCATAATTAGGAATATTTCAGCAACGGTAGGCTCACAAAGTGAATTTTTGGACTTGGAAGCAACACGAGAATACGTTAGTAATCTAGGTTTTGGAAACCAACTTAACTTATGGGCAGTTGTAATTATCGTATCTGTAATTGTCACCATTGGTGGGTTTGTGGTAAATATTAAAATTACAATGAGAATGATTGAAATTTATGGATATTTAGCACTCTCTCCATTACCTTTATCAACGTTTGCAGGTGGTGAATCGTCACAGATGGGTAAGAGTTTTCTAAAAAGTTTTAGTGCATCTTGTATTCAAGGTGTTGTCATGCTGGTATTTTTAAATCTGGCTTCGGCAATGTTTATGACTAGTGGGCTTAATCCAGATCCATCAACGCTTGGACAGATGTGGTCAATGGCAGGCTTTATGATTTTGTTAATTTTTGCGATTATGGCAAGCGAGAGTACGGCTAAAAAAGCCATAGGTGCAATGTAGGAGGTGTTGCTAGATTGAAAAATAGAATTGAAGTTGAAGTCCCAAAGGAAATTTTAAATTACGAAGCAAAAGTGATGTGGGGGCTTAGTTTAAGGCAGTTTATTGGTGTGTTAGTCATGTTGTTTACTGTCGTTCCTATCTTTTTGATTTTCATTTTCATCCTTGAAACAGATGGGCATTTACTTAATGTCCTCATCATGCTTGTAGCTGTGCCAAGCTTGGGATGGGGGTTTATTAAGAAAGATGGCTTGCCCTTTGAAAGATTACTCGCAACAAAGTGGAAATCTCATACGAAACCAAGTATTCGAAAGTGGCAGAATTGCAAAGTGAAGAAAATAGATGTAAATGATAAAAAAATAAGCAACAAGGAAGGTGAAGCCTATCTCTATGAAATTTGTGAGAAGAAAATTAAAAAAGCAGCCCGAAGATCAATCAAAGGGGCAAAACGTGAAAGAAGAAAAGCTAGCAAGAGGCAAAGAAAAAAGGTTTAAAAAAATAGCTCAAAAAATCATTGGTTATGACGCTTTATTCGAGAATGGTATATGTGCCATTACGGATAGGCTTTTTTCATCCACCATTAAATTTAACGACATCAACTATACCGAAGCAGACCGTGAAGATAAGATTGATGTGTTTGCCCAATACTGTGATTTTCTAAATTAGTTTGATTCCAATATACATCTACAACTGACCATTTTTAACCGACACACTGATGTTGAGTATTTCAAAAAAAAGCGACTGATGTTACCTGTGAATGATATGCTTAATGGTATTCGTAAGGCATACAATAACATATTTTTAAATAAAGTGATGATGGGTGAAAACAACGTGCTCCGAGAAAAATACATTACGGTTACCGTGGAAGCAGATACACTAGAATTAGCGACAACATTACTTGCCAGAGTGTGCGAAGATGCACTCTCTCATTTCAAATCGATGGGGGTTGAGGGTGATGTTTTATCTGGGTCAGAACGCCTAGAACTGATGGGTCGTATCATTCGTCCAAATGAGCCATTCTTTTTTGATTATCTCCGCCTGATGCTATCAGGACTATCAACAAAGGAATTTATCACGCCGAGCTACTTCGATTTTAAGAATAAATCTCGCATCGGCATTGATGATGAGTCCTATACACAAACGATTGCCATCTATGATTTATCTACCGAAATTGCTGATAAAGTTGTTTCTGATCTGATGGAAATCCCTACGTTTTTAACGTTCACCTTGCACCTTGATGCGGTGGAAAAAGACGATGCCATTAAGTTGGTAAAACAGAAATTAGCAGGAATGGATTTACAAAAGCGTGATGAAACAAAGCGATTGATTAAGGATCTTGACGGTGTGTATGATGAGTCGCTACTACCACGAGATCTTTTAGACAGTAAAGAGAATGCGGAAAAGATGTTAAAAGATCTTCGAGATGGTGATCAAAAAATGTTTAAGACAGCTATCTTGGTCAATATTCATGCCCTGAGTATTAGCGAGTTGGAATCTACTCAAGATCAAATCAAACGTGTGTTTAATCGATATTCCTGTAGTGTTAACCGATTGATAGACTTACAGGAAGAAGGACTTAATGCCACCTTACCTATTGGTAGGTGTGAATTACCTGTTAGGCGGACGTTGGACACCAAAAGTGTTGGGATTTTCATTCCGTTTACCACGCAAGAGCTTGTCCATGATCGTGGTTTGTATCGTGGGATTAATCAAGCGAGTAAAAACTTGATTTATTTTGATCGTAACAAGTTGATGAATGGGAATGGCTTCGTATTGGCAGAAAGTGGCGGTGGAAAGTCTTTTTCCATTAAGGATGAAATTTCCCAGTTATACCTCACAACGGATGATGACATCATCGTGATCGATCCAGAACGTGAATACCAAAAAACAAGTGATCTGCTCGACGGTGAAGTTATTCAAATTTCAGCAAATTCAAATAACTATATCAACTTATTTGATATTACAATGGATTATGGACAAGGCGAAAATCCAGTCGAGCTGAAAGCTGAATATATCCTAACCATTATGACCGTACTAATTGGTGGTCGTAATGGCTTAACCTCAGAAGCTGAATCCATTATTGATCGGGTGGTGCGTGAGATTTACGAGGATTATTTTAAGAAACCGAGTCCTATGACTATGCCGACTTTTAAAGAGTTTTACCAGACACTAAAACTGCAACCTGAGTCCGAAGCACAAAACATCGCTTTGGCTTTAGAGATTTATGTAGATGGTTCTTTAAGTGTTTTCTCACATCGAACAAATGTGGATGTTGATAATAGGCTTGTGATTTACGACATCAAGGATTTAGGTAACAAGCTAATGAGCATGGGACTGCTAATTGCCCTTGATCAAGTGTGGAATCGCATTTCTAGAAACCGAAAACTTGGGAAACGGACATGGATTTACATTGATGAAGTTTATCTACTATTTAAAAATGACCATTCAGCAGAACACCTCTTTCGACTGTATAAAAGGGTTCGTAAATGGGGTGGTCGTATGACAGCAGCCACGCAAAATGTGGAGGACGTTTTACTGTCAGATACCGCAAGACGGATGCTTTCCAATTCCCAATATGTCCTGATGTTATCGCAAGCAAAATCGGATCGAGATGAGTTGGCAGAACTGTTTGGATTGAGCGACAAGCAATTAAAATATATCACCAATGCTCCGAAAGGAACAGGAATCTTGAGAGCAGGTAAAAACATTGTTCCTTTTGATGCCCGCATTGACAGGGAAAAAGATGCCTTACTCTTTAATGCGTTTGAAACCGACATTGACAATGTTAGAGCCGATCAAGATAAACCGAAGAAAAACAAGCGTGAGTTTTCATAATGGCTGATTTAAATAAGAAAGCTATAAAGTTTAATGGTTCTATCAAATTAAAGGATCATGTTAAAGTCAAAAATCATGACTATGGTATTAAATCTGAGAAGTCAGATGTACCCAAAAGCATGTCTTTCATGACAAAGAAAAAGAAAGAGCAATTTATAAAGCCAAGTCTGTCAGATGTGCGACAAGCACTTATCAGATCATCGGATCATGTTAAAGTCAAAAATCATGATTACGATATTAAATCTGAAAAACAAGCTGTGGCAGAACGTAAAACGTTTATGATAAAGAAAACGAAATTTCATCTTGTCAGAGGAGGTGTATCAAGTTTTCGAAAAGCAGTAATCAGTTCGTCAATCAAAGCGGCTGAAAACAGTGAAAATGCTGAAAGCTCTGAGGGTACCAATCTGACTATCGGTAAAGTCTATCACAATCAACAAAACGTGGAGCGGTACATGAAAGGGATTAAGAAGAACTATCAAAGACATAAAAAAGATTTCAAAAAATACAAAAAACAGTCTCAGAAGCAACGTGGAAAAGAAACGTCAATTAAGAAAAGCAGAGAGCGTCACGCCTCAAAAGTTATTAATCGTAAGGATCAAACATCCATTAAAGGTATTAAGAAATCAAAGCAGTTGGTGAAAGCGAAAAATGCGAAAGTCATCAGAACACAACAGGCATCAAGGCGTGTTAAAAAAGTTGTTGGTAAGACAGGTGTCAAGCTAACTGCAGGAACAATAAAAGGTTTAAAAGCTAAAGCTGTATTACTTAAGATAGGTTCATCATTTGTTGGAGGGGCGAAAGCCATCTCCAGTTTGGTGGCTTTAAAATTCCTAGTGCCCATCGGGCTATTAGGAATCGCTCTGATTTTAATTGTTTCAGTTTTAGTGGCAATCGTTGGAATAATTGCAAGTGTAGATCCGTTTATTCCCATTGCAGAAGAAGTTTTGGTCACTGAAATTCATGTGCATTTAACAGAGCTAGATATTGACTGGAACGAGGCGAATGGAACAAGTATTCAAACGGACTCCAAAGATGTGATTGCCTTGGTCTTTATGGGTGGTGGTGTTGATCCTAAACGTGAGAATAATGATGCGATTTTAACTGAAGTAACTGAATTTCATCAAGCATTCCATGAGAGTGGCGCTAGTGACATGGTTAGCTTTTTAGCAAACCATCCTGTCCTTTCTATAGTAGCAAGTGATTTTCTAGAGTTTAGAGAATTTGCCTTTGTGCATTTTTATGGCATATTAGGTGATCCCTATGAAAGAGATTGGAGTGACGCCGTGACTTCTCACTTTGGTTGGCGACCTGATCCCTTTGGTTCAGGTGACAGGGAAATGCATAATGGGATTGATATTGCATGGGCTGGGATTGGTGGCACACCTGTACTTGCCACTATCAGTGGTACAGTTCAGGTTGCACGATACAATTCAGGTGGCTATGGTAATTGGGTGATGATCGTAAACGATGATGACCCAGATAATCGAAAAGAAACACGCTACGCTCACCTTCGCACGATGTCAGTCAGTGTGGGTCAGCGGGTTGAAGTTGGTGATGTAGTTGGATTAACGGGTACGACAGGGAGCAGTACAGGTGATCACCTTCATCACGAATTCCGCAGGAATGGAAACTTGTTAAATCCGTACTTTTACTTTCCCAATGATGATTTAAAAATAGGAAAGGTCGGTGGTGAATGATCGTTATCTGGGCATTATTTGACAGTGGAAATAGCTGTTACAAAAAAGCGGTAGAAAAATATTTTCCTCATGACTTTGAAATTTATTCCATTGGCATTGATAAAGAAAACAAAAAAGAAAATCGGAAATATTTTATTCATTTGGATCTAGCCGACTACGGAGCACTGTTTGGTCGAAATACGTTGTTTGATGAACTTGATAAGCTCCCTAAAGCCGACATCGTTTTGGCAAGCCCACCCTGTGAGTCTTGGAGTGTGGCTTCTGCCCTTGCAGGTGGGAACATTTGTTGGCGGGTCGAAACCGTCCAGACACTCTTTGGCACGTATACAACGCACAATCAATTTTCATTAAGAGATTTTGAATCCTTTAATCAACGCTATGGGGCAGATGCGGATGCCTTAATCAAGCCTCACTGGTGGCGAACGATTTATAATAGAATTAATGGAGAGCTTTGTGGCTATAATTTAATCCGAATCATCGAACGATATGAGCCAACCATTTGGGTCATTGAAAACCCACAATCAAGTCGGTTATGGAAATATTACAAACACATCCACAACTTTAAGGGAATTAAAAACCTTGCTCATTATCATGCGTATGATGAAAACTTTCCGAAAAAGCCAACTGTCTTTTGTAGTAATATACGACTGCCACTTAAAACAAAGACAGAACCAGCAAGTGTTGTGATTAGCACGAAACATGCTAAGGATAGGCGAGTTGTTAGGTCATACAATGAACGGAGTAATATCCCACTACTATTGATTAAGGATATTTTACAGATGTGTCTATTGTTTGTGAAGGAGGATAATGGATGGTAGGGTTAAGGCAGAGAAAATTTGATTTTAGGGTTAATGATAGTGAGTATGAAAAAATCAAACATGACATGGAGAAATTAGGATTAAAAGATTTTTCTAAATATTTTCGAATGATGTTAATGAATGGTGAAGTAAAGGTTGTGTGTAATTTTGAGGTTGAAGCAATCAATAAGCTTGTCATGGAACTTAGTCGTGTAGGTAACAATGTTAATCAAATTGCAAGAATAGCAAATGCTACCAGTAAAGTGTTTAAGTCTGAACTGGCAGAGCTACTTGAGATTGAAAAAATGATTGATATTAATTTACGTGAAATCTTGAAAACATATCAGCATTTAAAATAGCTATGGCATATATGAAAATCAAACCAATCAAAAAAACTGTCAAGCGAGCCATTGATTACATTATAGATCCATATAAGATGGGGGAGAAAAACTTAAGTTTTGGACATGACGTAAGGATTCACTCTGCAGACTTAGCCTTTAGCATTACACGTGATGAATATTTAAAAGGACGCCCCAATCGTCAAAAATCTGGTAAAGAAAATCTTGCTTTGCACATCATTCAAAGTCATAAAAAGTCAGATTCAGTAACTGCAGAGGATGCTCTCGAAATTGCGAAAAAAACAGCAAAAGCCTTCACGAAAGATGATTATCAATATGTGTTAGCAGTTCACACAGATAAGGAACATCTCCATGCGCACATTATTGTTAATGCCTTTTCTCATTTTGGTAAGCAAAAGTTGCGTAGAAAAGATACAATAAATGAATTGCTTACCATCAGCAATCATTACTGTCTTGAGTATGGTTTGTCTACCTCTGAAATAATGAGAAAAAATATGAATGAGAGTAGGGCTTATTCAAAGAAAGAAAGCTATCAAAAAGTAACGACGCAACGTGAAAAATTGATGCATCTGATTGATGAGGTTATTTTGCATTCCAGCACATTTACAGAGTTTCTGGAAGCCATCAAGTTTATAGGGATTGAAGTTAAGCAGGATAAAAATCTTGCATTTAAACTCCCTGATTCAGAACGTTTTATTCGCATTACCTCTCTTGATGAACATTACCAAACAATCGATATCTTGAAAAGTCGAATTGAATTTGATTGTGAAATTTCAAGCGAAAAATTAAAATTTACTGGTAATCTAAATAATGGTACAAGACCTTGGGTTAATTATTATGCGAAAGACTATTGGATGCATCGTAGTCAAGATTTAGATCAAATTACACTTTTAAGTAAAATGTTGATCCACATGAACAAGCATGATATTCAAGTGGTCAGTGATTACACGCCACTCATTAAAGAGATTAGGGTAGAGATTGAAAAGGTTAAATATCAAACGACCGCCAAAGAGCGTCAATACGATGGCTTATTACACAGGTACAAAAGAACTGATGAGGACAAGCAACCTAGCTTAGAGGTGAAGATGATTCAGATCAGGTCCGAGATAAAAGCGTTAAATCACACCTATGCATTGAAAGTAGAGGAGCTTAAAAACCTTGATCAGTTTAGGCAGATGATGGAGAAAACAAAAAATCCGAATGAGAAAGAGCAACGAAAGGAGCTGAAATTATAAAGCAGTTAGAGCTATTTAATCTGGTAAGCGAGGCGTATCAAAACAGTTTGCATCAGAATAAAAAGATGGTTGATCTGTTAGTCCATATACGAGGATTAAGCAAACAAACCATTCTTGATTTTGGCATTGGATTTTCAGGTAAAAATGCATTAGCTGGAATTGATCAAAAGTATAAAAATGAGCTACAAGAAATGGGTGTTCTAAATTTAAAAGGTAATGATCGCAACTGGCGTCGGATCACCTTTCCAATTCGCAATCAAGAGGGAGAAATAGCAGGATTTATGGGTCGTCAAACGTCAGAAGGTGATGTCAAATATCTTTTACCAATGGACAATCATTATTTGCATAAATCGCAAACTTTGTTTAATTTGCACCGAGCGCTTCCCTATATTGAGAAAGAAAAGTTTGTGTATGTAGTCGAGGGTGTTTTTGATGTGATGGCATTATATCAAATAGGCATTCGAAATGTGGTCGCTCCTTTAGGATCAGAATTGACTCCTGATCAGTTAGGTTTAATTAGTAACTATATCGATCGCTTTGTCTTAACTTTTGATGGCGATGTGGCAGGTTTTAAAGCCAGTCTTAAAGCGACTAAACTGATTGCCGAGTACATGAGAGAAAGGAAGCAAGGATGGACGTTAAACGAGGGCGTGGCACTTCTTAAATTTGATGAAAATGAAGACCTCGGTGATTACTTGAAGATGCCAGATGAGTTGACCAAATTGGTTCAGCATCAATACACCTTTGTTGAATATTGTAGAGCTAAACTGATGCAGGACATGAAATATAAAGATGCATTTATTGAATTTAAAAAGCAGCCCAATCAGTCGGAAATCATGAAGGTGAAAAAGAGTGCCTTGACGAAGGCAGTTGAACAACAAGTGGATATTGTTGAAGTTGCCAGTCGGTATACCGATCTTAAAAAAGCAGGGCGAAATTATATGGCAAGTTGTACATCAGCCAAGCATACAGATAAAACACCCTCTATGATTATCAATCCAAGTGCTCAGCGATTTCGTTGTTTTGGCTGTGGCTGTCATGGCAATGTGATCCAACTGGTTGCGGATGCGGAAAATGTGACCTATGTGGAAGCACGAGCAAAGCTAAAAAACGAATATGGCATTAAGTTTGACCACATCAAAAGTGAGACAAGTCCTTTTTATTCTAACCACAAGCAAGTGATATTTGATTATGTTGTAAATGCCTTTAATTACACCTTAACCAGTGGCGCTCCTGAAGCCGTTAAATACATGGTATTTTTAGAAAAGCATGGCATTGATCAGGAGCAGATTGCCAAATACAAAATTGGACTAGCGCCACCTGATGACGGAGCTTTAGTTAAAGCACTTGTGGCAACTGGGCATGACTTGGATTTAGCGTGTGAAATAGGTGTGATTAGAAAAGAAAATGATGCGTATAAATCCAATATTACCTCATATCTCACCATGGCAAAAACGCATCACGGCAAGCTAACGGGGGTTGATACATTTAAGGCTGATGAAATTGGGCAGCTGAAAGTGCAGGTTGAAAAAATAAAGCTAAACAGATTAGAGCGCTTATGAAAAAGCAGGTGATGACTGTTTAGCTAGGAGAAAGATCAGAATGGAGGTGTTGCCATATAAAAGCTAAAACCATTGAGCAGTATCACATTTTAGAATGGTTAAAGAAAGAATTTGTTTTGGAAAATTTTGAAATTGAGTTGATTTCACGTCATCAAATTAGGATAACCGATGGGGATCATCAGCAAGCCATCCTTACAGCAGATAAAAAGGGCAACGTTGGTTATAAAGAAGTCAAAACATTTACAATAGATAAAAATTTAGAAAGCCAACTTGCGCCCTTTAGGTGGGTAGATCATGGAGATTCGGTTTCATTATGTCATGATGTTAGTCAGTTTAGAGATGAGATCTTTGCATCTGCACCAGATTACGACTATTTTACAGTCAAGGGGGGTGGGCATGATTGGGAATTTTTAGCCCAATTATTTATAGATGAACATATGCCAGAGTTGCGGAAGGATATTTATTTCGATTCAGAGTCTGGCATGTTTTGTGCCTATTCTGAAAATGCGGAATCCCTTCAATACTTTGCCCTCGAGTTTCGTAAGACTTTCGATGATGAGAAAATAGTTCAGCAGATGACAGAACAATTCGATAACAAAGCTGAATTGCAGACTGCTTATAACTTGAAACAGTTTGATAAGATGGTTGATGAATTGAAAAAAGAGGTACGAGTATATCCTGATTTATTTCTCTATAGCAACGAGGCTGCATTAGGAGTCATTGATGTTTTCGAATTTGTTGGTAGCATGGCAAGGATTGAAGTTAATCATCATGCAGGAGCTCTAAGGTTTATTAGCTATGATTTTAATATTATGAATTATGATGTGAGAAATAACTTTTTTGATTCGGATACGATCAAATTTCAAAAGTTTTATAAAGCTGAAATTGAACGACAACTCGCTCGCAAAGAAAAGGCAAAGGGGATCGAAAAGAATGAACGATCTCTGAAAAGTGTGAGAAAGTCAACGAGGATAAAAAGATAGTTGAGGAAAATCGAAATGAGAGATAGATAATGTTGATGCCGCCACAGTAAATATTAGAAAAGTGGGAAGATATCATTGAATTTAATGGAAAGGATGTAAAGAAAATTGTTGAACTTGGCAAAGCACTAAGGGATGGCAATATTGAAAGTGATAAATTTTGATATAGAAACTATGAAATTTGCCTTTAACGAAAACATCCGGGAATTCTATACGATTGATAATGACGACAATAAAGTGATGGTTGATTGGGATGGTGTTACCAAAGATGATCATTACATGGAAGATGATAGTTTTTTGCGATTTACAGAAGAATTACGAGAAACGATTTACGAAGATTCACATGAAGAATACGTGAAAGATTTGTTAGATCTAGCGGCCAATTAATAAAGGGGAGTTTGAAATGTGGCAACAACAAGGAATGATTGAGGGGCTAACAAAAGCAGACAAAGCGATTATCGAAAGTCAGAGTTTCTTACGATTTCACAGTTTAGCCAAAAAATTCCAAAAAGAACTAGAAGTAAACCCTCACGCATTCGAAAAGCGTCCAGAAGATGGCTATAGCGTCAGTTACTATTCCAAAGATAGAAATTGCTTATACAGACTCAGTGAAGATAAGCCTGTGATCTATTTATCAGGTGGAAAGATGAAGCCATCAGACTTAGAAAAAGATTGGCATTATAATCATACGACTCACTTCCTAAGGGCAGAGCTTGCGAAAGTAAAAGAGGATTCCATTAAAAAAGTGGTTAAGGAGCAGAAAGTTGAACTATCCCAAAAAATTGTTAGGAAGCAAAAAGGCATGAAAAGATAACTTCTGTTGATAGTTAAGTTTTGGAAAGGAGGTTACATGAGCAATAAAATTAAATATGTCGCAGTTGACAATTGTTTAGCTGAATGGGTGGATAAGGAAGGATTAATGAAACGCTATGAAAATTTAAATATCCACACATTAAATCGTTGGCTTGGTGAAATGCGAGATAGTAAAAAATTTAGATCGTATGTGATCAATCCAAGCCACAAAAAGGTCTGGATTAATTTAGAAGGTTTTCATGAGTTTTTAGTTTGGAGACAAAAAAATTAAAAAACCAAAGATATTTCAGGAATTGAGCTTAAAAAAATTGGGAAAGTGTGGTAAGATATAAGGCTAGGAACATTAGAATGTTCCTAGCCTTTCAATGTTTTTTTATCGCATTTTTCATTAAAAATATTAATGGAAAGTATGGTGATAAAAATATGTATTATGAAAAAACCAATTCAGGAAATTATAGGGTAGGTGAATGGTACAAAGACCCGCTAACAGGGAAAAAAAAGAGAGCCTTTATTACGTATAAATCTAATACATCTAGAGCAAGGAAGCAAGCGGAACGGGAATTGGAAGATAAAATAGATGGGATCGTAAATAAGCATACTTTTGGCAATGCCAGTCACATCAAAACATGGGGTCAACTAAGAGATGACTGGTTAGCAACATGGAAAGCAGGAGTGAAACGCCAAACCGTAGAGAGGCAAGAGTTAATAAGTAAACGTGTTGCTTTATTCATGGATGACGACTATATGCTTGAAAAGATGACTCCTTTATTCATGAAGAATCTTTTGATGAAGTATGAAGAAAAGTACGATGCAAGTCCTGCGACTATGCGACATATCAAAAGTACCTTTAATAAAGCATTTGCTCACGGCGTTTTGTATAATGTCATACAAGTTTCCCCCATGTCAGCAGTTGTATTACATGTACCACTGGATAAAAAGAAAGCTGTAAAAAAGCGTAAGGATGCCAAATTCTTAGAACCTAATGAGCTTAAAGTGTTCCTAACAGAGATGTCAGAGCGACGCAATCCTAATTACTATGACTTGTGCCTCTTTCTACTTTATTCAGGTCTACGTATTGGAGAAGCGGGAGCAATTGCTGAGGATGATGTTGATTTTGAAAATAACACCGTCGATGTCAGTAAGACACTAATTAATCATGATATGATTAAGGGAGATTGGCATTACGATGAACCAAAGACTGTCAACTCTGAACGCTATGTTGTAATGCCACCTATGGCAATGGACATTCTTGCACGAGTAATAAAAAGAAGCAAAGACCTAGATTGGTATTATGAAGCAAAACCGTTCAAAAGCTACATGAAGCTTGCCTCAATCTTTCGCACAGAATATGGCTCTCCGATTACCTCTCATGCATTTCGTGAAGTCATAAAGAGGGTTCAAGATGAATTGAGAGAACACTGTAAAGAACGCTATGGCTTTGAATGGACAAAAAATGTTGTACCACACTCATTTCGAATCATACACATTACCTATCTAACAGATGATGATGTACCACTTAAAGAAGTAATGGAACGTGTGGGGCATATAGATGAGAGAACCACCTTAGGTTACGTAAGGCGCTCAAGAAAAGGGTCTGAAAAAGCATTAAAAGCCATGAACGATTGGCTGTAAAAAAGTTATTTAAAAAAGAGTTTGTCACTTTCTGGTCACTTTTTGAATAAATAGCAGATAATAGTAGATAAAAATCTAAATCAAAAACAACTCTAAACCCCTGATGTTACGAGAAAGTAGGTGTAAAATATGAGCGGAACAAGCTTTACAAAAAATATACAATGGTTTCCAGGACATATGGCAAAAGCACGTCGCCAAATTCAAGAAAAATTAAAATTAGTAGATATTGTATATGAATTGTTGGATGCTCGCATTCCTTATTCTTCAAGCAATCCAATGATGAGGGAAATAATTGGCACAAAACCTAAACTCATTATTTTAAATAAAGCAGATATTGCCGATCCAAAAGTAACGGATCAATGGCTTGCACATTTTAAGAATACGGGTCAAAATGTGATTGCAATAGATGCTTTGCATCAAGTTGCTGTCAAAAAGATTACAGAGGAATCCAAGAAAATATTAGCAGAAAAGTTTGCAAAAGAAAAAGCTAAAGGGTTGCGTCCCCGTCCTATTCGAGCCATGATTTTAGGAATTCCTAATGTGGGTAAATCTACTTTAATTAATAATTTAGCGAAACGAAAAGCGACGCAAACCGGCAATCGTCCTGGTGTAACAAAAGCTCAACAATGGATTAAAGTTGAAAAAGAGCTAGAGTTATTAGATACACCCGGTGTCTTATGGCCTAAATTTGAAGATCAAAAAGTCGGATATCATCTTGCTATAACAGGAGCCATTAAAGATACGATCTTACAACTAGATGACATTGTTTTATATGCCCTTGATTTTTTAAGCAAGTATTATTCAGAGGCGCTAATCCAGCGCTATCACTTGACGGGTGGGCTTGAAGATAAAGTGCAAGTTTTAGATGAAATCGGCACTAAGCGAGGATTTTTACAATCAGGTGGAGTAGTGGACTATGATAAAGTCTATGAAATCGTTCTACGTGAAATTCGAGATGTGAAATTAGGACGTATATCATTAGAATCACCACATGAGGTAGAATAAAGGCAGAAAAACCGTCCAATGCTAGTTTAATTGTTAAAATTATATAGGTTTAGAGAATGATAAAAACCGCAATTTATACTAGTCACCTGGGATAAATGATGTTAAAATAAGTAAGGTATTACGGTAGGGGAAGAAAAATTAGTTAAAAATACGAACGTAGCAGTACGTGAGGCAAACCAAGATTTAAAACATGATTTTGCAGCTTTTTTAAGGAAAGGTGAGCTGTTTATGACAGAAAAGTACACGATTGATGATATAAAAGAAATCTTGAAACAAGATTTTGTGGATGAACAACTCATTGAACAATTGAAACTAGATTCACGTGTAGGTGTTGAGAAACTCGTTAAGCAATATGAAAATAAAATTCAAAAACAATATGATGAATTACAAAATTTCATTACAATGTCAGTTTATGAAAATGAATTGCGATATAGTGGTGTGGAGCTAATTGCTGGTGTTGATGAGGTAGGTCGGGGGCCGTTAGCAGGTCCAGTTTTTGCGGCAACAGTCATCTTACCAACTGATTGTTGGTTGTTTGGAATTGATGATTCAAAAAAATTATCGGCGTCAAAACGACTTTATTTTTATGAAAAAATTAAAAAATCGGCAATTGGGATTGGAATCGGCATGTGTACGAGTCAAGAAATTGATGAGCACAATATTTATCAGGCAACACAAATTGCAATGGAGCGTGCCATTGCTGATTTAAAATGTGTGCCTGAACATTTATTGTTGGATGCTATGGAATTACCACGCATTTCAATACCGCAAACCTCAATCATTAAAGGGGATAGTCAAAGCGTTTCAATTGCTGCCGCCAGCATTATCGCTAAAGTGACTCGCGATGCTTACATGGAGCAATTAAGCAAAAAACATCCTCAATACGGGTTTGAGCGTCATGTGGGATACGGGACAAAAGAGCATTTGCAAGCCATTGACACACACGGTGTCATTTCAGAACATCGTAGAAGTTTTGAACCAATTAAAGCAAAGACTAAGGGGAGAGAGTGACCCTTTTTCTTTTGGTTAAAAAGGTGATTGCATAAACTAGGCGTATAGTTAATTGGGTAATCATAAAAACAGATTTAATTGATTTTAAACTAAAGTAAGTCATTAATTATAAGAAGTGGTCTTAATGACTGTCATTTAAAATAAAAGTTTAGTTCCATGCTAATCGTATCCAATGAGTTAATATTCGCTACGCAGTAATTTATAATGAGACGACTGGTTAAAATTATTGGAGAAACTATCTTTTCATGATAAAGTACGCTGTTTCATAAAATAGAGTGTCCATTTAAAAGTAGAAGCTAGTGGATCAAAAATCCACTTTTTTTCCTTAATAGAGTGAATTCTATAAAAAAAAGCTTAATTTTAGTTGACAAGTTTGGCATAAAGCAGTATGATTTTTAATGTTTTATCTAACCCCTCAATTTTAGCGTTCTAATTGTACAATCTAGCTCCAAAATCCTATTCATAAACGTTTCTTGTTTAGGAACACCTGATGGATATTGAATAAGTATAGGTTTCAAGTGAGTTAATAAGTTCCCAATTAGGGAAATGTCAGTAAATTCAGTTACTTAGAACTGACCCAGGTTCTAGCTTTGAAGACATAAATAAAAGCTAATGCTATATTATGTTTGACTGCGGTCACTCTCCCGTTGGATGTTTGACTAAAAGTTCTCGATCAACTCCTGAACTTTAAGGACTTAGTCTAACAGAAAAAATTGACGTGAAGCAGATTTTAGAAATGAATTAGCATTAACGTATTAGAAAATATAAAATAATGAAAGGATGATGAATCATGGGGAAAAATTTAGTAATTGTTGAGTCACCAGCAAAAGCTAAGACCATTGAAAACTATTTGGGTAAAGACTATACCGTCTTGTCCAGTGTGGGTCATATTCGTGATTTAGCTACAACGGGCCCAGGTGGTCTAGGTGTTGATGTCGAAAATGAATTTAAACCTGAGTATAAAAATGTAACGGGAAAATCTAAAGTCATTAAAGAGCTTAAGCAGATGGCTAATCAGTCTGATGCTGTCTATTTGGCAACTGACCCTGATCGTGAAGGAGAGGCTATTAGCTGGCATTTAGCAGATGTATTAGGCTTAGATATTGATCAAGAGAGTCGAGTTGTTTTTAATGAAATTACCAAGGATGCTATTGTAGAAGCTTTTAAACACCCGCGTATGATCGATATGGATCTCGTGCGATCCCAAGAAAGTCGTCGTATTTTAGATCGAATCATAGGGTTTAAACTGAGCAAACTACTTCAAAGTAAAATTAAAAGTAAAAGCGCTGGTCGAGTTCAATCTGTTGCTTTGCGACTAATTGTCAATCGAGAAAAAGAAATTCAGAAATTTGTCAGTGAAGAATACTGGTCTATTCACGCTATGTTTGAACATGAAAAAGCAAAGATCGAAGCTGAACTTGTTAAAAAAGGCAATAAGAAAATTAAGATTGCTAATGAAGAAGAGGTAAAAGCGATTTTATCAGACTTAGATGATCCTTACTTGGTTTCTAAGGTAGAAAAGAAAAACCGCTCTAAACAACCTAAATTACCATTTATTACGTCAACTTTACAACAGGAAGCTCATAGTAAACTTGGTTTCAATGCCAAAAAAACAATGACCATTGCTCAAAAATTATATGAAGGAATTAATATTGGGACAGAAACAGCTGGATTGATTACTTATATGCGGACGGATTCTACGCGCTTGTCTGATAATTTTATCGATACAGCCAAATCATATATTAAAGAACAATATGGTTCAAACTATGTTAAGGCAGGGGGAGGAACGACAAAAAAAGTCAAAAATGCTCAAGAAGCTCATGAGGCCATTCGTCCATCTGCTGTCAAAAGAACTCCAGAAGAGATGAAAGCTTATTTAAAGCGTGACGAATTACGACTGTATCAATTGATTTGGGAACGTGCTGTCGCTAGTTTAATGAAGAGTGCCACTGTAGAGGCGACAACCATTGAAGTGGCAGCAGGTGACTATTTATTCCGTGCCAATGGTCAAGTTCTAAAATTTGATGGTTATTTACGTGTTTATAGTTATGAAGAGACTAAAAATTCATTATTGCCTGTTCTAGAAGTTGGGACCCAATTGCTAGTGACTGATATTAGTCCACAACAACATTTTACTCAGCCACCACCGCGATATTCAGAAGCAAAATTAATTAAAGAAATGGAAGAACTGGGGATCGGGAGACCGTCAACTTATGCGCAAACGATGGAAACATTGAAAAACCGTGGTTATGTTTTATTAGAGGAAAAAAAGTTTAAGCCAACAGATCAAGGTGTACTAACAAGCGATAAACTCGATGAATTTTTTCAAGACTTTATTAATGTAGAGTATACCGCTGGGATGGAACAAAATTTAGATGAGATTGCTAAAGGTCAAAAAGTGTGGTATGAAGAATTAAAGTCGTTTTACCATCACTTTATGCCGTTGCTAGAAAATGCGCAAGAAAACATGGAAAAGATTGCGCCGGTTGAAGTGGGAGAAGATTGTCCCGAATGTGGGAACCCGCTAGTTATTCGTCGGGGTCGTTACGGTGAATTTGTCGCTTGTAGTGGCTATCCATCCTGTAAATATATTAAAAAAGAAGAAAAAGAGGACAGTAGTGGATCAGAGCCGATTGGTGTTAAATGCCCTAAGTGTGAAGATGGTGAAATAGTAGAAAAGAAAACCCGTCGTGGGAAAATATTTTATGGTTGTAATAAATATCCATCTTGTGATTACGCTTTGTGGTATAAGCCAATTGATAAAAAATGTCCAGAATGTGACAGCCAATTAGTTATAAAAGGAAAAAATGAAGAGATTCACTGTTCAAAAAAAGAGTGTGGCTATAAAGAGTAACAGAATGTATCTCGCCTCGCCTAAATAACACTTTTTTAGACAGGACAATCGCTCTATCCTGGGCAAAACGAGACCTAGTGTGATATAATAAAAAGATGACAAACGTAGCTGAGGTAGTAAAATGAACGAATTAATATTTGTTTTAATGTTTATGATAAAAGAATTAATCGGGATTATGGCAAGAAAACGCCGACAACTTCATTTACTTCCTGTTCGCTGTGTTTTAATTTTAAGTTGTTCAATGTTACTCCTTTTAGTGTGGCGTGGCCTCTTGAGTCATTGGTCACCAGTTTTTCGAATATTTATCAATATAAGTTTATTGAGTGACATGATTGTCCTCACTAATAATCGAACAAATGTTTACTAATTCAGCTAGAGAGGTTCATATTATGCTCTCTATTGGTTGACGAATAAGAAGGACGCCTTATACTCTAGCAGTAGGGTAGTTGAATTAGTTTACTAACAAGCAGATATGACAGGAGAGCGTTGCTGAACCTTGGACAGGAAAAAGCGTTTTTTAACAATCAGGGGTCTAGGCTAGTAACCGTAGCCTAAAACTAGTTTTACTCACTATTAATTTGCTTTAAGGAGCCGCTTCAAAGAAATACAATTGCAAGCAGCAGTTTCTTAAAGCTTATTTCACGTCTAAAACTTAGCTGCGTTTTCTTTTAGGTTATAAAATCACTGCCGCTTGGTGGTATGTTGTAGTGTTGCTTTAGGGTTTATACTAGGAGGGAAAGAACTTGAAAATGGTAAATATTATCGGTGCTGGTTTGGCTGGTTCAGAAGCAGCATATCAGTTAGCTAAACGTGGCATTAAAGTAAAATTGTATGAAATGAGACCTACTAGAATGACTCCAGCTCATGAGACGGCGAGTTTTGCAGAGCTAGTTTGTTCAAACTCTCTCCGTGCTGACGGCTTAGCTAATGCTGTTGGTGTATTGAAAGAAGAAATGAGAATATTGGATTCTCTTATTATGAAAGCAGCTGATCAGCATAAAGTTCCCGCTGGTGGGGCTTTGGCTGTTGATAGAGAGTTGTTTTCAAATGAAATTACTAAATTTTTGACTGATCATCCCAACATTGAAGTAGTAAGAGAAGAGTTAACAGAGCTTTTACCTGGTCCAACCATTGTTGCAACGGGTCCCTTGACCAGTGAGGCATTAAGCGAGCACATCCGTCTTTTAACAGGGCAAGATGCCTTTTATTTTTACGATGCTGCTGCTCCTATTATTGCAAAAGATTCCATTGATTTTAATAAAGTTTATTTAAAATCTCGCTACGATAAAGGAGAAGCCGCCTACTTGAACTGTCCCATGTCAGAAAGTGAGTTTAAAGCTTGGCATGAAGCGTTGATTCAAGCTGAAGTCGTTCCTGTTAAAGAATTTGAAAAAGAAGTATTCTTTGAAGGGTGTATGCCAATTGAAGTCATGGCAAAACGAGGACCACAAACTGTGTTGTTTGGACCCATGAAACCAGTTGGGTTAGAAGACCCTAATACAGGTAAAACACCTCATGCAGTCGTGCAGTTACGTCAAGATAATGCTGCGGGCACCCTTTATAATTTAGTTGGTTTTCAGACCCATCTAAAATGGAAAGAGCAAAAACGCATCATTCAAATGATCCCAGGTCTTGAAAATGCGGAAATCCTTCGCTACGGAGTGATGCATCGTAACTCGTTCATAAATGCTCCCGTTTTATTACGACCCACGTATCAAATGAAATTACGGGAAGATTTGTTTTTTGCGGGACAATTAACAGGGGTAGAAGGTTATGTGGAATCAGCAGCTTCGGGAATGGTAGCAGGCATTAATATGGCAAAATATTTATTAGGAGAACCATTAATAGAATTTCCAAGAGAAACCGTAATAGGGGCGATGGCTTATTATATTACCCATGCTGCAAAAGACGGATTTCAACCGATGAATGCCAATTTTGGCTTATTACTAGATTTACCGGGACGCGTGAAGAAAAAAGAGAAAAAAGCTCTTTATGCCACACGTGCTATTGAAAAAGTTAATGAATATCAAGCATTAATCTAATTTTAATCTCATAGAATGTAAAGGATGTTTACCTTGAAAAATTGGTTAAACGAGTATTTGGAGTATTTAACTTATGAGAAGCGATACTCTTTACATACGATTTTAAATTATCAAAAAGACTTAGAAGCGTGGGTTTTTTTCTGTAAAAAAGAGGCTATTTTATTAGATCGAGTTGAATATAAAGAGGTGAGACAATATCTCAATAAATGTTATATAGAAAAATATTCAAGGCGAACTGTGAGTCGAAAATTATCTTGTTTAAGAAGTTTTTATCACTATTTATTAAAAGAAGATTTAATAGTGACTAATCCTTTTTCATTAATTAAAGCGCCTAAAGCCGCACATATCATCCCTAATTTTTTGTATGAAGAAGAGGTCATTGCTGTATTTGAAAGCATTGATCAGAGCACGGTTTTAGGATGTCGTAATTATGCATTATTAGAACTGTTGTATGCCACTGGAATTCGGGTATCTGAATGTTGTCAGTTACAATTAGGTCAGCTTGATTTTAATTTAGGAACCATTTTAGTTAGGGGTAAAGGAAATAAAGAACGTTATATACCTGTAGGCGAGTTTGCCATTGGGCCCATGAAAATGTACTTAAATCGAAGTCGCCCTCAATTACTAGAAAAGTCGAGAATAGAGACACGCACCTTATTTTTAAATCACCTAGGTCATCCTCTAACAGAACGGGGAGTGCGTGATATTTTAAATCGGATAGCTATAAAAACTGCTAAAAATATTAAGTTAGCTCCGCATCAGATTCGTCATACATTTGCGACTCATCTATTGAATAACGGTGCTGATTTACGTTCGGTTCAAGAGCTTCTGGGACATAGTAGCTTGTCTAGCACTCAGATTTATACTCATGTTTCTAAAGAGCATTTAAAGCAAGCTTATCAATTAGCTCATCCGAGAGCTAGGAGCAACAATTCAGAATAATTTGATAATGAAAGTGAAAACAATGACTGAATATGCTATAATAATGAAAGGAAATGAGGTGGGGAAAATGTATTTAATCTTTAGCTGTCTAATTAATGGCTCACCTACCAATGTATGGCTATGGGTTGCTATAGCGTTTGTCATTATAGAAATCATAACAGTAGGAATTGTTTCCATTTGGTTTGCTATAGGAGCATTAGCAGCTATAATTACGTCTTTGTTTACCGATCAGTTATTCATTCAAATCCTAGTATTTATTATTGTTTCCGCGTTTTCATTAATGAGTACGAGGAAAATTGTTGTTGAAAAATTAAAAATCGGGCAACAAAAAACAAATATTGATGAATTAATTGGAGAAGAATGTGTAGTAGTGGCTAAGATTGATCCTAATAAAGCTGGAGAAGTTAAGCTACAGGGTAAGTATTGGCGGGCAGTATCTGAAACAAACCAATTTTATGAAGTAGGGGAATTGGTTACCGTCTTAAGAATTGAGGGTGTCACAATTGTTGTAAAGTAGATGAAGACTAGCTTTATGACGTAGCCAAATGAAAAAAGGAGAGTGTCGATAATGGAAGAGTTAACAAATCATTTGTGGTGGATCATTCTAATTTTTATTGGACTTGCGTTAGTTGCAGCCAATATTAAAATTGTTCCACAAGCAAGTTCATATGTTATTGAAAGATTTGGAGCTTATGTGACCACTTGGTCAGTAGGGTTACACATTAAGCTTCCAATTGCTGATCGGGTAGCGAAACGTGTCAATATGAAGGAGCAGGTAATTGATTTTAACCCGCAACCAGTCATTACGAAAGATAATGTAACCATGCAAATAGACACAGTTATTTTCTTTCAAATTACTGATCCTAAACTATTTACTTATGGTGTTCATAATCCGTTTTTAGCCATTGAAAATTTATCTGCCACAACTTTGCGTAATATTATTGGGGAACTGGAGTTAGATGAGACTTTAACTTCCCGCGATATTATTAATACGCGCATGCGCGCTGTTTTAGATGAAGCCACTGATCCATGGGGAATCAAAGTGAATCGTGTCGAAGTCAAAAATATCGTTCCACCTCGAGATATTCAGGAAGCCATGGAAAAACAAATGCGTGCTGAACGTGAGCGCCGTGAAAAAATATTAAGAGCTGAAGGTGAGAAAACTTCGTCAATTTTAAAAGCTGAAGGAATGAAAGAATCACAGATTCTAGAAGCAGAAGCTCGCAAAGCAGCGGCGATTTTAGCAGCTGAAGCTGATCGTGAAGCGGCAATTCGTCGTGCTGAAGGGGAAGCGGAAGCGATTCTAAAAGTCCAAGAAGCAACGGCGGAAGGGTTACGCATGTTAAATAAATCACATCCAACTAAAGAAGTTTTAACGATTAAATCATTTGAAGCTTTAGAGAAAGTTGCTGATGGAAAAGCTACGAAATTAATTATTCCTGCTGAAATTCAAAATGTTGCAGGGATGGTAGCAGCATTAACAGATACTGTTAAAACAGTTAAAGAGGAATAGATCCTCACATCAAGTCTATAGGGTACTCGTAAACGGGATCCTATAGGCTTTTTTTATTCAAGGTATAAAGCATTAACATTTACAAAATGTGCCAAATATGCTAATAATAAATAGAGATCTAACAGGGTCGGCATAAAGTAACAAAATGAACTTATTTTTGCATAAATGTAAAAAATTCTTAAAACATAAGCGTTATTTTGTTGAAATTCTACGAAAATAATTAGGGAAATAATAGGCAAAACTGAGACTGCTGTCGAAAATTAGTAATCAATATAAAGTTGTTTAAAAAAACTGATAGCTTCTATTGATTTAACTGTCTTAATTGGTTAAAATTTGTTTACAATAATCGGAATAGGACTAAATGGGGTGATTAGTGTGTCGACGCAAACATTATTATTTATTATAATCATGATTATTATCATAATTGTTAGCTTAGATATGCTTATTTATTTCCTGAAATCTAAGTTTCCAAAAGATAAAACCCGTCAGAGTAAAAGTCAAACTTTAGCTCACCAAGAAAAAGCAAATCAGAGTGACGATGAGGTAGTTGTCATAGAAGTAGAATTTAAAGGTTATAAAGGGACGTTTACGTACGGTGTTGGACAACCAAATATTTATAAAGGTCAATATGTTTTAGTCTTAACACGTGATGGGATACGATGCGCTGAAGTCGTAACAGATTCAAAAACGGTGAAACAAAGTCAACTAAAAATCCCCCCTTTTTTGTTGGAAAGTATTATATGTATCGCAGATGAAGTAGATCTAGAATATTATAGTTA
>Ga0153980_1000115_pt1 | contig 43581 bp, 39 predicted proteins | sample TSGA064MetaG_FD_104722 | JGI IMG/M metagenome (GOLD analysis project Ga0153980, IMG submission 104722) | Attine ant fungus gardens microbial communities from Georgia, USA - TSGA064 MetaG | ecosystem: Host-associated > Fungi > Mycelium > Unclassified | place: USA: Georgia, Magnolia Springs State... | reverse complement strand
GAGCACAACCATGCGGCACAGCAACCGCAAGTTCTTGACATTTAATCGGGATTACAGGCAATGGCTGAGAATCAAAACTACGGCACTGGTCGCCGCAAAAGCTCTACCGCTCGCGTATTTATCAAGCCGGGCAGTGGTAACATCGTCATCAACCAGCGTTCTCTGGAACAGTACTTCGGTCGCGAAACTGCCCGCATGGTAGTTCGTCAGCCGCTGGAGCTGCTGGATCTGGTTGGTAAATTCGATCTGTACGTCACCGTTAAAGGTGGTGGTATTTCTGGTCAGGCTGGTGCGATCCGTCACGGTATCACCCGCGCTCTGATGGAATACGACGAGTCACTGCGTGGCGAACTGCGTAAAGCAGGCTTCGTTACCCGTGATGCTCGTCAGGTTGAACGTAAGAAAGTCGGTCTGCGTAAAGCACGTCGTCGTCCACAGTTCTCCAAGCGTTAATTTATTCTGCTGTTGCAGAGTCAATTATCGAAAACCCGGTGCCTGCACCGGGTTTTTTCTTGTCTTTTTTCTGGCGTAGCTCTTAAAAACGCAACGGGCTTTGTCATTTTCCCGTCAAATCCCAATTCCTGCCCCCACAAGCTGGCTAAAATCTGGTAAACTGTGTGTCACTTTGTGCCTGTTAGCAGGGCGGTGGCGCTGGCGATAAGTCGTCCGGATTCAACCGCAGCTGGCGGCAATTTTAGCAGCCTGGTCGCCGCGTGGCGGGCTTGCGCAGTAATTTTCTGGATAAACTTGGAGGTTTACATGGCTGTCGCTGCCAACAAACGTTCGGTAATGACGCTGTTTTCTGGTCCGACTGACATTTTTAGCCATCAGGTGCGTATTGTCCTGGCGGAAAAAGGTGTCAGCGTAGAGATCGAACAGGTAGAAATGGATAATCTGCCCCAGGATCTGATTGACCTCAATCCCTACCGTACCGTGCCAACGTTAGTCGATCGCGAGCTGACGCTGTATGAGTCCCGCATCATCATGGAATACCTTGATGAACGCTTCCCGCATCCGCCGCTGATGCCTGTCTATCCGGTCGCGCGTGGCGAAAGCCGCCTGATGATGCACCGCGTAGAGCAGGACTGGTACACGCTGATGCGTAAAGTAGAAAACGGTACGGCGCAGGAAGCGGAAGCCGCGCGTAAACAGCTGCGTGAAGAGCTGCTGGCGATTGCGCCGCTTTTCTCCCGCACGCCTTTCTTTATGAGCGAAGAGTTCAGCCTGGTTGACTGCTATCTGGCACCGCTGCTGTGGCGTTTGCCGCAGATGGGTATCGAGCTGATCGGCGCCGGGTCAAAAGAGCTGAAAGGCTACATGACGCGCGTATTCGAACGTGACTCCTTCCTGGCTTCCCTGACGGAAGCAGAACGCGAAATGCGCCTGCATACGCGGGGCTAATATGGAAATGTCGCAACTTACCGCTCGTCGCCCTTATCTGCTCAGGGCGTTCTACGAATGGCTGCTGGACAACCAGCTGACGCCTCATCTCGTGGTGGATATTAATCTGCCCGGCGTGATGGTGCCGCTGGAGTACGCTCGCGATGGACAGATTGTCCTGAATATCGCGCCGCGTGCCGTAGGCAACCTCGAGCTGGGCAACGATGAGGTTACCTTCAACGCCCGCTTCGGCGGCGTGCCTCGTCAGGTTAGCGTGCCGCTGGCAGCGGTGATGGCTATCTACGCGCGTGAAAACGGTGCGGGAACCATGTTTGAGCCAGAACCGGTCTACGAAGCGGCGGGCGAGTACAATCCGGACGCTGAAGCACCTGAAACGGTCATGTCGGTTATCGATGGCGATCGGCCAGATGATAGCGGGCAGGATGATGATGGCAACGACGAGCCGCCGCCACGCGGAGGACGTCCGTCGCTGCGCGTCGTGAAGTAAAAGCTATTAGCTGACTGTGAGTTCGGCAGTCGTTGTAAAACCAGCCTTTGCAGGCTGGTTTTTTTATGGCTTTTTACCAATGAAGCATCAGTAAACGTCGCGCAGGTAACGCTTCTCTTTCTTCAGCTGATCCACGTAATCGGCAGCACGCTCGGCAGAGAGACCGCCAAACTGGGCGATAATCTCATACAGCGCTTTATCCACGTCCTTGGCCATACGTGACGCATCGCCGCACACGTAGAAGTAAGCGCCTTCCTGCAGCCAGGCATACAGCTCGGCACCCTGTTCCATCATGCGGTTCTGCACGTAAATCTTTTTGGCCTGATCGCGTGAGAAAGCCAGATCCAGACGGTTCAGCAGACCGTTTTCCTGCCACGCCAGCAGCTCGTCACGATAGATAAAGTCGTGCTCCAGGCGCTGATCGCCAAAGAACAGCCAGTTTTTGCCTTTTGCGCCGGTTGCCTGACGCTCCTGCAAAAAGGCGCGGAAAGGCGCGATACCGGTGCCGGGGCCAACCATGATCAGCGGCGCATCGTTGTTAGCCGGAACGCGGAACGCTTTGTTTGGCGAAATAAAAATGGCTGGCTTTTCACCGCGACCCACGCGCTCGGCCAGGTAGGTCGAGCAGACGCCGTTACGCGCGCGTCCTGCACTGTGGTAGCGCACGGAGGCAATAGTGAGATGAACCTGATTAGGGTGCGCCTTAGAGCTGGAAGAGATGGAATAAGCGCGATGCTGTAATGGACGCAGTAGCGCAACAAATTCAGGAATGCTCAGCGTACGCGCCAGTTCAAGCTGCAGCAGATCCAGCGAATCTTTACCCCACAGCCAGACGCCCATCGCATCTTTATCATCGTGCTGCAGAACATGACGCAGCTCCTGGTTAGTGGTGTTTTGACCAACCCATTCAATCAGCTTGCGTGAAGGCTCAGAAATCTCAAACTGGTAGGTTAACAGATCGCCCAGGCTGCGATCGTAACCGGAAACCGGCGTATCGTAATCGGCCTTCAGCTGCGCCAGCAGCAGGTTAACCAGCGTCGGGTCATTAACCGGAATGACGCCAAGCGCATCACCCGCTTCATATTTCAGCCCGCTGTCGGTCAGGTCGAATTCGAAATGACGAATGTCTTTTTCCGAATCAGGCCCTGAGAGACGCTTATTGGTGACCAGCGCCGCAGCGTAAGGATTCTGCTTATTGCTGCCTGGAATAACCGGCGCTTCCGGACGGTTTTCCAGCGCCTTACCACTGCTGCCCGCGCTGGCGGCAAACTGCGGCATCGAACCGGCAAGCCATTGCTGAGCCGGATCTTCATAGTCAATATCGCAGTCGATACGGTCGGCCAGGCGTTGCGCACCGAGCTGTTCCAGACGCATATCGATAAATTTACCGGCCTGGCAGAAGCCGTCGTAGCCGGTATCGCCAATTGCCAGTACCGCAAAGTGCATCTGTTCAAGACGCGGCGCGGTGCTGGCAGAGATAGCCTGCCAGAACAGCTGCGCGTTATCCGGCATCTCGCCTTCGCCATAGGTTGACGTGATAACCAGCACGTGACGCATAGAGGCGAAAATATCGATATCCACTTCGCCCAGCGCCTGCACGACAGGGACCAGGCCGCTATCGCGTGCTGCTTTCGCTGCGCTTTGCGCCAGCGCTTCCGCATTGCCCGTTTGTGAGCCAAACAGGATATGCAGCTGCGTAGTGGCCGCCGCGCCGGTACCATTGTCAGCCTGCGGACGCTCTTCCAGCACCAGCAGACGTGAATGTAATCCGGCAAGAAAGCCCGCCAGCCAGTATTTCTGCTCGCCGTTAAACGGCGCGTCTTCAGGAATGTAAGGAATTTTCATCGGTTTTCTGTACTCGATCCGTCATATAAACAAAGGCTCATTGTCAGGAAAGTTTCCCGACGGCAGCAGCGATCTCCGGCAGCGCGGCGCGGGCAAACAGCTCTTCGAAGTCAGGCAGTCCCCCCAGTACTTCGCGGTTACGCGCATCCTGATAAATGATCCAGCCATAGGTAGCCAGGCTGTCCATCGAACGAATATTACGCTGCGTTAACGCCGCTTTGTAGTCCGCCATACGCTTCGCGGCGATCAGGCAGGCCAGCTCGTCGTCGCTGTAGCTTTCAATTGCCGAACGCGCGTGGCGCTGTAGCTTGCTGATCAGAGCAAAGTCTTCCGTCATCAGCAGGTTACGTACGGCTTTTTCTACGGCTGCGTTATCTACGGAGGTGCCTTTTGGCAGGCGCGAGAGCGCCAGCTGTTGGGCAAAGCTGAGCACGGTATAGTTGTTCAGCAGCACGAACATTTCCGGCGTATCGGTCGCGCCGTAGGCCGGCACCGCGCCGTTGGCGATGGTCGATTTATTGCGCCATGCCGCTTTAAATTTTGCCACCTGATGGGCCGCCAGCGCGGTAGACAACTCTTCCAGCAGGTCTTTACGCGCTTTCGCCTTCAGAATCTCTTTGCTGTCCTGGTAAAGCAGCAGTGAACGCGGCATCACGTAGACAAAGTGCTGGCATTCGGTTTCCCAGTGCTCCAGCAGCCAGGCCGCACGCGGCGAACCGGTTGCCTGCAGATGCCAGCGCAGCATAGTCAGCACCGCATCTTTATGGGTTCTGGCCATCTCGTCGTTGTCGGTAATCGCACCGAACAGAACAGAGTCGCCCGCTGCATGACTGGCCAGCTTGCGGTACGGGTCGTACTGGTAGGCGAAACCGCCGCTCATCCCGTTACCGAATCCGGTACCGAAGGTGCCGAGGTTTAACACCGCGCCGTTGGTCATATATTCGCAGCAGAAATCGCCCACGCCTTCGACTACTGCCGTTGCGCCGGAGTTACGCACGGCAAAACGGTCGCCCGCCTGGCCCTGCACAAACAGGCGTCCGCCGGTTGCCCCAAACAGCGCGAAGTTGCCGATCAAAACGTTGCCTTCTGCATCCTGTGAACCGCCGCCTGGCGACATGACGATCAGCTCGCCGCCGCACTGGCCTTTGCCCACGCCGTCGTTACAGGTGCCACGATGCTTCAGCTGCATGCCATCGTTACAGAACACGCCGAACGACTGCCCGGCAGAACCGGACGTGGTAATTCTTACCGTTTCCGGGGCCAGATAGTGACGTCCACGATCGTCTGCCAGCACGGCAGGCATGGCGGCCAGCTCTGCTTTGCTTAGCTTATGGTTAAGCAGACGCTCAATATCGATAGCCAGCTGGCCACCGACGCTCTTGTTACGGTTGTTCAACGTGATGCCATGGCCCAGCTCAATCGAGCTGTCCGTTTTCAGCAGCGCGCTCTCCACCTGGCCAACCCAGCCATCGTCCAGCTCAAAATCTTTCTCCAGGTAAACCGGGTGAGCGATTTTGATTTCTGGTACGACGGTCAGCATTGCCCGCAGATCCAGTTTGCCAACTTCCAGCGGATGGTCCATCAGGTGCAGCAGATCGGAGCGGCCACGCGCTTCACGCAGCGAGCGCAGGCCAAGACGGGCCAGGATTTCACGCACTTCGTGAGCAACATTCATAAAATATTGCGCCAGCTGACGCGGATCGCCGTCGAAAGCCTCGGCATTGGTCGTCAGACCCGCCGGGCATTTCACGTTACAGTTTTTAGCCATCACGCACTTCAGCATCATCAGCGCGGTGGTGCCAAATTCAAAGCTGTCGCTGCCCAGCAGTGCCGATTTCACTACGTCGCTGCCGGTTTGCTGCGCGCCAGAACTGCGCAGCAGAACTTTTTGGCGCAGGCCGTTAGCGCACAGCGCCTGATGAACTTCGGCAATGCCGATTTCCGCCACGCGACCGGTATATTTCAGGCTGGTTACCGAAGCCGCACCCGTGCCGCCAGTATTACCGGCAACGTTAATCACGTCCGCACCCGCTTTGGCAACGCCAACCGCGATGGTGCCGATACCTTCTGAAGAGACCAGCTTGACGATGACGCGTACGCGCGCCGCCTTGCAGTCGTGAATCAGCTGCGCCAGATCTTCGATAGAGTAGGTGTCATGGTGCGGAGGGGGTGAAACCAGCTCCACGCCAGGCGTACCGCCACGCGCGGCGGCAATTTCTACCGTAACTTTGGCCGCCGGCAGCTGTCCGCCTTCGCCTGGTTTTGCGCCCTGGCCAATTTTGATTTCCAGCTCTTCCAGCATCGGGTCGGCCAGGTAAGCGGCCCAGACGCCGAAGCGGCCGGAAGCCAGCTGCTTGATGCGCGAGGCGCGGATAGTGCCGTGACGGGAATAGTGCTCGCCGCCTTCACCGCAGTTGCTCATGCCGCCAACCATGTTGGTGCCGTGCGCCACCGCTTCGTGAGCCGGTGCCACCAGTGCGCCGTGGCTCATCGCGCCGGAAGCGAAGGTACGGGTAATTTCGCTGGCTGGCTGTACTTCGCTTAACGGCAGAGAAGGCGAAGTGGTAAACATCCGCGACAGATAGTCCGCCGCTTTACCCGAGGCAATAATATGCAGGCTGCCCGCCATTACTTCGCCACTGCTGATTTCGTCGCCGAAGCGGCTTTTCAGCGCGGCCAGCAGGGCAGAGAGGCGCTCAACTTCCGTTTTCAGGCCGGCAATCGTGTCAGAAAGGCGCAGCGTAAAGTGGCCTTCGCCGCCGTCACCCGCTTCGCACAGCAGACCACGCACGGCGAAGCCGTTGTTAATCAGCGAATAGCGGCCCAGCTTACGGCTAAATTCCGCAACGCTGTCGACATGGGTCAAATCTGCCGGGAAAGTCAGAATATCGCGCAGCGCGGCCGGACGACGTTTACGTTCTTCATGCATCTGGCTGGAGAACTCGCGGTAATCCGGCGTGATGGCAAAGTTGTCGATAACCTCGTTCGGAATACGCTCGAAGCTGCTGTCGGCAAAGGAGTTCGGCTTGATATTGAAAGCGTTATCCAGTTTTGCCAGCGTCAACAGACGGATAAAGTCGTCCTCTTCGCGCGGCTTGTCAGCATTGGCAAAGCGCAGCGGCTGCTCGGTCATATCGATAAAAGTACGTACCGCGATGGTGCCGTATGAGTGGCCAGCGCCTTCGGCACGCTCTTTAAACAGGCCCAGCAGCGGCACTTCTGATTCGCCCTGGATCCTCAGAGCGCTTTGATGCCAGTCCACGGCCATTTGCGCGATAGTGGCAAAGCCCGCGCCGCCAACCGGCGTTTTAATATTCGGGAAGTATTTCTTCAGAACCCGATCTTCAGTATCCAGGAAGTTAGGCTCAAAGAATTCGCCGCAGCTGTAGCTTTCCACGGTACACAGACCCACTTTGCCCATGGTTTTCATCAGCGCTTTTTCGGCAGCTTTGGCATAGCGCTTAAAGGCTTTATTGCCTTCTTCGCCTTCACCGTATTTCTCTTCAGCCCGCATCTGTACGCCAAGCGGATAAATAGCGGAAGCGCCAAAGCCCAGCGCGGCAGCGATATGGTGCGAAGAGATGCTTTGTCCGCTTTCTACGACCAGCGACACGTCCAGACGCAGGCCTTCCTGCACCAGACGCTGGTTAATGGCGGAAACCACCAGCAGCATTGGGATAGCGGCGCGTTCGCTGGAGATATGGCGGTCGGTCAGGACAGCAATGCCGCCCTGTGCGCGGGCGAAATCCACCACCTGCTGCGCCAGATCGTCAATCGCCTTTTCCAGCGCAATGGCGTTATCGGTACGGCTTTGCGCATCGCTGCCCACCACCGGACGATAAAGCATGTCGAACCGCGCATAAGGAGCAACATCCTGCTCGCGCAGCTGCAACATATCCAGATGGGTCAGAATCGGCGTGGGAACGATTATCTGGCGGCCTTTGCTGCGGCCCAGATGCGGCTTGGCACCCAGCGCAACGCGTAGCGTCATGCCATCCGCCTCGCGGATAGAATCCAGCGGCGGGTTGGTTACCTGCGCAAAGCGTTGTGAAAAATAATGCGCCATGCCGCCTTCGTGATCGGAAAGCCCGTTGATGGCATTGCCGTAACCCATCGCGGAGATCTTTTCCGCGCCGGTTGCCAGCATAGGATCCATCATGAACTTAAAGCTTTCCTGGTTGTAGTAGTAGGCGACGAAACGCTGATAGGTTTTTAAGTCACCACCGTAACGCAGCGGCGAACCCTGCTGCTCGGCAGGCACGACCGGCAGATCCTGCAAGGTTACGCGAGCCTGCTCCAGCAGCGCCGGATAATCTTTCTCGGCGGCCAGCTTTTCCAGCGCTTCGTTAGTGGTGTAGCTACGCTTTTCCTGGTGATCGTAATAGAGCATGCCGCCCGCTTCGATACGGCCACGACGCAGCACGCTTTCCGGAGGGAAGGCAATTTGTCCGGCTTCCGACATGGCACCGATATATTCAGCGGTCTCTACCGAACGCAGCGGACGCAGGCCCAGACGGTCCAGACGCGCGCCAATCACTTCGCCGTTACCGAAGATGAGCGCCGCCGGGCCATCGTTTTTCTCTTCGTACAGCGAAAAATATTCCAGCATCGCACGGACTTCCGGCGACAGCGTGTCATCGTTTTCCCACGCTGGCGGCATCATGGAGACCACCGCGTTGATCAGGTCAAGGTTATCTTCCATCAGGCGGCTGTGAATGCTCTGATCCAGACGCGAGCTGTCCGACTGGCCTTTTGGCCGCACAATCTTTTTACCGCGCGCCAGCGCCAGCGCAGCTTCGGCAATACGGTTTTTACGATCCGTATTCAGTTCGCCGTTGTGCGCCATCAGGCGGAAAGGCTGCGCCATCGTGGTATGCGGATCGGTATTGGTTGAAAAACGGGTATGGAAGAACAGGCCGCGAACCTGATGGTCCGGATCGGTCAGATCTTTAAAATATGGGATCACTTCGTTGGAATTCAGGCGAGCTTTGAAAACCTGGGTGCGTGATGAAAGAGAAAGCGGATAAAGACCGCCAAATTCGCTTTCGGTAAAAGCACGGGCTTCAATAGCCAGCAGGGCGCGATAGATGCGTTTTTCAAAGTCGTCCCGATCGGCCACGTCATAAGGCGCGTTAAATACCCATTGCACGATAGGCAGCTGGAACTGGATGGCCGCCGGCCGCAGAACGCTGGTATCGAGCGGCATATCGCGCTTTAAAATGATGTCCAGGCCGTGCGCGGCCAGCGTCTCTTCTACCAGGCTTTCTGCACGGGCGCGCTGTTCATCATCTTTAGGGACAAAAAAGTTGCCCACGCCGAAATGGCCTGACTTAAGTGGCGTACCGGTAATCTTGCGGAAAAATTGCAGAGAAATATCTACATTGACGCCGGCACCGTCGCCCACGCCTTCGGCTGACATGCCGCCACGATGCGGCACCGTGCAGAGTGCACTGTGCGCCATCTGAAGAATTTCATGGGTCTGCTCGCCATCCTTGCGGGTAATAAAACCGACGCCGCAGCTGTCGTTTTCTTGCGATGGGTCATACAGACCATAGGGAAACGCTTGTGGATTGGACATGGCAGACCTCCTGACTTCTTTTGACATTACCTACGTTATTTCAGGCACAGATTGCGACGGAGAAGGCTCCCCAGGCTCTGTATCATTTTCCTGACCGCTTGTCGGGTGACTGTTCGCCGGGCATTTTTCTCCAGGACTCTCTGAAGAAAAAGCTCGTTAATTTCCGGGTCTCTGATGGGAGATAACTTGCATCATGAGGGAGTCTTCTTGCTGCATAGATATGCCGAGACACTGGCCCGTCAGGAACGCTTCCAGCGAATTTCCAACTTATCGGGAAAGCGTACTCAGGTCAAATAGCCGCCTCTTAACGGTATTTAGTGCCCTTTTAAGATCTATCCCTTTGATTGTTATTATTTTATTGCTGTTTTTTCTGCATGGAGTTTCATCACAGAAACCCTGTTAAGTGTGAGCTGTCTCACTGTAGTGCAGGCAGCAAATCTCTGCACCATGCTGGTGCCGGGGTTATTGTCAGCAGAATATGCTGGTAAAGAGGTGTTAATTGTTGAAACGCACTGTTTTTCAGGTTGTCATGGATTTGAATTAAACCGCGTATCATCATTAGTAAAATTAATCAGGCTGTGAGTGACTAAATTACCACTTATCGTGAATGATTATTCTATCTGCAAATCAGTAAAACGCCACCGAAAGCGCTTATCGTAATGAAATTTAAAAAACCGTCATGCATTTATCCATAAACTAAAGCAGCGGAATTATGCAGCGGCTAAAAGCGCCTTAATTGATAGCAGGGCGCCACTAACCGGTGATATTTCAGGAAGTAACCGCTGCTGCCAGCGCATTTTCCTTGTTAAATCACATGGTTTTCTTCCAGTGCGTAAGTAATCACTTGTCTTCCAAATGCACTAAACAGGTGCACCACGGGCATTTCACCCGCAACCTTGGCCTTTCAGGCTTTTGCGGTATGATTGACCCAACCGCTCTGCAAGGATCTTTTATGAAACAAATTCGTCTGTTAGCCCAGTATTACGTCGATCTGATGGTGAAACTGGGGCTGGTGCGTTTTTCACTGTTGCTGGCTTCCGCGCTGGTCGTTCTGGCGATGATTGTGCAGATGGCGGTGACCATGGTGCTACGCGGCCATGTGGAAAGCATTGATATGGTTCGCTCAGTCTTTTTTGGCCTGTTAATTACGCCCTGGGCCGTTTATTTCCTGTCGGTAGTGGTTGAGCAGCTTGAAGAGTCGCGACAGCGCCTGGCGCGTCTGGTGGACAAGCTGGAAGAGATGCGCCACCGCGATCTGGAACTCAACCAGCAGATGAAAGAAAACATCACCCAGCTTAACCAGGAGATTGCCGATCGTATCAGAGCGGAAAAAGCACGCCTGCAGGTTATGGATAAGCTGACCGAAGAGATGACGATCCGCGAACAGGCGCAAATAGAGCTGGAGCAACAGTCCTCTTTCCTGCGCTCTTTTCTGGATGCGTCGCCCGATCTGGTTTTTTATCGCAACATCGACCAGCAGTTTTCCGGCTGTAACCGCGCAATGGAACTGTTAACCGGCAAAAGCGAAAAACAGCTGATTGGCCTGACGCCGCACGATGTTTATGATCGCGACGCGGCCACTAAGGTACTGGAAACGGACGAAAAGGTTTTCCGCCATAACGTGTCATTGACCTATGAACAGTGGCTGCAATACCCCGACGGACGCAAATCCTGCTTTGAAATCCGCAAAGTGCCTTATTACGACCGCGTTGGCAAACGTAGCGGGCTGATGGGGTTTGGGCGCGATATAACGGAGCGTAAGCGCTATCAGGACGCTTTAGAGAACGCGAGCAGGGAGAAGACCACTTTTATTTCTACGATCAGCCACGAGCTTCGTACGCCGCTTAACGGCATCGTCGGGTTAAGCCGTATTTTGCTGGACACCGAACTGAACCAGGAGCAGCTCAAATACCTGAAAACCATTCACGTATCGGCCATTACGCTCGGCAACATTTTTAACGACGTTATCGAAATGGATAAAATTGAACGACGCAAGGTGCAGCTGGATAACCAGCCGATCGATTTTACCGAATTTATGGCTGACCTTGAGAATCTCTCCGGCCTGCTGGCGCAGCCAAAGGGTCTGAAATTCGTTCTGGAGACGCATCAGCCTCTTCCTCATAAAATTATTACCGACGGCACGCGCCTGCGTCAGATCCTGTGGAATTTAATCGGCAATGCGGTGAAGTTTACGCAGCAGGGCAACATCATCGTCAGAGTGGATTACCAGGGGGAAGATTGCCTGCGTTTTGACGTGGAAGATTCCGGGATGGGCATTCCGCAGGATGAGCAGGACAAGATCTTTGCCATGTATTACCAGGTAAAAGATCAGAATGGCGGTAAACCTGCGACCGGCACCGGTATTGGCCTGGCAGTGTCACGACGCCTTGCGCAAAGCATGGGCGGTGATATTACGGTGAAAAGCGCGCCGGGCAAGGGGTCCTGCTTCACCTTAACCATTAACGCGCCGCGTATCGCCATGCAGCACGAAGACGAGCAGCCTGCTGACGATATGCCGCTACCGGCGCTGCACGTGCTGCTGGTGGAAGACATTGAGCTGAACGTGGTTGTCGCGCGCTCGGTGCTGGAAAAACTGGGCAACAGCGTAGAAGTGGCGATGACGGGCGCAGAGGCGCTGGCGATGTTCGATCCCGAAGAGTTCGATCTGGTGCTGCTGGATATTCAGCTGCCCGATATGACCGGCCTGGATGTCGCGCGCGAGATCCACCAGCGCTACAAACATCAGCAGCTGCCGCCGCTGGTGGCGCTCACGGCCAACGTGTTAAAGGACAAAAAAGAGTATCTGGACGCGGGAATGGATGACGTGCTGAGCAAGCCGCTGGCGGTTCCGGCGCTCACGGCCATCATTCAGAAGTACTGGGATTATCAGGAACAGGATGACGAACAGGTACAGGCAATCGCAGAGGCACCGGGCCTGCTGGATACGGCTATGTTAGAACAATATATTGAGCTGGTCGGGCCGCAGCTGATTGTGCAGAGCCTGGAGATGTTTGAAAAAATGATGCCGGGTTACCTGGAAGTGTTGGATTTGAATATGACCGCGCGCGATCAAAAAGGGATCGCGGAAGAGGGGCACAAGATCAAAGGCGCAGCGGGTTCAGTTGGCCTGGTTCATTTACAGCAGCTGGCGAAGCAGATCCAAAGCCCTGAGCTACCGGCATGGTGGGACAACGTTCAGGAATGGATTGACGAACTGAAACAAGAGTGGCGAAAGGATGTGCAGGTATTACGTGAATGGGTTACTAAGGCCCAAAAAAAATGACCCCGACCGAGGCCGGGGTGCGCGAATACTGCGCCAACACCAGGGAAATCGAGCGCCTGTGCCATTCTTAATGGAAGAGTACAAAGCACAGGTGCGGTATTGGTTAAAACGCTTAGCAACTACCTTAGCAAAACTCGCGTCACACGTTACGAGATTCATTAAGATGTGTGATGTAGAGCAGCGTTTCCAGACAGAAAACATTAATTTGATGATACAGTCAAGCACGGAATGAATTTATTCGCGTTATTGCTCATAAAATGCACAGTTGTACCACTTTTTGTCCGGTTTAGATGAATGTCTCCTGGTAACCGGTCCTGAAGAGAGGGAACGCTGATGAGAAAGAAATTTATCAACGGAAGGTAAATATTTAACTCTATGTTATAGATGTTTTTTTATGAGATTAGGGTCTCTGAGCCGAAACGGTTCAGGCAGGGATGAAAGAAACAGCTAATGAGAGTTTATAACGATTCATTGAAGCTTTATTGAAGCTTTTTGCCTGGCAAAATTGTTTTTCAGGTCCAGACAATGTCAAAGCCTGTTTGCGCCACATTGGGTCTCATAGTGCGATGAAAGCGGGGATGTGATTAGTTTTACCGAGGTTAGAACAAATAACTCATAAGAGGTATGAATCTATTTTTTGCGGTGTATCCGCTACAACTGAGTGATTAATTCTTCAGCGCTTTAGCTTCGTTTAAGCGCTGGAACCGATTCCTTTTTTACGGAAGTAATTGATGGCGTTAGCCCATTTACAAAGTGATACGGATTGTAAACAGATGAAAGCGGTTTCATTTACGGCAATTACCGCCTGCTTTTAGCAATCGTGAAGCGTATTTAAAACAACAATGTTACAGGAATTGATAAGATCGTAATGGATATATTTTTATGAGGCAGCATAAAAAATCAGTTTTGCAGCATTTAAAAAAATGGGTATTACGCCTGGTTATCGCTGTAGCAGGGGTATGGCTTACCGGGATCCTGCTTTTTGCATTTTTACCCGTGCCTTTCTCTGCGGTGATGGCTGAGCGTCAGGTAAGCGCGTGGTTTAGCGGTGACTTTCATTATGTTGCCCATTCTGACTGGGTAAGCATGGATCGGATCGCGCCCTGGATGCCGCTGGCGGTCATTGCTTCGGAAGATCAAAAATTTCCAACGCACTGGGGATTTGACGTGCAGGCTATCCAGTCGGTACTGGAAAACGAAGGCGGAGGCGGGCGTGGTGCTTCTACACTGTCGCAGCAAACCGCGAAAAATGTATTTTTATGGGACGGACGGAGCTGGGTGCGTAAAGGACTGGAAGCGGGTTTAACGGTCGGCATTGAAACCGTATGGACAAAAAGGCGTATTCTGACGGTCTATCTGAACGTAGCGGAATTTGGTCCTGGCGTTTTTGGCGTTGAGGCCGCGTCACAGCGCTATTTCCACAAGCCGGCCAGCCGACTGACGATGGCGGAAGCGGCGCTGCTGGCGGCGGTGCTGCCTAACCCGATTCGCTTCAGGGCCGATGCGCCGTCAGCGTGGGTTCGCCAGCGGCAGCAATGGATTTTACGCCAGATGCGGCAGCTGGGCGGGGAAGGCTTCCTGCAGGCACATAAGCTTCGCTGAAAAGCGAAGCTTGTCAGACTACTGACGGGCACGCTGGCTTTTTTATAGCGGCCCCGTTACCAGGCAGCAGGGGCAGGGCGAACCGCTTTCACTCGTGGGAAGCCCGACGGCTAGTCTTCGTCAAAGCCTGCATTAAACAGCTCGATTACCGCCGCCAGCGCTTTCTCTTCATCCGGACCGCTGGCTTCAATTTCAATCTGGCCGCCCTTGGCAGAATCGAGCATTAACAGCGCAATCACGCTGCTGGCTTCGGCTTCTGTCCCGCTCTCATTGCGTAGCAGCACTTCCGCATCAAAACTCTGCACCAGTTCAAAAAGCTTCATTGCCGGACGGGCATGCATACCAAGCTTGTTTTTAATCTCAACCACTTGTTTCACTGTCATGATTTGCGCTTTTCCAGAGTGCGATGACGAGACTGTACATTTTTGCCGCGTGAACGGAAATAGTCGGCCAGCTGTTCGGCTATATAAACCGAACGATGTTTGCCGCCCGTACAGCCAATAGCGACGGTAAGATAGCTACGGTTATTGGTCTCCAGCATGGGCAGCCAAAGCTCAAGATAGCTGCGCGTCTGGTAGATAAAATTATGCACTTCAGTATGGCGATCGAGAAAGGCGGCGACCGGACGATCCAGGCCGGTCATCGGACGCAGTTTAGGATCCCAGTGCGGATTCGGCAGGAAGCGGACGTCAAAAACATAGTCCGCATCAATTGGAATACCGTGCTTAAAGCCGAAGGATTCAAATACCATGGTCAGCTCGCGTTCACGCTTGCCAAGCAGCCGCGTGCGCAGCATCTCGGCCAGTTCGTGCACCGACATCTCTGAGGTATCGACAATCAGATCGGCGCGGGAACGCAGGGGCTCCAGAAGATCGCTCTCTTCATCGATAGCGCTCTCCAGCGAAAGATTTTTGCTGGAAAGAGGGTGCAGTCGGCGCGTATCGCTGTAGCGGCGGATCAACGTGTTGCGATCGGCATCCAGAAACAGCAGCTGGGGAGAAAAGCTGTCGGGTAAGCCGGTCAGGGCTTTTTCAAAAACTTCCGGTGATTCAGGCATGTTACGTACATCAATGCTGACCGCAGCCGACATATTACGATCGGCCAGCGATCTGGCCAGCTCTGGCAGCAGCACCACGGGAAGATTGTCCACGCAGTAAAAGCCCATATCTTCCAGCGCCCGTAAAGCAACGGATTTACCAGAGCCGGAACGCCCGCTGACGATCATCAGCACCATGACTTATTCTCCTGAGTTTAAGCCTTTTCAAAGGGAAAAAGGTTCCCTGACAAACAGCGCTTTGCGCCAGCCTGGCTACTGCTCCGCCGGGGTTTCCGCCATGATTTCAAAAAGCTCTTCGTCGCTTTGCGCCGCCCGCAGTCGCCGACAGACCGTTTTATCGGCCAGGCGTTTTGCTACGAGAGACAGCGTATGCAGATGCGTTTTGCACTGATCGGCAGGGACCAGCAGCGCAAACAGTAAATCCACCGGCTGGTTATCAATAGCATCAAAAGCAATAGGCTGCTCAAGGCGGATAAACACGGCCACCGCGCGCAGCGTATCTTCTACCAGTTTACCGTGCGGGATAGCGATGCCGTTACCTATACCAGTACTTCCCATCCGCTCGCGCGTCAGGATCGCTTCAAAAATGGTCTGATGCGGCAGATTCAGCTGTTTGGCCGCCAGCTCGCTGATAATTTCCAGCGCCCGCTTTTTACTCTGGCAGTGCACGCCATTGCGGGTACAGGAGAGACTCAGTACCGAGCTCAGTTCCAGTTTCAGGTCATTGTTCATCATAGGTTCACTTAATTTTACTTCCGCCTGGCAAAACGGCTCGGCAGGCAGCTCAGGCTGCCTGCGGGCCATCGGTCGAGTGCAACACGCCTTATTGATTAACGGCCCGTCCCCTGCGATAAGAAGACGAGCCGGAACATTTTACGCCACTTTATTAGCAAAGGCGGTGTAAAAATAATCAACAGGTTTTAAAATTTAATGTTGCTTCAACTTGTCTTTATGTTTATTGAGTTGGCGCACCAGCTTGTCTGTCAGGCCGTCTATCGCCGCGTACATATCTTTTTCTTCCGAGGTGGCATGCAACTCCCCACCGCTGACGTGTAGCGTCGCATCGGCTATCTGCGTCACTCTTTCCACCTTCAGGACAATATAAACCTGCGTAATTCGGTCGGAATATTGCTCCAGCCTGGCGAATTTCGTGGTGACAAATTCGCGTAACGGCTCGGTGATTTCCACATTCTGCCCGGTAATATTGAGTTGCATAGGCTATTCCTTATCTGTTCGTTCAGACCAGCTGTTTGCGCTGGTTTGAGGGCGGGATGGATAAAGACTCTCGGTACTTCGCAACGGTACGGCGGGCCACCATGATTCCCTGATCGGAAAGCAGCGTGGTCAGCTTGCTGTCGCTAAGAGGCTTGGCGGGATTCTCCGCCGAGATCAATTTTTTCACCAGCGCGCGTATAGCCGTAGAAGAGGCTTCACCTCCGCCTTCGGTATTAACGTGGCTGGAGAAAAAATATTTCAGTTCAAAAATACCGCGCGGGCTGTGCAGGTACTTTTGCGTGGTAACTCGCGATATGGTCGACTCGTGCATATCTACCGCAGAAGCGATATCGGCCAGCACCATAGGACGCATAAACTCTTCGCCTTGCTCAAAGAAAGCCTGCTGCTGATCGACGATACAGCGCGTCACTTTTAGCAGCGTATCGTTGCGGCTTTCCAGGCTTTTAATCAGCCATTTTGCTTCCTGCAGGTTGCTGCGAATAAACTGGCTGTCGCTGTCGCTGCGGTTTCCGGCGCCGAGCGAAGCATAGTGCTGATTGATGCGCAGACCGGGCACGCTGTCGGCATTCAGTTCCACCACCCAGCGCTTGCCGATCTTCCGCACCAGCACGTCAGGAATAACGTATTCCGGCTCGCTGGTGTTGATCGACTGACCGGGACGAGGATCGAGCGACTGAATCAGCTGCATGGCGTTTTTCAGCACGTCTTCTTTCAGACGCGTAACGCGCATCAGGCTACGAAAATCGTGATTGGCCAGAAGATCCAAATGATTGCTGACGATCAGCCTGGCTTCCTTCAGCCACGGCGTATCCGCCAAAAACTGTGACAGCTGGACCAGCAGGCAGTCGCGCAGATCGCGTGCGCAGACGCCAACGGGATCAAAACGCTGGATGCGCTTCAGTACCGCTTCTACCTCTTCAGCGGAAACCTCTTCGTCGCCGATGCTTTCCTGAATATCCTGGAGCGAAACGGTGAGGTAGCCGGTGGTATCCACTGCATCGACGATGGCGGTCGCAATGGCGCGATCGGTATCGGTAAAGGGCGTCAGCTCAACCTGCCACATCAGGTAATCCTGCAGCGTCTGGGTCGTTTCTCCCTGATAAACCGGCAGCTCATCGTCGTGATAGTCGGTGCCGGTGCCCGACGGTGTACCGGCGGTGTAAATCTCATCCCAGGTCGCATCGAGCGGCAGCTCTTCCGGCATATCCTTTTGCTCAAGCGCCTCGCGCGTGTCCAGCGCCTCTTTTTCCTGATATTCGCGGCTATCCACTTCTTCATGAAGATCGGTTTGTTCAAGCAGCGGGTTACTTTCCAGCGCCAGCTGAATTTCCTGCTGGAGTTCAAGCGTAGAGAGTTGCAGCAAGCGAATCGCCTGCTGCAGTTGTGGCGTCATGGCAAGCTGTTGGCTAAGCCTGAGCTGCAAACCTTGCTTCATATTCAGGATACGGATTCCTCAAAAAACATCATCAGTCAGGACACCTTATCAGAGTCTGAACTCTTCGCCCAAATAGACTCGCTTAACTTGTTCATCCTCAAGGATCTGTTCGGGTGAACCGTGGGCGATAAGATGGCCCTGGCTAACGATATAAGCGCGCTCGCAAACCGCCAGCGTCTCGCGTACGTTGTGATCGGTGATCAGGACGCCAAGACCGCTGTCGCGCAGGTGTTCAATAATTTTCTTGATATCGATAACCGAAATAGGGTCAACGCCGGCAAAAGGCTCATCCAGCAGAATAAATTTTGGATTGGCCGCCAGCGCCCGGGCAATCTCCACGCGGCGGCGTTCCCCACCGGAAAGCGCCTGGCCCATGCTGTCACGCAGATGGGAGATATGGAACTCATTCATCAGCTCGTTAGCGCGGTCGGTACGTTGCTCCGAGGTCAGATCGTCACGGATCTGTAAGACGGCCATCAGGTTATCAAACACGCTCAGGCGACGAAAAATCGAGGCTTCCTGGGGAAGATAGCCGATGCCGCGACGCGCGCGGGCATGCAGCGGCAGGATACTGATATCTTCATCATCAATAATGATGCGGCCCGCATCGCGAGGCACAATACCAACCACCATGTAGAACGTCGTGGTTTTACCCGCGCCGTTCGGGCCAAGCAGGCCAACGATTTCGCCGGATTTAACCTGCAGGCTAACGTCTTCCACCACGCGGCGGCCTTTGTAGGCCTTAGCAAGATTTTGCGCAATCAAAGTTGCCATAACTTAATTACTCTTTTTGTTTGACTGGGTGCCTTTATCCTGCAGCTGCGAAGGCACCAGCACGGTAGTAACGCGTTTACCGGTATTGCTGCCGTAAGCCTGCATTTTCTGCTCTTTCACCAGATAGGTGATGCGGTCACCCTTCACGTTGCTGTCCAGCTGTTCCAGATAGGCGCTGCCCGTCAGCTCGACAAAATCTTTCGCCAGCTCGTAGTGCATTTTCTGCGCGTGGCCTTTAACCGGTTTACCATTATCCTGCATCTGATAGAAGGTGGCCGGATTACCCCAGGCATCAACGATGGTTTTATTGCTGTCACCATTGGGACGCGTTACCACGACTTTGTCGGCGGTAATTTTAATCGAGCCCTGGGTCACGATGACGTTGCCGGTGAAGGTCGCCACGTTGCCCTGCATGTCCAGCGCCTGGTTTTCGGAATCTACATTGACCGGCTTGTCCGAGTCACCCGTCAGGGCAAAAGCGGGCAGGCTGGCTGCCAGCAGCAGGCCGAGCGTCAAAAACTTAAGGTTGTTTCGCATTCTGAATTTCATAGGAGGTTTTGACCTTTTCAATCAACTCGGCGGTTTTCTTCCGTAAATTGCCACGCATCTTCATGCCGGTAGAGTTAAAGCCATTGCCATACAACGTTACCTGATCTTGTGAGGTAACATCCTGCGTGACAAGGTTTGCTACGGCGTTATCGGTTTTAATTCTTTGCAGCTGGGCGTCCGGGGTCAGACTGTTTAGCTCAACGTGACCATACAGATAGAGCATACGATCCTGCGTGAGTTTTGCTTTGTCTGCCCGCACGGACCAGGTCGGGATTTTATTTTCGTCATAGGTGGTCATGACCGGGTTATCAAACCAGCTCACCGCATCGGCAGAAAAATAGGTCACCTTGTCCGAAACGAGCTTGTAGTTCAGCGCGCCGTCAGGATTATAAACCACCGTACTGGAGGACTGGCTGGTATAGGTCGGCTCCAGAGCGTTATCGGCAACCGGCGCGGGCTTATCCGTATCGGCCAGGTTCCAGCCGATCAATACGATAGCCAGCAGCGCCAGCAGCAGCGTAATCCAACGCCTTGTTTTACTCATACAGACTGCCCTTTGGCCTCATCAAACTTATCCTGTGCGATTAAAATGACATCACAAATTTCGCGAACGGCGCCGCGTCCGCCTGCAATTCGGGTTACGTAATCGGCGCGGGGAAGCAGTACCGGATGGGCATCAGCCACCGTGACGCTCAGGCCGACCTCTGCCATCACCGGCCAGTCAATCAGGTCGTCGCCAATATAGGCGACCTGCTCCGGCTGAAGGGACAGTTTATCCAGAAGTTCGCGGAAGGCCAAAATCTTATCTGACTGGCCCTGGTAAAGATGCGTAATGCCCAGCGTAGCGCAGCGATCTTCCAGCAGCTTCGCTTTGCGGCCGGTGATAATAGCGACTTCTACGTCCGAGGTCAGTAGGCAACGAATGCCATAGCCGTCCCGTACGTTAAAAGCCTTCAGCTCTTCACCATTATTGCCCTGGTAGATGATGCCGTCGGACATCACGCCGTCTACGTCACAAATCAACAGTTTAACTTTGCGTGCGCGATCCATTACATCCTGGCTCACGTCGCCATAACAGGTTGTTACCCAGCTTGCGCCAGCGCTCATTTTTTATTCCTTGTTAAACCACGCCGGCACGCAGCATGTCATGCATATGAACGACGCCAATCAGCCGATCGCCGTCGGCTACCAGTAAAACGGTAATATTACGGTTTTGCATCAGGTTAAGCGCGTCGACGGCCAGCGTATTGGGTCTGACCCGGATACCGCCTGACGTCATCACGCTGGCAATGCTGGCATGCTGAATATCCACGCCCATATCGAAAACCCGACGAAGATCGCCATCGGTAAAAATACCTTCGATTTTCATCAGGTCGTCACAGATTACCGTCATACCTAAATTTTTGCGCGTGATCTCAAGCAGCGCGTCGCGCAGCGAAGCGTCACGGCTGACCCGGGGGATTTCATCGCCGCTATGCATAATATCGTCAACGGTCAGCAGCAGCTTACGGCCCAATGCACCGCCCGGATGCGAAAGCGCAAAATCTTCTGCCGTAAAGCCGCGAGCTTTAAGCAGCGCCACCGCCAGCGCATCCCCCATCACCAGCGTTGCCGTGGTGCTGGTGGTCGGCGCCAGGCCAAGCGGACAGGCCTCTTCGGGTACTTTAACACAGAGATGGATATCCGCCGCGCGGCCCATTGCGCTGTCGGGACGGCTGGTCATACAGATAAGCTTTACGCGCAGGCGTTTCAACACGGGGATCAGCGCCAGGATTTCAGAAGACTCGCCGGAATTGGAAATGGCAATAACGATATCGGCCGCGCTGACCATGCCCAGATCGCCATGGCTGGCTTCGGCCGGATGCACAAAAAAAGCGGGCGTGCCGGTACTGGCAAAGGTTGCCGCCATTTTTTTACCAATGTGGCCCGACTTCCCCATGCCCATCACCACGACTTTTCCCTGACAGCCGTAGATGCTTTCACACGCCAGGGTAAAATCTTCATTGATATACTGGTCAAGCTGTTCCAGACCCTGGCGTTCAATCGTCAGAACGTCTTTTCCCGCCTGCTGAAAATCGAAACCGGGTTGAAGAGGGGCAGGTGCCATAATGTCTATTCCTTTACCAGAAGGTTATCGAAGGCAGCCAGTACAGCATCGCTACCCAGGCAAGAAAGCCGCTCAGCAGCAGCGCGCCCGTGACTCTGCCGATACAGCGGCTTTTCAGGCAAATCAGCATAAACAGCGCGCTGACGCCGAGCATGACCCAGTAGTCGCGAGCAAAGGCATGCATATCGACGGAAGCGGGATGCAGCAGTGCCGGAATGCCGGGGACAAGGGTGAGATTATAGATATTGGAGCCGATCAAATTGCCGACGGCAATATCATCTTCACCTTTCAGCGCGCCGGCAATCACGGTGGCCAACTCCGGCAGGCTGGTGCCGACCGAAACGATAGTCAGGCCGATAACCAGCTCGCTGATATCAAAGAAATTGGCGATAACCGTGACGTTATCAATCACCATGCGGGTAGACATTGGCAGAATGATTAACGCGACCGCCAGCCATAAAAAAGCGACGGTATTGCCGGTATCATCCCGCGGAAGTTCGGCAAGCTGCTCGCGCGTCAGGGAGTCGGTGCCGCCGCGTTCCGCTTTACGGGCAATGGTGATAATAAACACCAGCCAGGCCGCCGCAAGCGCAATCAACAGCAACCCGTCGTTACGGCTGAGCCTGTCATCAAACAGGAGCAGGCCGCAGAGCAGGGTCACCAGCAGCATCAGCGGCAGCTCGCGTACTAATAGCTTAGAATGCAGCGTCAGCGGGTGCATCAGCGCCGCGCCGCCCAGAATCAGCAAAATATTAGTAATATTAGAGCCGATGGCGGTGCCGACTGCGATATCCATCTGGCCATGCACGGCGGCGGAAAAAGAGACGATCAGCTCCGGCAGAGAAGTGCCTATGCTGACGACGGTCATACCGATAATAAGCGGGGGAATGCCAACGGCACGGCACAAAATGGCCGCGCTGAATACCAGACGATCTGCACCATATACCAGCAGGACCAGGCCGATAATCAATAGTGCGGTAGCTACAAGCATGAAATGTCCTTTGATCGGGTATAATCGTCGGCTTGCCTGCGCGACGTAAATAACGGGCCAGCAGAATGGCAGTAAACGCGCTGATTTTGACGATCTGCGAGCAAAAAGTAAAACTTATGCCAACTTTAGACACGTTTGCCGGGTAAGTTTCTGTAAAAGTGTCCAGCCCCGGCGGTTATACGTTACCATCGGTAGAGATGACAGGCCTGAAAAAGAGGATAAGCAGTCACAATGAGCAAGACGGAGACGAATTTGGTGGATGTCCGTGGCGTCAGCTTCGCCCGCGGCGATCGCCCGGTTTTCGATAACATCTCGCTTACGGTGCCGAAAGGGAAAGTCACAGCCATCATGGGCCCTTCAGGCATTGGTAAAACCACGCTGTTGCGTTTGATCGGCGGCCAGCTGCGGCCGGACGCGGGCGAAATTTGGTTTAACGGCGAAAATATTCCCACGCTTTCGCGCTCGCGGCTTTATGAAGCGCGCAAAAAAATGAGCATGCTGTTCCAGTCCGGCGCGCTGTTCACCGACCTGACGGTTTTTGATAACGTCGCCTGGCCGCTGCGCGAACATACGCAGCTGCCGCCGCAGTTATTACACAGCACGGTAATGATGAAGCTGGAAGCGGTAGGCCTGCGCGGCGCAGCGCAGCTGAAGCCTTCCGAGCTGTCCGGCGGGATGGCGCGTCGTGCCGCACTGGCAAGAGCGATTGCGCTGGAGCCGGATCTGATTATGTTCGATGAGCCTTTTGTCGGGCAGGATCCTATTACTATGGGCGTGCTGGTTAAGCTTATTGATGAGCTTAACCATTCGCTGGGAATGACCTGCATCGTGGTATCGCACGATGTGCCAGAAGTTCTCAGCATTGCGGATTACGCTTATATCATCGCCGGTCAGAAAGTTATCGCTCAGGGAACGGCCAGCGGGCTGCGCGAAAATGAAGATGCCCGGGTGCGTCAGTTTATCGATGGTATTGCGGATGGCCCGGTGCCTTTTCGTTTTCCCGCAGGCGACTACCTGCAGGATTTAACCGGTTCAGGGAGTTAATCTGATGTTAATACGTGCACTGGCGTCTGTCGGACGCCAGGGAATCAATACCTGCGCTTCCTTTGGCCGGGCCGGACTGATGCTGTTCCATGCGCTAATCGGCGTGCCGCGCTTTCATAAGCACGCGCCGTTAGTGATTAAACAGCTTTACAGCATTGGCGTCCTGTCGCTGCTGATTATCGTGGTGTCCGGCTTGTTCATCGGAATGGTGCTCGGTTTGCAGGGCTACCTGGTGCTGAACACTTACGGCGCGGACAGCAGCCTTGGCATGCTGGTGGCGCTGTCGCTATTGCGCGAGCTTGGGCCAGTCGTGACGGCGCTGCTGTTTGCGGGCCGCGCAGGTTCAGCGCTAACGGCGGAAATTGGCCTGATGAAAGCGACCGAGCAGCTCTCCAGCATGGAAATGATGGCGGTGGATCCGCTGCGCAGGATCATCTCTCCTCGCTTCTGGGCCGGATTTATCAGTATGCCGCTGCTGACGTTAATTTTTGTCGCGGTGGGGATTATGGGTGGCGCTATTGTCGGCGTGAGCTGGAAAGGCATCGACAGCGGCTTTTTCTGGTCGGCGATGCAAAACGCCGTCGATATCCGCACCGATATTATTAACTGCGTGATAAAAAGCGCTGTTTTTGCCTTTACCGTCACCTGGATTGCGTTATTTAACGGTTATGACGCTGTCCCTACTTCTGAAGGGATTAGTCGGGCGACGACGCGTACCGTAGTGCATGCTTCTCTGGCTGTGCTCGGTTTAGATTTTGTGCTGACGGCACTGATGTTTGGGAACTGATGCAATGCAATCGAAAAAAAGCGAAATTTGGGTAGGGGTCTTTTTACTGTTGGCACTTTGTGCGGCGCTGTTTCTCTGCCTGCGGGTGGCCGATCTTAAATCTTTAGGCAGCGAGCCAACCTGGCGGCTCTATGCAACCTTCGACAACATTGGCGGGCTAAAAAGCGGATCGCCAGTGAAAATCGGCGGCGTAGTGGTGGGGCGCGTAACGGATATCGGGCTTGATGAAAAAACCTATTTACCGCGCGTCTCTATGGATATTGAAGATAAATATAACCAGCTGCCCGACACCAGCTCGCTGGCGGTCAGAACGTCTGGCCTGCTTGGCGAACAGTATCTGGCGCTGAACGTCGGTTTTGACGACCCCGACATGGGAACGGCTATGCTTAAGGACGGCAGTACCATTCAGGACACCAAGTCTGCAATGGTACTGGAAGATCTGATTGGCCAGTTCCTGTACAAAAGCGGCAACGGTAACGACAGTAAAAATGCTGCTGAACCGAACGGCTCTGCGCCAGCCGCCGCGACTAACCCATAAGAGGACCAGTAATGTTTAAACGTTTCCTGATGGTGGCAATGTTAGTTATTGCCCCGATTGCGGCTAATGCCGCCGCAGACCAGACCAATCCTTACAAGCTGATGAATGAAGCAGCGGCAAAAACCTTTACCCGCCTGAAAAGCGAACAGCCTAAAATCAAGCAGGATCCCAACTATCTGCGCCAAATCGTGCGTGAAGAGCTACTGCCTTACGTGCAGATTAAGTACGCTGGCGCGCTGGTGCTGGGCCGTTACTACAAAGAGGCAACGCCTGCCCAGCGCGAAGCCTATTTCAAAGCTTTTGCTGACTATCTGGCTCAGGCCTATGGCCAGGCGCTGGCGCTTTATCATGGTCAGACCTATCAGATTGCACCTGAGCAGCCGTATGGCGACGCTACCATTATTGCTATTCGCGTTTCTATTATCGATCCTAACGGCCGCCCACCGGTTCGCCTGGACTTCCAGTGGCGCAAAAACAGCCGCACAGGTGACTGGCAGGCTTATGACATGATTGCCGAAGGCGTCAGCATGATCTCCACCAAGCAAAATGAATGGGCGGGCGTACTGCGTCAGAAAGGCGTTGACGGTCTGACCAGCGTGCTGGAAAACGCGTCTAAGCAGCCAATCACGCTGGATAAACAGCAGTAATGAACATTAACTGGCGCACCGACGCGAACCGGCTCTATCTGGCTGGCGAACTGGAGCGGGAAACGCTGCTGCCACTCTGGGAGCAGCGCAACAGCGTAATGAAACAGATTGATACCATTGATGTCTCCGCGCTGGAGCGCGTGGACTCCGCTGGTCTGGCGCTGCTGGTGCATCTGCGCCAGACCGCGCTGCAACAGGGAAAAGTGCCGAGTTTTACGGGCATTACGGACAAGCTGCGTTCCCTGATTGCGCTGTATAACCTGCAACAGTTTATTACCTCCGACCGCTAATCTTCATAAGCGGGTCTTTGTCTGAAAAAGCCTCTGCTGCCGCAGAGGCTTTTTTGCCTGTTTAAGACAGCGCCACTTTCCACTAATATGTGTGCCTGTTTATTATCGAGCGAATAAAACATCATGGAAACCAGTGAAATTCAGGCCGTGCTGATGGAGGCGCTGCCTCTTCAGGAAGCCATTGTGACCGGTGATGGCAGCCATTTTCAGGTTATCGCCGTGGGCGAGCTGTTTGGCGAACTGAGCCGCGTGAAGAAGCAGCAGGCGGTCTATGCGCCGCTGATGGCTTATCTTGCTGATAACCGCATTCACGCGCTGTCTATCAAGACCTATACCCCAGAAGAATGGGCTCGCGACCGTAAGCTGAACGGTTTTTAAGCCGCTGTCTTCATCGCGCTTTGCCGTGGTGAAGCGGCCGCACTCTATATCTGATTAATTGAGAGCAGGTTTAATGGATAAATTTCGTGTGCAGGGCCCGACCCGCTTAAGCGGGGAAGTGACTATTTCCGGTGCCAAAAACGCTGCGCTGCCGATTCTTTTCGCTGCTCTGCTGGCGTCTGACCCTGTTGAAATCCAGAACGTCCCGAAACTGAAAGACATCGACACCACCATGAAGCTGCTGAGCCAGCTGGGCGTGAAGGCGACGCGCAATGGTTCCGTGCATCTGGATGCCAGCGACGTCAATATTTACTGCGCGCCTTACGATCTGGTGAAAACGATGCGCGCTTCCATCTGGGCACTTGGCCCGCTGGTGGCACGTTTTGGCCAGGGCCAGGTCTCATTGCCGGGCGGTTGCGCTATCGGCGCTCGTCCTGTTGACCTGCATATTACCGGACTGGAGCAGCTGGGCGCAGAGATCAAGCTGGAAGAGGGCTACGTTAAGGCTTCCGTTGATGGACGCCTGAAGGGCGCGCATATCGTGATGGACAAAGTCAGCGTAGGCGCGACCGTGACTATCATGAGCGCCGCCACGCTCGCTACCGGCACCACGGTAATCGAAAACGCCGCGCGCGAGCCGGAGATTGTCGATACGGCAAACTTCCTGAACACGCTGGGTGCAAAAATTACCGGCGCGGGCAGCGATCGCATCACCATTGAAGGCGTAGAGCGTCTGGGCGGCGGCGTTTACCGCGTGCTGCCTGACCGTATTGAAACCGGTACGTTCCTGATTGCGGCCGCGATTTCTGGCGGCAAAGTTGTCTGCCGCGATACGCAGCCGGATACGCTGGATGCGGTACTGGCTAAGCTGCGTGAAGCGGGAGCCGACATCGAAACGGGTAAGGACTGGATAAGTCTTGATATGCATGGCAAGCGGCCAAAAGCGGTTAACTTCCGCACCGCGCCACATCCGGGCTTCCCTACCGATATGCAGGCGCAGTTCAGCCTGATGAATCTGGTTGCAGAAGGGACTGGCGTTATCACCGAAACGATTTTCGAAAATCGCTTTATGCACGTGCCTGAACTCATCCGCATGGGCGCGCACGCGGAGATCGAAAGCAACACGGCAATTTGTCACGGTGTGGAAAAGCTTTCTGGCGCTCAGGTAATGGCGACAGATTTGCGTGCTTCCGCGAGCCTCGTGCTGGCTGGCTGTATCGCAGAAGGCACGACGATTGTGGATCGCATTTACCATATCGATCGCGGCTATGAGCATATTGAAGACAAGCTGAAAGCGCTGGGCGCAAACATCGAACGCATCAGCGGCGATGAGTAAAAGCAGGGTAAAAGGGCGGTAGCGCGCTACCGCCTGAGCGCCGGCATGCCGCTAAAAGCGCATGCTGGCCTGCTTTACGGCGCGCAGGAGGCAGGAACCTGCTTCCCATGCGTTGCCCGCTTTAATTTTTTGAACGGATTAGCTTTTTGCGGTCGAGCAGCTCGTGGGTTACCGGATCGTAATAGCGGCTGGGCCAGATTTCCGCCGGATGAATCATGAGCGCATCGGCAATAATCCACTCTCCCTTCGGCCACGGCCTGAACATTGCGTTAGACAGCGTTGACGAGCTTAATCCGGCATTGCGCGAAACTTCGGCCAGGCTGGTGCCTTTTTTCCGCAATCCCGCAATAATATCCGCCTTATGCCAGTCCTTTTTCTCCTTGACCATCTGTACTTTCCTCCGTGTACGCTTTGCTGTTTTCTGGAAACATCTGACACGAGCTCTGCGCGTGTCCGGCAATGTTTTCACCCATAATGCGAATAAATAAGCTTTTATTTTTAAAATCCGCGCGTCGCTTTATATCAATAACGGGCAAGAAATTTCCAATATTTTTTTACAAGGTTTTGCTTTTTGCGTAGTAGTACGCAAAGTTACGCAACGGCGTGACGAGTTACATCAGAAAGGTAAAGGCGGCAGGCAAAAAGTAACTTATGAGGGGGGGGATTGAGTACGGACAGGTGAAGTTAAGCTGCGTCAGGCTACAAAAAGCCGCACCCGCGCTACCTTAGCCCGCACCTTTTCTGGCGCGTATGGCAGCGGGAGCTTGACGTTTTTACCGGTGTGAAGCGCGGCAGGTAGCCGCGCTTACGGCATTAAAACTCGCGCTGTACTGACATGTGCGCCAGTGCTTCAAGCGCGCTGCGCCACGGTGACTCCGGCAGGATGCTAAGGCTGGCGATAGCTTTATCCGCCTCGCGCTCTGCTGATTCACGTGTCCACTCCAGAGAACCGCACTGACGCATAGTTTCAAGAACGGGCTCCAGCAAATGGCGGCCGTTGCCCTGTTCTATCGCACCACGGATCATGGCAGCCTGTTCAGGCGTTCCGGTACGCATAGCGTGCAGCAGCGGCAGCGTAGGTTTTCCTTCGCTCAGGTCGTCGCCGACGTTTTTACCCAGCGTTTCCCCATCGGCGCTGTAGTCGAGAAGATCGTCGATAAGCTGGAAAGCCGTGCCGATATAGCGGCCATAATCCTGTAACGCCTTTTCCTGCTCCGGGGTAGCGGAGGCCAGAATCGCGGAGGACTGCGCGGCCGCTTCAAACAGACGGGCGGTCTTGCTGTAAATCACCCGCATATAGCTTTCTTCGGTGATATCAGGATCGTTGCAGTTCATCAGCTGCAACACTTCACCTTCTGCAATGACGTTGACCGCTTCCGACATCAGCTCCAGCACGCGCAGCGAGCCGATGCTGGTCATCATCTGAAAGGCACGCGTATAGATAAAATCACCAACGAGTACGCTGGCCGCGTTGCCAAAAGCGGCGTTGGCAGTTGCTTTACCACGGCGCATGTCAGACTCATCGACCACGTCGTCATGTAACAACGTTGCGGTATGGATGAATTCGATCAGGGCAGCCACGGTAACGTGCTGTTTACCGGAATAATTTAAGGCGCGAGCAGCCAAAACGGCAATCATCGGGCGAATGCGTTTGCCGCCGCCGCTGATGATGTAGTAACCCAGCTGGTTGATGAGAGAAACCTCAGAGTTCAGCTGCTCGAGTATGGTTGCATTGACGTCCGCCATGTCCTGCGCGGTGAGTTCGTTTATCTGTTCTAAGTTCATTAGTCTGTTCAGCTATTGCCCACTATTGCGGCTATGATAAGCGTCTTTACCCGTGCCTGCGGCATGTAATGTATAACAGATTGTACTTGAAAATTGCGGCTGTGAAACATTTGCCTGTGCTTTGCGTTTTTTTTCTGCAATACCCCCTACCAGGCACTTGTCATCGCTTGCGAAGTTGCGTAGAATTCGCGCCCTATTGTGAATATTTATAGCGCAGCCTGACATCAAGAAGGCAAGCGCGAGAGCGGAGTTTATATGTACGCGGTTTTCCAAAGTGGTGGTAAACAACACCGAGTGAGCGAAGGTCAGACCGTTCGCCTGGAAAAGCTGGACATCGCAACCGGCGAAACGATTGAGTTCGACCAGGTTCTGATGATCGCCAACGGCGAAGAAGTGACGATCGGCGCACCTTTAGTTTCAGGCGGCGTGATCAAAGCAGAAATCATTGCTCACGGACGTGGCGACAAAATTAAGATCGTTAAGTTTCGTCGTCGTAAGCACTACCGTAAGTAGCAGGGTCACCGTCAGTGGTTCACTGATGTGAAGATCACTGGCATCAGCGCCTAAGAGGAGATCTGACAAATGGCACATAAAAAGGCTGGCGGTTCCACTCGAAATGGCCGCGATTCCAACGCAAAACGTCTGGGTGTTAAGCGTTTCGGTGGCGAAAGCGTTCTGGCAGGTAGCATCATCGTTCGTCAGCGTGGCACCAAATTCCACGCGGGCACCAACGTAGGCTGCGGCCGTGACCACACCCTGTTTGCTACCGCAAACGGCAAGGTCCAGTTCGAAGTGAAAGGTCCGAACAACCGTAAATACATCAGCATCGTTGCTGAGTAAGGTTTTCGTGCCTGAAAGCGGTACCCGATACCGCTTTTAGCAGCGAATCAAAAAGCCCCGCTATGATTGCGGGGCTTTTTACATTCTGCATTCTGACCCGCATAGCGCGGGTTGCCAGCAAAGCCCTTTGCTGTACAATTTATATTCAGCTGCATGATGTCTTAAAGCGGATCCCTGTCTGGAAAAGACGCGTGGTCTGCGGCACCAGGGATCTGTTATAAGGCCAGCGAGCCACGACGGATCATCCTGCCAGCAGCGGGCAAAATGATTTACGGAGAAGTAACATGAAGTTTGTTGATGAAGCGACGATCCTCGTTGCTGCGGGCGATGGCGGCAATGGCTGCGTCAGCTTCCGTCGTGAAAAATATATTCCCCGGGGCGGACCGGACGGTGGTGATGGCGGCGACGGCGGCGACGTCTACATGCAGGCCGATGAAAACCTGAACACCCTGATCGATTACCGTTTCGAAAAATCTTTCCGCGCTGAACGTGGCCAGAATGGCCAGAGCCGTGACTGTACCGGCAAACGCGGCAAAGACATTATTATTAAAGTGCCTGTTGGCACCCGCATCATCGATCAGGGCACCGGCGAAACGCTGGGCGATATGATGACGCACGGTCAGCAGACCATGGTCGCCAAAGGCGGCTGGCATGGCCTGGGCAACACCCGCTTTAAATCTTCCGTTAACCGTACGCCTCGTCAGAAAACGATGGGCACGCCGGGCGAAAAGCGCGACCTGCAGCTGGAGCTGATGCTACTGGCCGATGTCGGTATGCTGGGTCTGCCAAACGCAGGTAAATCTACTTTTATTCGCGCCGTTTCTGCTGCGAAGCCTAAAGTCGCCGACTATCCGTTTACCACGCTGGTGCCAAGCCTGGGCGTGGTGCGTATGGATAGCGAGCAAAGCTTTGTGGTAGCCGATATTCCTGGCCTCATTGAAGGCGCTTCTGACGGTGCCGGTCTGGGCATTCGCTTCCTTAAGCACCTTGAGCGCTGCCGCGTGCTGCTGCACACTATTGACCTGGCACCGATTGACGAGTCCGATCCGGTAGAAAATGCCCGTATCATCCTGGGCGAGCTGGAAAAATACAGCGAGAAGCTGTTTAACAAGCCACGCTGGCTGGTTTTCAACAAGGTTGACCTGCTGGACCAGGAAGAAGCTGAATCCCGTGCGAAGGCGATTGCCGAAGCGCTGGGCTGGACGGATAAATATTATCTGATCTCTGCGGCCAACCGCGTCGGCGTTACGCCGCTGTGCTGGGACGTAATGTCCTTCCTGAACGCCAATCCAAAAGAGGCGGAAGTGGAAGAGAAGCAGCCGGAGAAAGTGGAATTCATGTGGGACGACTATCATCGTCAACAGCTGGAAGAAGCTGAAACGGCGGTAGAAGAAGACGACGACTGGGATGAAGACTGGGACGATGAAGACGACGAAGGCGTCGAAATCATCTATCAGCGCTAATCTTGCGGGGCACCTTAGGGTGCCTCTGTTTTTTGCGGCAAACCTTCGCCACCGGCAATTATTCCTTCCCGGTAATAAAGATAATCATTATCATTCTCTCTTGCTGAGGTGCGCGAGGCATACCGCTTCGCCCTGATTGAAAGAGCTTTGAGAATGACTGCTTACGTTCGCCTGCTTTCCCTGATCTGTTTTGCCCTTTCGCTCCTTTCTGTTAGCCCGGCTCGTGCCGAGGGAGGCTGGCCGCGTCATCTCACCAGCGTCAAGGGCGAGATTGTGCTTAAGCAACAACCTGAACGCATTGTCTCCACCAGCGTAACGCTGACCGGCTCGCTGTTAGCGATAGATGCCCCGGTCATTGCCAGTGGCGCAACCATGCCGGGCCATCGTATTGCGGATGGCCAGGGCTTTTTCCGCCAGTGGGGGAAAGTTGCGGTAGCGAAAGGCGTTAAGCGGCTCTACAGCGGCGAGCCAAACCTTGAAGCGATAGCCGCAGAAAATCCCGATCTGATCATCGTTAGCGCGACAGGGAATGACTCTGCGCTGCCGTTTTACGACCGTCTGGCCGCGCTGGCCCCGACGCTGGTTGTCAACTATGACGATAAAAGCTGGCAGGAAGTAGAGCGCGTGCTTGCACAGGCCACCGGCAAAGAGGCCGAGGCGCAAAAGTCGATTCAAAGCTATGCGCAGCGTGAAAAAGAGGTCAAGGCCAGGCTCAGGCTGCCGCCGCAGCCCGTTTCCGCGCTGGTTTATAATCCTCATGCTCATCTGGTAAACCTCTGGACGCCCGAGTCCGCCCAGGGAAAATTGCTGGAGTCGCTTGGCTTCACGCTGGCTAAGCCGTCGGCTATCGTATTACAGGCCAGCCAGCGGCTTAAGCGACGGGATATTATTCCTGTCGCGGGAGAAAACCTGGTCACCGGGCTGACGGGCAACAGCATAATGATGTTCGCCGCTGACGATAACAAAGCGCTGCTGGCCGAGCCGCTGCTTGCAACTTCACCAGCAGTTAAAGCTAAGCAGGTTTATACCTTAGGCGAAGACAGCTTTCGTCTGGATTACTATAGCGCCAGCAACGTGCTGACTCGTCTTGAACAGCTTTTCTCCGCAAAATAGCCTGTCCGTGCCCCTGCGTGAGCCGGGGCACAATTCCTTTACTTTACGCGCCACCTCTCAAAATCAGCTGCCTCAATAAGAATGCGATGCATAATCGAATTGATAATAGTTTGCATTTAAAATAATGTATTGCCGCCTGGTGACAAACGTCAGAGCCGTTTGATAACGCTGGCAGGGCGGACAACAACGTATTTCCGCCTTTGAATTCATCTAATTGCCACTGTGGATACGGGCAGGGCGAATTGGCAGGGAATGAGAACGTTGAAAAGACTATCAAGATTATCACTAGCAATTTTACTTGAACTGGGCATGGTCGTGGCAGCGAGCGCGGCAGACACCACGCAGGAAAACACGGCGGCGGCGACGGCAAAAGCGGCCTCCGGCACGACCAGCAACACGGAAGGCGCGACCATGATGGTAACGGCGGAGCAGCAAAACCTGCAGGCACCGGGCGTTTCTACCATCACCTCTGACGAAATAAAAAAACGACCACCTGCCCGCGATCTGTCTGAAATTATCCGCACCATGCCGGGTGTTAACCTGACCGGCAACTCCACCAGCGGCCAGCGCGGCAACAATCGCCAGATTGATATTCGCGGCATGGGCCCGGAAAACACCCTGATCCTGATTGACGGCATGCCGGTTGCCAGCCGTAACTCGGTACGTTTGGGCTGGCGTGGTGAACGCGATACGCGCGGCGATACCAACTGGGTGCCGCCAGAGATGGTTGATCATATTGAAGTCATCAGGGGCCCGGCCGCCGCGCGTTATGGCAACGGTGCCGCGGGCGGCGTGGTCAATATCATTACCAAACAGACCAGCAACGAATGGCACGGCTCCTGGAACACTTATCTGAATATGCCGGCGCATAAATCAGAAGGATCGACCAAACGTTCGAACTTCTCCCTTACCGGCCCGTTGGGGGATGACGTTACCTTCTCGTTGTGGGGCAACCTGAGCAAGACACAGGCTGACGCGCAATATATCAATGAAGGCCATCAGTCGCTGCGAACCGGCAGCTATGCCGATACCGTGCCGGCAGGACGCGAAGGCGTGGTGAATAAAGATATTCACGGCAAGCTGCGCTGGGAATTCGCGCCAAACCAGAATCTGGAATTCAGCGCCGGTTACAGTCGTCAGGGCAATCTCTATGCGGGCGATACGCAGAACACTAATACCAGCGCGCTGGTGAAGAGCGAATACGGTGATGAAACTAACCGCCTGTACCGTCAGGATTACGCGGTTAACTGGACGGGCGTTTGGGACAACGGCGTTAGCACGCGCACCTATGCCCAGTATGAAAACACGCGCAACTCACGTATGAACGAAGGTTTAGCAGGCGGAACGGAGGGGATCTTCTCCGACAGCGGCTTCTCTACCATCGAACTCAATGATGTGCTGCTGCACAGTGAAGTCAGCATACCGTTTGAGTTTTTAGTTAACCAGACTGCCACGCTGGGAACCGAATGGAACCAGCAGCGCATGAAGGATGGCGCTTCTAATACCCAGGCGCTCTCTGGCGGCGCTATTGACGGCATCAGCAGCACTAATCGCAGCCCTTACTCTTCTGCGCAAATTTTCTCGCTGTTCGCGGAAGACAACATGGAGCTGACCGACAGCACCACGCTGGTGCCTGGTCTGCGTTTCGATCATCACAGCATTGTCGGCAACAACTGGAGCCCTTCGCTTAACCTGTCGCAGGCGCTGGACGATGACTTTACGCTGAAGCTGGGTATCGCCAGAGCCTATAAAGCGCCAAGCCTGTACCAGACTAACCCTAACTACGTGCTTTACAGCCGGGGTCAGGGCTGCGCTGACAGCGCCGGTGCCTGTTATCTGATGGGCAACGACGATCTCAAAGCCGAAACCAGCATCAACAAAGAAGTTGGCGTGGAGTACAAGCATGAAGGCTATCAGGCCGGTCTGACCTGGTTCCGCAATGACTATCGTAACAAGATTGAATCAGGCTATGAGCCATCCGGCTCAACCGGCAGTACCGATATCTATAAGTGGGAAAACGTGCCGAAAGCGGTAGTCGAAGGTCTGGAAGGAACAGTAAACCTGCCGGTCACGGAAGCTATTACCTGGAACAATAACCTGACCTATATGCTGCAAAGCAAGAATAAAACCACGGGTGACCGCCTGTCGATTATCCCGCAATATACCCTGAACTCCACGCTGTCCTGGCAGGCGACGCAGGATCTGTCGTTGCAAACAACCTTTACCTGGTACGGCCGTCAGACGCCGAAGAAGTACAACTACAAGGGCGAGGCGGTCAGCGGCACGGAGAAATCAACGGTGAGTCCTTACTCTATTCTGGGCCTGAGCGGCACCTATGCGGTGAACAAGTATGCCAGCGTAACGCTGGGCGTGGATAACCTGTTCGACAAGCGTCATTTCCGTGAAGGCAATGCGCAAACGACAGGAAATTCAACGACCGGGGCTTACATGTACGGCGCTGGTGCTAACACCTATAACGAGTCGGGCCGTACTTACTATATGAGCCTGAATACGCACTTCTGATTTCATTAAGGCACAGGCCCGCAATATTGCGGGCCTGTAACATCCAACAGTCTTAATAATTCTGATAAATATCTTTATACAAACGGCTTTCAAAACGGACCAGCGGAATACGACGCTGTTTCTGATCCTGTGGCGGAACCGCATAACCCGAAAGATATTGTACAAAGGCAACCCGCTTGCCGCTGGCGGTAGTAATAAAGCCAGCCAGGTTATAAACGCCCTGTAGCGAGCCGGTTTTCGCCGACACTTTCCCGTCCACGCCCGCTTCATGCAGGCCACCACGATAGCGCAATGTGCCGTCATAGCCAGCCAGAGGCAGCATAGAGATATAGTTCAGCTGCTGGTCGTTCTGCGCAATATATTGCAGCACCTGCATCATGGTCGCGGGAGAAATCAGGTCATGGCGTGACAGCCCGGAACCATCTACCTGAATGCTGTTGCCCAGATCGATATTCGCTTTTTGCCGTAAAATCTGCCGTACCGCATCCGATCCGGCGCGCCACGTACCCGGCACGCCAAAGCGTTCGTGACCAATCGTCCGGAACACGGTATCCGCAATCATGTTGTCGGATTTTTTCAGCATGGTATGCAGCAAGTCGTGCAGCGGTGCGGATTGTTTCTCGGCCAGCACGGTGGCGGGCGGCGTTGGCAGCGTCTGGCGCAACAGATGGCCGGAATAGTCGATGCCGGCCTGCTGTAGTTCAGCTTTCAGCAGCGCGCCTGCATAGCTTGCTCCGTCCTGAATAGCGAAAGCCAACGGCAGCGGTTCTGAACGCTGGGTCATACAGCCCGTCAGGGTAAAACGGTTAAGTTCGCCCGGCACCACGTCCAGCTCGCAATACTGCGCTTCTGACGAGCCGCGCGCCAGCGTACGTACCTGGCTGAACATATTGACCGGATAGAAAGAGGCAACGCGAATGAAAGCCTTCTCGCCTGGCGTTTGCGCGCTATAGAGTGAAACCGAAAAGCAGTTACGATCGACAATGGCCGCCGCTGGCGGTGCGCTAAAGCATTGCGTTAAATCGTTCCACGGCCAGCCTGGCGCCTTATCGTGGCTGGCGAATACCGAAGTATCAATCACCAAGTTACCCGCAATATGCTCGACGCCCTGCTTTTTCAGCGCGATAACCATATTGCGCAAATCCTGACGTGTTAGCGTCGGATCGCCGCCAAATCGCGCAACCAGGTCGCCTTTTAGCGTATTACCGCTAACGGAACCTTTGCTTTCCAGCTGCGTATGAAAACGGTAGTCCGGCCCAAGCTGCAACAGGGCAGCCAGCGCGGTAATCACCTTCATGGTACTGGCGGGCAGCGCCATTTGCTTGCTGTGGTAATCAATCGAGGGCGTGTCCGCGCCGATTTTTTGCACAATCAGCGCCAGGTTTGCGCCATCGGGCAGATACTGAGTATAGTCTTCGACCGTGGCCGCATGGGCATTCAGCATAAATGCGCAGGCTAAGCCGGTAACAATTCGTGAAAATCGCATAATCTCGCGTTTACTGGCAGGTGATGTTGCCATACTACGGTGCATCATGGTGGAAAGTAAACGATGACCCATAGGGAACTCTGCGTTAAAATACGTATCAAAATGCAAAACCGCCAGGCCCTGGAAACTTTTCGGGTCAGGTTTCTTTCGTTTGTAAATCAGTGGCAAGCGCCGCAGAACGCTTTTTCTGCATTTGCCTGTCAGGATGACAACAATTTTGCACAGGACAGATTTTACGAGGTATTGAGATGAATCAGATTCCGATGACGGTAAGAGGCGCGGAAGCACTGCGCGCAGAGCTTGAAGAGCTGAAAACCGTTAAACGCCCGCGAATTATTGCCTCGATTGCCGAAGCTCGCGAACATGGCGATTTAAAAGAAAACGCAGAGTACCATGCCGCGCGCGAAGAGCAGGGCTTCTGTGAAGGGCGTATTCAGGAAATCGAAGCCAAGCTGTCGAATGCTCAGGTGATCGATATCACAAAAATGCCGAATAATGGCCGCGTTATTTTTGGGGCTACGGTGAGTATCCTGAACGTGGATACCGACGAAGAATCTACTTACCGTATCGTTGGTGACGACGAAGCGGACTTTAAACAGAATTTAATTTCGGTAAATTCCCCTATGGCTCGCGGCCTGATCGGGAAAGAACCGGATGACGTGGCCATCATCAAAACGCCAGGCGGCGACGTTGAGTATGAAATTCTGAAAGTTGAGTATCTTTGATTTATTCTTAGAGAACTTTACAGAAATAATGTAAAGAAAAGAAAAAGGCCGCACTGCGGCCTTTTCCTGACATCGGGAGCGTGTCACTTTCACACGCTGCTAAGCTAGCGAGGAAGGGCGATTTTACGTTCCTTCGTTGGACGGTACAGCACCAGCGTCTTGCCGATAACCTGCACGTTTGCGGCTTTGGTTTCGCGCACGATAGCTTCAACAACCAGGGTTTTTGTCTCACGGTCTTCCGTGGCGATTTTTACCTTGATGAGCTCGTGGTGCTCCAGTGCCTGTTCGATTTCGGCCAGCACCCCTTCGGTCAGACCGTTGTTGCCTAACATGACGACAGGCTTCAGCGGATGGGCCAGTCCTTTCAGGTGCTGTTTTTGTTTGGTACTCAGATTCATCGTATTTTTTACTTACATTGGGATTGAAAACGGGTCATTCTACCGCCATCTCGGGTATATCACCAAATCGGCATGCTGATTTGCGCGGTTTATTTATCGCATACGTTGAATCATAGTTGGAAATTGTATGACTGGTAAAAAGCGTTCGGCCAGTTCCAGCCGCTGGCTACAGGAACACTTTAGCGATAAATATGTGCTTCAGGCACAGAAAAAAGGGCTGCGCTCGCGCGCCTGGTTTAAACTTGATGAAATACAGCAGGGTGACAAGCTGTTCAAACCGGGAATGACGGTCGTCGATCTCGGCGCAGCGCCCGGTGGCTGGTCTCAGTATGTGGTCACGCAAATTGGCGCCAAAGGTCGCGTTATCGCCTGTGATATCCTGCCGATGGATCCTATCGTCGGTGTCGATTTCCTTCAGGGCGACTTTCGTGATGAACTGGTGCTGAAAGCCCTGCTGGAACGCGTTGGCGATACCAAAGTGCAGGTTGTGATGTCAGATATGGCACCCAACATGACGGGAACGCCGGCGGTCGATATTCCAAGGTCAATGTATTTGGTTGAGCTTGCACTGGATATGTGTCGGGATGTACTGGCACCTGGCGGCAGTTTTTTAGTGAAAGTGTTTCAGGGAGATGGCTTTGAAGATTACCTCCGGGAAATTCGCTCCCTGTTTACGAAAGTAAAAATTCGTAAGCCGGACGCTTCGCGCTCTCGATCGCGTGAAGTGTACATTGTAGCGACAGGGCGCAAACTATAGTACCCTACGCTGTCTGTTAACACAGTTGTAATAAGAGGTTAATCCCTTGAGTGACATGGCGAAAAACCTGATTCTCTGGCTAGTCATTGCAGTCGTGCTGATGTCTGTATTCCAGAGCTTTGGGCCCAGCGAGTCAAATGGCCGTAGGGTTGATTACTCAACCTTCCTGTCAGAAGTGAACCAGGATCAGGTCCGCGAGGCACGTATTAACGGGCGTGAAATCAACGTTGTCAAAAAAGACAGCAATAAATACACAACCTACATCCCCGTCAACGATCCCAAGTTACTCGATAACCTGTTGACTAAAAATGTAAAAGTGGTTGGCGAACCGCCTGAAGAGCCAAGCCTGCTGGCTTCGATCTTCATTTCATGGTTCCCAATGTTGTTATTGATCGGTGTCTGGATCTTCTTTATGCGCCAGATGCAGGGCGGGGGCGGCAAGGGCGCGATGTCCTTCGGCAAAAGCAAAGCTCGCATGCTGACGGAAGATCAGATCAAAACCACTTTTGCAGACGTTGCGGGCTGTGACGAAGCGAAAGAGGAAGTCGGCGAGCTGGTGGAATACCTGCGCGAGCCGAGCCGTTTCCAGAAGCTGGGCGGTAAAATTCCAAAAGGCGTGCTGATGGTCGGGCCTCCGGGTACCGGTAAGACGCTGCTGGCTAAAGCGATTGCTGGCGAAGCAAAAGTGCCTTTCTTCACTATCTCCGGTTCTGACTTTGTTGAAATGTTCGTCGGCGTGGGTGCATCCCGCGTGCGCGATATGTTTGAACAAGCTAAAAAAGCGGCGCCCTGCATCATCTTTATCGATGAGATCGATGCGGTTGGCCGTCAGCGTGGCGCGGGTCTGGGCGGTGGTCACGATGAACGTGAGCAGACGCTGAACCAGATGCTGGTCGAGATGGACGGTTTTGAAGGCAACGAAGGCATTATCGTGATCGCTGCGACCAACCGTCCTGACGTGCTTGACCCGGCGCTGCTGCGTCCGGGCCGTTTTGACCGTCAGGTCGTGGTTGGTCTGCCGGATGTGCGTGGACGCGAACAGATTCTGAAAGTCCATATGCGTCGCGTGCCGTTGGCTACCGATATTGACGCGCTGGTTATCGCACGCGGTACGCCTGGTTTCTCCGGTGCCGATTTGGCTAACCTGGTGAACGAAGCGGCGCTGTTTGCTGCTCGCGGCAATAAACGTGTTGTTTCGATGGTAGAGTTCGAGAAAGCGAAAGACAAAATCATGATGGGTGCGGAACGCCGCTCTATGGTGATGACGGAAGCGCAGAAAGAATCGACCGCCTATCACGAAGCGGGCCACGCTATCATTGGTCGTCTGGTACCAGAACACGATCCGGTGCACAAAGTGACGATTATCCCGCGCGGTCGCGCGCTGGGTGTGACTTTCTTCCTGCCTGAAGGCGACGCGATAAGCGCCAGCCGTCAGAAGCTGGAAAGCCAGATCTCCACGTTGTACGGCGGTCGCCTGGCTGAAGAGATCATTTACGGTGTGGAACACGTTTCTACCGGTGCTTCTAACGACATTAAAGTGGCAACTTCCATTGCTCGTAACATGGTTACGCAATGGGGCTTCTCTGAGAAGCTGGGGCCGCTGCTTTATGCGGAAGAAGAAGGTGAAGTGTTCCTGGGACGCTCCGTCGCGAAAGCGAAGCATATGTCCGATGAAACCGCACGCATCATCGATCAGGAAGTCAAAGCGCTGATCGAAGGCAACTACCAGCGTGCGCGCCGTATTCTGAACGAAAATATGGACATCCTTCACTCGATGAAAGATGCGCTGATGAAGTACGAAACTATTGATGCTCCGCAGATTGACGATCTGATGGCACGACGTGAAGTACGTCCGCCAGCAGGATGGGAAGATCCGGGCAGCAGTTCCGACAGCAACGGCACGCCAAAGGCGCCGCGTCCGGTTGATGAACCGCGTACGCCAAACCCTGGTAACACCATGTGATAGCCAGGCAAAAGCCTTAAGTAACAGCAAACCCCGGCAATGACCGGGGTTTTTTTATGAGTCAATCGGTCAGGCCGAAACGCAAAATCAAAGGGAGAAGCGCCACCATGAAACTTTACGCCAGAGATTCCGTGCTCGACTTAAGCCATCCTCACGTCATGGGGATCCTGAACGTAACGCCGGACTCGTTTTCCGATGGCGGCAAACATAATGATTTGGTGCAGGCGCTGACCCACGCCAACAGCATGATTAACGCGGGCGCGACGATTATTGATATCGGTGGCGAATCTACCCGGCCGGGCGCTGATGACGTCAGCGTCGAGCAGGAACTTGAGCGCGTTATTCCCGTAGTGCACGCTATCGCGCAGCGCTTTGAGGTCTGGATTTCAGTGGATACCTCCAAGCCAGAGGTCATTCGGGAAGCGGCGAAAGCGGGTGCCCATATCATCAACGATATCCGCTCGCTACAGGAGCCCGGCGCGCTGGAAGCCGCCGCAGAAACCGGGTTGCCAATCTGCCTGATGCATATGCAGGGCGAGCCGAAAACCATGCAGCAGTCGCCGAAATATCAGCATTTCCTGCAGGATGTCGAAACCTTTTTTATTGAACAGATTGCCCGATGTGAAGCCGCAGGTATCAAAAAAGAACGGTTGCTGCTCGACCCGGGATTCGGTTTCGGTAAGAATCTCTCGCACAACTATCAGCTGCTCGCGCACCTGGGTGATTTCCACCGTTTTGGTTTGCCGCTGCTGGTTGGGATGTCACGTAAAAGCATGATTGGCCAGTTATTGAACGTCGGCCCTTCGCAGCGTTTGACGGGCAGCCTGGCCTGTGCTGTTATCGCCGCCATGCAGGGCGCGCACGTATTGCGCGTTCATGATGTTAAAGAAACCGTTGAGGCGATGCGCGTCGTCGAAGCAACACTGTCAGCGAAGGAAAAGTAGAATGAGCAATCGTAAGTATTTTGGTACCGACGGCATCCGTGGCAAAGTGGGCGAGCCGCCGGTCACGCCAGATTTTATGCTGAAGCTGGGCTGGGCAGCCGGAAAGGTACTGGCGCGTAACGGCTCAAGAAAAATCATTATTGGTAAAGATACGCGTATTTCTGGCTACATGCTGGAATCGGCGCTGGAGGCGGGCCTGGCTGCGGCGGGTCTGTCGGCTGCCTTTACCGGCCCTATGCCTACGCCAGCGATTGCTTATTTAACTCGTACTTTCCGCGCGGAAGCGGGCATTGTGATCTCCGCTTCGCACAATCCTTTCGACGATAACGGCATCAAGTTTTTCTCCATTGAGGGCACCAAGCTGCCTGACGAAGTAGAAGAAGCTATCGAAGCGGAAATGGAAAAGCCTATCACCTGCGTTGAATCCGCCGAACTGGGCCGTGCCAGCCGCATCGTGGATGCAGCCGGCCGCTATATCGAATTCTGCAAAGGCACTTTCCCCAGCGAGCTGAGCCTGAACGGCCTTAAAATTGTGGTCGACTGCGCTAACGGTGCGACCTACCACATTGCGCCAAACGTCCTGCGCGAGCTGGGTGCGGAAGTCATTACGCTGGGCGTTAATCCGGACGGCATGAACATCAACAAAGAGTGCGGTGCCACGGATGTTCGTCAACTGCAGGCGCGGGTACTGGCAGAAAAAGCCGATATTGGCCTGGCCTACGACGGTGACGGCGACCGCATTATGATGGTCGATCACCTGGGTGAAAAAGTCGACGGCGACCAGATCCTCTATATCATCGCGCGTGAAGGTCTGCGTCAGGGACAGCTACGCGGCGGGGTAGTGGGAACGCTGATGAGCAACATGGGCCTTGAGCTGGCGCTGAAACAGCTGGGCATTCCTTTTGCTCGCGCTAAAGTAGGCGATCGTTACGTGCTGGAAAAACTGCAGGAAAAAGGCTGGCGGCTGGGCGCGGAAAACTCCGGCCATGTAATCCTGCTGGACAAAACCACCACCGGTGACGGTATCGTGGCGGGTTTGCAAGTACTGACTGCGATGGTGCGCAACCACATGAGCCTGCACGATTTGTGCAGCGGCATGAAACTGCTGCCGCAAATTCTGGTTAACGTGCGCTTCAGCGGCGACACCGATCCGCTGGAAGATGCGCAGGTAAAAAATGTGACGGCCGAAGCAGAAAAAGAGCTGCGCGGACGCGGACGCGTATTGCTGAGAAAATCCGGCACCGAGCCGCTGATTCGCGTCATGGTTGAAGGCGAAGATGAAGCGCTGGTCACCGCGCTGGCGCATCGTATTGCCGATGCCGTGAAGGCTGTTTGAAAGCCGTAAATTACTGACCCACGCGCGCCGGACGAAAATATTTTATTCGGCGCGAAACGGGCGTAGCTGCGTGATATGTGACGAAATTTTCAGCATTATCTGCGTCATTGCCGTTTTTTTCTGCGATCGATATCGATGCGCTAAATTGCCCTTGCGCAATCATTCCGCTTTGGTTAGTATTCACACCCGCTTCTGATGGGTAGCAACAACGCTATCTTCTCACTGGGTTTGAAGCTTTTGATGTGCGGTTAACGCGCAAGGAAACAGGTTGATTATGTACGAAGCTCTTTTAGTAGTTTTCCTTATTGTGGCAATCGGCCTGGTTGGTCTGATTATGTTGCAGCAAGGTAAAGGCGCTGATATGGGCGCGTCGTTTGGTGCAGGCTCTTCAGCAACGCTGTTTGGCTCTAACGGTTCAGGTAACTTTATGACCCGTATGACCGCAGTGCTGGCGACTTTGTTCTTTATTATCAGCTTGATTCTGGGCAACCTTAACAGCAACAAAACGCAGAAAGGAAGCGAGTGGGAAAATCTGTCTCAGCCTGCACAGCAGCAGAGCCAGCCAGCTAAACCGGCCGCGCCGGGTAGCGATATCCCACAGTAAGTACGATAATTTCGACGCGACAGAAATCAAAAAGTCGCAACCTTTAGTGCCGTGGTGGTGGAATTGGTAGACACGCTACCTTGAGGTGGTAGTGCCCGCATGGGCTTACGGGTTCAAGTCCCGTCCTCGGTACCAAATCTCAGTTTTGCTTGCATTTTATGCAAGATCGGCGTAGTATTTGCCACGTTTTCGGACGCGGGGTGGAGCAGCCTGGTAGCTCGTCGGGCTCATAACCCGAAGGTCGTCGGTTCAAATCCGGCCCCCGCAACCACTTTCCCT
>Ga0153980_1000114_pt1 | contig 44066 bp, 44 predicted proteins | sample TSGA064MetaG_FD_104722 | JGI IMG/M metagenome (GOLD analysis project Ga0153980, IMG submission 104722) | Attine ant fungus gardens microbial communities from Georgia, USA - TSGA064 MetaG | ecosystem: Host-associated > Fungi > Mycelium > Unclassified | place: USA: Georgia, Magnolia Springs State... | reverse complement strand
TCCGCCGTTCCGTCTCGGCCGTCATAGCGGCGCGTTCCACCGCCAACTCCGCCGCGATCCGCCGCCACTCGCGCACCGACGCTCCGACGAGGAGCACTGCAGCACCGACACCATCCGCCACCACGGCGTTCACGGCCGCGCCGTCTCGCGGCGCCACAATCGACAGGACCGTCATCGTGATTGCGGGGACCAGGTATGCGGTCAGTCCGGAGCGCCATCCGGAGATCGCCCAAACCGATCCGCCGAGCAGGGCAAAGGTGATGATGCCGGTCAACGTCCAGGGCCACGGGGCGGACGACGTCGGCGCCCAGGACGCGAGTGCGACGGTCACTGCGGTGAAGACCGTCAGCGCCAGGACAGGTCGACGGACGGCGAGGACGAGCGAGCCGCACTGCAGCGTGAGAACGGGACCAGCGGCGGCGAGTGGGACGTGGTACAGAACGACCTCAAGGGGCACCGCCACAACGAAGAGCGCGACTGCAGCTGCGCTCGCGGTCCACAGCATCAGAATCTGCGGATCGGTCCTTGCTCGCTGTGCAAGCCGCGCGCGGAAGTCCTTCGGATGCGCTGCAGTCCCATCAGTGTTCATCGACACAATGCTCACGGCCCGCCGGTGCCTGCGCATCCCACCAGAGGGGGAAACAGGAGCCTGGGGAGCTCAGGCCATCGGACGGCTGCGGCGCCATCGGGGCCCCAGCCATCGCCGCGGAACAGTAGTGCGCACGGCCGTCACCCGTCCGCCTTCTGTGCCTGTCACTGCCGCTTCGGGAGACGGGGCGAGTGACGCAGCCCGATAAGGACAACGTCAAGCATCCGTTCGGCCCGCTCCGTGCGGTCAGGAGCTCGATCGAGTCGCCACAAGAAGCCGACAAGCAAGAAGACGTCCTCCGCGGTGAGGTCAGCCCTGATCGAGCCTTCCTGCTGCGCCGCCGTGAGCAGCATCTCTAAAGCCCCGAGGTCGGGTGACTGCACCGCTCGCCCAAGCGCTTCATGGAGAACTCGAGTCATCGCCTCACTGGTTTCACTCTTCAGCTGTCCGTAGTCAGCCAGCATCCCCAGCCACGCGCGGAGGGCCTGGACCGGGGTGTGCTCTCGAAGCAGGGCCGGGGCAGCCGCAGAGAGTTCGTCCATGTCTGCTCGGTGCACTTCTATGACGAGGTCCTCCCACGTTGGGAAGTGCCGGTAGATCGTCCCCTGCCCGACCCCGGCCGCACGGGCTACCGCGGCCATCCCGGGGTTGTCGTTAGCGTCCAGGACTCGACGCGCCGTTTCGACGATCCGCTTCCTGTTCGCGATTGCATCCGCGCGCATGCCCCTCCTCGACAAGCGGACAATCGTCCGCTACTGTCTCATCCGGACGGTTGTCCGAATCGAGTGTAACCCGCGCGACGCACGACGCTTCTTGAACGGACGTTCGTCGTCGGCCCCGCGGCGAGAGGACCACATCGGCTCCCGCCGACGCTTGCAACTCCGAGAGGAAGACTCCATGAACGGGATCCAAGGAAAGGTCGTCGCGATCACCGGCGCGTCCAGCGGGATCGGCGAGGCAACCGCGCTGCACCTGGCGGAACGGGGTGCCAAGGTCGTCCTCGGAGCGCGGCGCGTCGAGCGGCTCGCGTCTGTCGTCGATCGCATCACCGACAGGGGCGGTGAGGCGATCGCGGTCGGGACCGACGTGCGCAGCCGGGAGGCACTCCACGACTTGGTCGCGTCGGCGCAGTCCCGATTCGGTCGCCTCGACGTCCTCCATCAGAACGCCGGGTCGATGGCGGTGTCGCCATTTGACGCTCTCGATGTCGAGGGCTGGCAGCAGATGGTCGACGTCAACTTGGTCGGGGTGCTGAACGGGATCGCCGCTGCCCTGCCGGTGTTCCGGGAGCAGGGATCCGGGCACTTCGTGCACACCGCCTCCACGTCCGCACACCGCATCGTGCCGGCGCAGGGCGTGTACGCGGCGACGAAGACCGCGGTGCGGGTGCTCAGCGAGGCCCTGCGACAAGAGGCCGGAGCGGAGCTGCGCGTGACGGTGGTGTCGCCCGGGTTCACCGCGACCGAAGGCGTCACCAAGACAGACGATCCCGAGCAGCGGGCCGAGCTGCAGGCCCGGATGGACGCAATCGCCATGCCGGCGGACGCCGTCGCGGCAGCGGTCGCCTACGCGATCTCCCAGCCGGCCGGGGTCGACGTCGGCGAGGTGGTCATCCGGCCGACAGTGCAGAGCTGACGGCGCGGCCCCGTGATCGGTAGCCACGGAGCGCTGATCACGTCTCAGACCGGAACATTGCGTGACATGACCACACGCGGCGTGGAAACTATTTTCGCTCCCACGTCGAACATCACCCCTGCACTGTGAGTCGTCAGGTCACCATCGAACAGAGGTGCCGCGATCGGTGGTGGCATCAACGCCGCTCGACACCGGTGCCCACGAGCTCACGTTCCGTCCGCGCCTGGCAGAACTCGGAGGGCTTCAAGGGCGACGGCCGTCAGCCCCGAACGGTCTACGCCCGCGCGGCCCAGCAGCTCCATCCCTTTCGTCGTCGCGACGAAGTACATTGCCAGGGAAGTGATGTTTGCGCCGTCAGGGAGATCCCCTGAAGCTTGTGCAGCGGTGAGGCACCGCGCGTAGATCGTTGCGAGGTCGTCGAGCCCGGCCCTGGTCTCGGTTGAGAGCGTGTCGTCGTCGCCAGTCGATTCGACGAGGGCTCTGGTCGACAGCGAAACCCGGCGGTCCGTGCGGGCAAGCTCGATCGCAAGACGAAGCATGTGCCCTCGAATCCGTGCCAAAGGCGCGGTGGTGCCATACTCGAGAGCATCTCTGACAGCCCGCGCGGCTTCCTCGCGGTCTTCGGAAAGCGCCCTCAGGAAAAGTTCACGCTTCCCGCCGAAGGCGTTGTACAGACTCTGTTTCCCGAGTCCGGTCGCGCTGACCAAGTCGTCGAGGGTCGCGGCTGCGAGGCCACGAACGGCGAAGACCTCGCTCGCCGACTGAATGACATCTTCTTCGACGAATTGGCGTGGACGTCCCATGCGCATCAGCCTAAGCGGAGGGCGCGAAGCAAGGCCCACGCATGCGGCTCACCAGATCCCCGAGCGGGCAAGTAGGCAGGCACCTTCGTTCTTGACCAGGCGGAACAAAACTACGATACTGGACCTTCTAGTCAAGAAATCACACGCGAAGAGTGCAAGGAGAGTTCGTCATGGGCAAGCTGGACAGCAAGGTAGCGATCGTCACGGGGGGCTCGCGAGGTATCGGAGCCGCGTCGGCGTTGGCGCTGGCCGGCGAGGGGGCCGACATCGCGATCAGCTACTCGGCATCCGGAGATCAGGCCGCGTCCCTCGTCGCCGAGTTGCAGGCGAGGGGAGTGCGCGCGGCAGCTTTTCGAGCTGACCAGTCGGACCCAGCGCAAGCCTCTGATCTGATCGCCAAGGTGGTCGACCACTTTGGAAAGCTCGACATCCTGGTCAACAACGCTGGCGTCACTGTCCCGGGCAGGATCGACAGTGCATCCGCCGACGAAGCTGCGTACGACCGCCAGCTCGTCGTCAACTACATCAGCGTCGTCGCTGCCATCCGTGCAGCCTTCCCGGTTCTGCCGGACGGTGGTCGCATCGTGAGCATCAGCTCCGGCGTCAGTAGCCGCGTGGGGTTCCCCGGCATGAGCGACTACGCGGGCACGAAGTCCGCACTGGAGGGGTACAGCCGTGGCGCTGCGCGCGACTTGGCACCCCGAGGCATCACGGTCAACGTGATTCAGCCCGGATTCATCGATACCGACATGAACCCGAACGATAGTCCCGCCTCACAGATGTTTCTTCCGACGACCGCGCTGGGGCGCTATGGCAGGCCCGAGGAAGTCGCCGCTGGGGTCGTCTTCCTCGCAAGCCCGGAAGCGTCCTACGTCACCGGCACGGTCCTGCGCATCGATGGCGGGTATTCGGCCTAGCGGATTGATGCAAGCGGTCCGGCGGGATCGCCGGACCGCTTGGAGGCGCTCTGTCCCTCAGCGGGCCGTCACGCGAGCTGCGTCTTCAGCGAGTTGATGTCCATGAGGTACCACATGCGCGCGAACTTGCCGTCGACAACCTGATAGAACGCCGTCTCTGTCACGGTGATTGCTGATCCGTTCGGCTCGAGGCCGTGCCATGTCGAAACAGGGGTGCCCGTGTCGGTCGCTCGTACGGAGAGGCGATCCCCGTCGACGAGTAGTTCGTCCACCTCCCAGTGGATGTCGGGCACGGCGTCGGTGTGCTTACGGAATTCGGTGATGATGGCATCTCGAGGAACGAGCTGTCCGCCGAGGTCAACCTCTTCGTGCAGAATCTCCCGCATGCCGTCGAAGTCGCGAGTGTTCGCCATCTCGACATAGCGTGCGTAGAACTCCCGCAGGTCCTCGGTCTTCGAGATAGCGGTATGGGTGCCGGTCTGTGCTTCTGTCATGCATCGAGCTTCGGGGCCGACTGCGGCCCGGAGAAGGCTCTGCTCAGACTAGTATTGCGCGGGCTACCTTCGGGTGTCGGTTTCATGATCGGATCGACCCATGGCACTCAACGGTCTGGAGCTCGCCCACACGCTGCGAACCTGGAGAGACCGCGTGTCACCCGGCGAAGCAGGGCTTTCGGTATCTGCGCGGCGGCGGGTACCGGGCCTTCGCCGGCAGGAGGTCGCCCAGTTGGCAGGGCTATCCGTGGAGTACCTCGTCCGGCTTGAACAAGGCAAGGCGGGTCGCCCATCACCCGCGGTACTCCTCTCACTCGCCCGTGCGCTTCGCATCTCGAACGCTGAACGAGCGCACCTGTTCCGCCTTGCCGATCAGGCCGAACCCTTGCCGCGGCAGATCAACCGTCACATCACGCCTAGCGTGCAGCGCATCCTGGACCGACTCACCGACACTCCAGTCACCGTGGTCGACGCCTCCTGGCATTGCGTCACCTCGAACGCGCTTGGTTACGCCCTGACCGGCGACGGATCAGCCGGGAAGCTGCGTGACCAGAATCTCGCCTGGTCGACCTTCACCGAAGCTCCGACTCGATACCTCCGAAACGAGACGGAGGAGGAAAACCTGCGTCGCGAGATAGTTGCGGACCTGAGGGATGCCTGGGTGCGATACCCGGACGACGCGATCCTCAGCAACCTCATCGGCGACCTGCAAGAAATCAGCCCCCACTTCGCCGAGCTCTGGGAGCAGAGACTTTCGCCACACCCCGCGCCGGCCAGCCGAACGTTTGTGCACCCGGAGCTCGGTCCGATCACCTTCGACTGCGACTTCCTCGACGTCCGCGACGCCGATCTCCGGATCATCGTCTACACGGCGGCGGCGGGCACCCGAGCCGCCGACCAACTCGCTTTCCTCGCGGCGATCGGCATCCAGCACTTCGGATGACCAGCCGCTGACCATCAGTCGGAGATCACGCTCGTACGGCAGCGACGGCGCGAGCCCAGAGGGCCTCTCGGTCGAGCGTTCCACCGCTACGCATCCAGGTTTCTCCGACGGCGTCAATGCACGCGAGGGCGCTTGCGATCAGAGCAGCTGGGCCCGGGTCGAGAAGGTCGTCGGGCGCAACGCCCATGCGACGGCGCACCTCCGGTAGCAGCAACTGCTGCCATCCCATGTGCTTCTCGGCGCTACGCGCCCGAAGCGATGGCGTCTCGTGGAGCATCTTCGACAACGCCAATTGCTGCTCCGAGGACCCACCGAAACCCCGGAGCTGGCGGAACGCGGTTGCTAGGGCGTCCCACGGCTCGAGCGTGTCCGGACACAGTTCCAGAGCCGCGAGAAGTTCCGGGCCCTGCGCCGTCAACGGAGCAAGGAGGATCTCTTCCTTGGAGCCGATGTACCGGAACATCGAGCGCTCGGAGACTCCCGCCTCTTCAGCAATCTGGCGCACGGTGGTCGCTTCGAAACCGAACCGAAGAAACATGTCGATCGCAGTCGCCGTGATCTTCGACATGAGCTCACGTCTCGAGCGCTCCCACGCCGTCTCCTTAGATGCCGGTGTCATGAACCCGAGTCTAGGGCAGCTGTGACAGACTGGCAGTGACTGCCAGGTTGGCATACACTGACTCCCGGAAAGGAAGATCATGACTACATCCGACCAACACTCCCAGACTCTTCGCCTAGAGGGGCGCACTGCGCTCGTCACTGGCTCGACCAGTGGCATCGGAGAAGCGATCGCACGTCGCCTCGCCGCAGAAGGGGCCCATGTGCTCGTGAGTGGGCGCAACACCCAGGCAGGCGCCGAAGTTGCCGCCGACATCCGGAAGGCAGGCGGAAAAGCTGACTTCCTCGCCGCCGACCTCGCCCAAGACGCCAGCCACATCCGCGCCTTCGCCGCCGACGCCACTGCTGCCCTCGGTGGCCACATCGACATCCTCGTCAACAACGCCGGCATCTATCCCGCCGGCCCCACCGCCGCTCTCTCAGATCACGACCGTGACGCGCTACTGAACGTCAACATCCGCGCTCCCCACGTACTCGTGGCAGCGCTCGCCCCCGCGATGGCCGAACGCGGGAGTGGAAACATCGTCAACATCGGATCGTGGATGGCTCGCGTCGGAACATCCTTCACCGTTCTGTACACCGCAACGAAGGCCGCGGTGGAACAGCTCACGCGAGGTTGGGCGGCCGAGTTCGGGCCCAGTGGTGTTCGCGTGAACACTGTCGCCCCAGGGGGTACTGCCACTCCGGGGACGGACGCAAACCAGGCGATGCTGGAACAACTCGCCGCTGCAACCCCAGCAGGAGTTCCTGTCACCCCCGCCGACATCGCCGCCGCAGTCGCCTTCATCGTCTCCGACGACGCCGCCGTCATCCACGGCATCGCCCTCGACGTTGACGGCGGCCTCACCGCCACACGTCTGCGGTAACCCACCTGACCCCGCTCAGAGAAGGCGACCTCACCTCTCAGCGGGCGCCTCGACCGGCGGACGGGCGCCCGGCTCGGGCAAGGAGGCATATTCCTACTCGTGGGTGTGAGGGCGAGTCCTCCCCCGCGGATCGAAGCTTGTCCGGGCTGAAGCTCCGGGGACGAAGTGACGGCGCGGTGCCGACTGGCACCGCCCCGTCCCTCCGTCCCATCGCCGATCGTTATCCGCCGTCTGGCCGTGCGACGAACCGCCACGTTCTCGTCGTCCTTCGTCGCGACGAGTGCTTCGACTGCTGCACTGGTGAGAGACTGCTCGATGTACGTTGGCGCGCGTCGAACGCATACTTCCCGGGAAGGGCTCAGGACAACGTCGATGCGATGGCGATCGCGAACCTGCTGCTCAGCGATCGGAGGTCAGCAGGCGCGAGCCGAAGCCAACAGCAGATCGGTCGTCTTCGACACGAAGAGGACGGCTGGTCGAGCCGCCGCTTGACGGGCGGCTAGGACATCGACAGTCCTCGTCGGGCCGCTCTCGCCAGTTATGCCGGCGATGTCTCGATGGTCAGTTGGTGAGCACACTCTGTCATTGGGATTGGTCAGTCATCTCGAGGCGTACGTATGCGACGCGCAGCGAGCCATGCCTCGAGTTCCTCGCGCATCGGGTAGGAGGGCGCCGCTCCGTGCCCGGTTGCCGCGTAGGCGCCAACTGCAGCGGCTTCGGTCGCGGCGGTAGTGAGATGTCCGCCCTGCGCGAGGACCGCCGCGAGCGTCCCCGCGAAGGCGTCTCCGCTGCCGGTGGTGTCGACCGCGGTCACGGGGAAGGGATCGACCATCGTGTGCTGCCCGTGCTCGAGAACCACTGCACCGGCTGCGCCGAGGGTGACCACGCAGGCCGGCAGGCCGCGATGCTGCAACCTCACGGCCAGCGACTCCCAGTCCGCTCCCTCCGCGGCCACTTCACCGTCCGGAGTCTCGCCGGAGAGCACGGCGAGCTCATGGCGATTCACCACGACGACATCGCAGGACCGTAGGACATCGTCCGCAAGCATCCGGACCGGCGACGGGTTAAGCACTACCAAAGTGCCGTGCTCGGAGGCATGCCGGGCGCACGCGATCACGGTGGCGACGGGTACCTCGAGCGCCAGGAGCACGACGTCCGCCGAAGCGACCAATGCGAGGACCTCGTCAGTAGGCGTGAGCAGTGCGTTTGTGCCCGGGACGACGGCTATCGAGTTCTCCCCACGGTCATCCACAGTGACAAACGCCTGCCCGGTCGGCGCCTCCGCCGTGGACGCGAGATGGGCGGCGCCAATGTTGAATCTGCGGGCCGACGCGCGAACTTGAGCCCCTGCCGCATCTTCACCCGTGAGGGCGACCAACTCGACCGATGCGCCGTAGGCCGCAGCTGCAGCAGCCTGATTGAAGGACTTCCCACCGATCGATCGTGCGATGCCGGTGGCCGTCGCCGTCTCTCCGGGGGCCGGGATGGCACGGACTCTGACGACGGTGTCGACATTGACCGAGCCGACCGCGATAACGCGACCCCGGTTCACGAGTGCGCTCCTACCGGCGCTGACGTCGCCGCCTCGGCGGACGTCGGCCGCGGTACGGCGAAGGACATCAGGAACGCACCTACCAGCAGCAGCACACCCGCAGCGGTGCCGGCCACGTAGCCGAGCGTGGGGCCGTCGCCCGTTGGCGCCGCCGCCTGGACCGCGTAGACCACGACGAAGCTCAGACCGGCGCCGATGTTGAACGCTCCGGTGTTGAGTCCTGGTAGCGATCCCGGCCGGTCGGCCGGACTCAGCACGATCCCAAGACCGTTGAGCATGATGTTCGCAATGCCGGCGTACGTGACGCCGACCCAAACGGCGACGGCGAACAGGAAAACTGGGCTCGTACCGCCCACTCCGGACATGATGCCAACGAGACCGACCGCCGCGCCGCCGATGCCCACGCGCAGCATCGTACGGTACCCGATGGTCGCGGCAAGTCGACCGGAGAGCGGTCCGACGAGGAGGCCGGCCACTGCGTACGGCGTGAGGACGAGCGCCGAGACCGCTTCGGCATCAAGCTGGTATCCGAGCGAGTCGTCCTGCGCGAGCGCGGGGAGCAGCCCGTTCATGATCGCGAAGACCCCGCCGAGCGTGAGGGTTGTCGTGGCGACCAGTGCCCAGGTCGACCGCTCTCGCAGCTGGGTGACGGGGACGAGCGGTGCTGCGTGCCGCTTCTCGACCTGCCAGAAGGCGATTGCGCCGGCCGCCGCGAGTACTGCGGTCCCGCCGACGAGCGCGGGGTTCGCGTCACCGAGGCGACCGACCTCGTTGATGCAGACCAGCGCCGCGCCGACGGCGACGACGAGCAGCACGCTCCCGCCGACGTCGAGCCGACGGCGGTCCTTTGCGAACGACTCGGGCGTGAGCAGCCGGACGGCGGCTGCAGCGACGACCGCGACCGCCGCCATCGTCCAGAAGATCGAAGCAAATCCGTGATGTGTCACGAGGTACCCGCCGAGCAACGCGTCAAAGCCCGCGATACCACCGTTAATCGCGGCGACGACACCCATGAGCGTGCCATAGCGCTTCGGGTCCGGGACCGCGGCGCGGAGCATCACCAGGGCGATCGGGATCACCGGGCCCGAGGCACCCTGCAGGACACGGCCTGCAAACAGCACCCCAATATTCGGTGCCAGGGCCGCGACCACGCAGCCCACCGCCATCGCGAGCAGGGACAGTGCCAGCACGCGCCGCCGGCCGAGGATGTCTGCCAGGCGCGGAAGGAACAGGGAGAAGAGCGCCGCAGCCGTGAAGAAGGCGGTCTGCGTCGCAGCGACCTCCGGAGCGGTGGCCCGTAGCTGGCGCTCGATCGAGACCAGTGCGGGACTGAGCATGCTGGCGTTCAACTGGAAGGCCAAGCAAGCTGCGAGGAGCGCCGCCATGAGCACTCCGGTGTTAGTGGTACGTGGATTGGTCGGTAGTGACATCGTCGTCTCTCGGGTCGGTGGGCGTGGATACTGGACGGATGGTTCACGGAGCGAAGGGAGCGCGTCGTGGCGGTCTCGCTGCGTGAGGTGGCCGATGCGGCCGGCGTGTCGATCGCGACGGCCTCACGAGCGCTCGGCGGGAAGGGTCGGGTTTCGGGCGTAACGGTCGACCGGGTGAAGGCGACCGCTGAGCGACTCGGGTACCGGGTCGATCCGTTCGGTAAAGCGCTGCGCAAAGGCTCCGACAACGTCGTCGGTATGGTCGTCCCGTTCGTCAGCAACCCCTTCTATGCGGCGCTCGTGCAGGAGTTCGAGGACCGGCTCGACCAAGTGGGACTGCAGCTCCTGATCGCCGACTCGCGCGGTGAAATCGACCGTGAGGTTGAGCGACTCGAGACCCTCGCCGGCCGTCGGGTCCGCGGCGTCTTCGTGGCGCCCGCCTATGCCAGCTGGTCCCGGGCGACGATCGCGTCGGTCGCCGGACGGGTCCCGCTGGTGCAGGTCGACCGTCGCGTGGACGACGGTGGAGACCTGTCCTTCGTTGGGGTCGACAACGCCGGTGGGATCCGCCAGGTGCTCGAACACCTCGCTGCGCAGGGAGCACAGCACGTCGTCTTCGTCGGCGCCGACGACCGCACGTCCGCTGGCCGGGAGCGCGCCAGGGCATTCACGGCGGTGGCCGCCGAACTCGACCTCGTAGTCCAGCCCCCGGTGATAGATCGCTACTTGTTCGAGTTCGGTGTCCGTGCCGCCGACCAACTCGTCGCTCGCACCGAGCTGCCCGACGCGATCGTCGCCGGGGACGACTTGATCGCGGCCGGCTTGCTCGCCGGTCTGCACCGGCACGGGGTCGCGGTGCCGGACGAGGTCCTGCTCGCGGGCTTCGACGGCACCGTGCTCGCGGACATCTGCACTCCGACGCTGACGACGGTGGTTCAGCCAATCGCTGACGTCGCCGCGACCGCCGTCGACCTGATGCTCCGGCAGATCGACGGCGACACGACGGCTCGGCAGGTTGAGCTGCCGACGACCCTACGGACCGGACGGTCGACGAGTACCGACCGCGTTTCGGCGCGGAACGGCCACCGCTCAGCGCAGTGAAGCGACGGCGTTCCGGATCAGGTCCCAGAATCGATCGACATCCAACGTGATCGCGATGTCGGCGTTCGGCTCCTTGCGGAGCATGTCGTGCAGGTCGACCGCCGTCGCTCCAGACGTGAACTCGCCGGAGGTTTCGACGTCGACGTGCGATCGCTGGATCGTGGCGACGGCACGATCGATGGCGATCGCGACCGTGATTGGGTCGTGCAACGGTCCCTCGGCCATACCCTCGACCTCGTCGTAGGTGCTGCAGAAGAACCGGAGGAGCTCGACGCCGAAGGCGCTGGTTTCGTTCCCAATCGCACCGATGGACTCGATAACGTCCGCGGTGATGAGTGCCTGATGGGAGATGTTCAAACCGACCATGGTGAGCGGAAGCCCCGCGGCGAAAACGGCCGCAGCAGCCTCAGGGTCCACCCAAGCATTGAACTCCGGGTAGGCGCCGACGTTGCCTCGCCCCGTCGAACCCCCCATCCAGATGATCTCCTTGATCCGGTCACGCAGGTGCGGGCGCTGCTCGAGCAGCATCGCGATGTTCGTCAAAGGACCGGTCGGGATCAAAGTGACCGGTTCCGTTGAAGACTCGAGCAGGTCGGTGATGAGGTCGATTGCCGAGCGCTCGTCGAGCGGCACGGTCGGCTCCGGGAGAACAGGTCCTCCGAGGGCGTTGTCGCCGTGGATCCACGTGGCCGGGGTGAGCTCACGGCGGAGCGGCTTGTCGGCGCCGGCAGCGATCGGGATCCCCTCGACGCCAGCGACGGTGAGCGCGACGCGCGCGTTGTGAGTGGTGTGCTCGAGGCGGCCATTACCGCCGACAGTGGTGACGCCGAGCAGGTCAATCTCGGGGTTGCCGGCTGCGAGCCAGAGCGCGAAGACGTCGTCGTGGCCCGGGTCGCAGTCAATGATGACAGGCGTGGTCATGATGCTCCTTTGCATGATGCGTAATCGTTTACGCAGGAGAACGATCACACATCACGAGGCTCCGGTCAACCTCACGCCGCGAATCCGGATGTAGCCCTCCGCCTCGATCTCACCTGCACAGAACTTCCACGACCGGGCGCACGAGACCACGCCGGGGCTCGAGAAACGACTGGTTAGCTAATCGTCAAGGGGCAGGACGCGCCCATCGCGAAGACGACCACATAGAAGCCCTGAGTGGGTTCGGGTGATCCCCCTCTTCGTCGGTCGACGCCAAGCGAGAAGTACACGAACACCCCGAGAGGGCAACTGCTGCGGCCACGGTCAGAGCGATCGTCACGTCATCTCGAATGCGGTCTAAGCCGGGTGAGACGAAGCCTGCAGCTCGAGAGTGGACGGATGCGTCATCCGTGAGGCGTCTCATGAGCCGATCGGTTATCCGACGCTGTTGCCTTCGACGCCGGTCGTCAGCTTCCCAGCGACGTAAGACGGCCACGCGGTTCGAAGGACGGCGATCAGACCAGAGGCGACAACGACGAGAAGGAAGGTCGTCGCGGCAGCTATCCAGATCGCTGGGAAGGTCGAGGGGTCAGACAAGGCCACGATGATGAGTGGCAGGGGCGACGAGATCCAAAGCACCACTGCGGATCCGACGATCACCGCTCGGTGTTGACGCTGCGCTCTTGCAATGCGCTCCACCCAACCTGCTGCGTCGCGTCCGGCAGACACCTGCTTCTGTCGGAGGAACCGGAACGGTGCCAGGGCGGTCGACGCCTGCAGAAGCTGGAGCGCGCCGACTGCAGTGATCAGCAGGAGCAGACCGAGACCAGCTGCGATGGCGACTTGCCCGTTCGCGGGGATGACGCCCTCGTCCGCTCCGGCGATGAGCAGGACGACCGGGATGGGGGAAACGACGAACAATGCCACCCCTCGAGCGATGGAGCGCCACGCGCCCCGTGCTGCCGTTGAGAAGCGGCGTACCTCATCCCGACTCACCGCGGAAGCCGTTCTGCCGAAGTCGGTGTCCGGGACGTGGACGAACAAGTCCCGCACGGGTACTCCGAGCGCCTGCCCCAGACGAGAGAGCGTGTCGAGGCTGACGTCGTTGCCTGCTTCAAGGCGTTGGAGCGTTCGGACGGTCACTCCGCTGGCATCCGCGAGTCGTTGCTGGGTCCACCCTCGCTGCGTCCGGAGTTCGACGATCCGTGTCTGGCTCATGTTTGCCACAATAGGAGAAACAGCTTCCCGGACCCACGCCAGCAGCCCGACACCTAGGCGACGTCCACCCGACACCGCCGTCCATCACACCGAACTGCGATCCGAGCAGCGTTTCAAAAGCCGATCCTCTCGCGGACGAGAGACTCTGCGCTGCGACCGAAGCGCCATCTAGCGAGTGATGCGTCTCAGCAACGTGCTGTCGGCGGAGCGACCGGTCAAGGCTCAGTAGCTGACTCCGCATCGAACTGCGAACGCATCGCGCTCACCAGAGCACCACCGTCGGTGCTCGGGGTGCGCTCTGCCGCGGCCAAGATGCCTCCTCGAAGCTCCCGTGCGACATCTGCCCCCATACGCATGAGATAGCGAATGACCGCGAGGTTGAGGAAATCCGTCGTCTCGTCGAGCATGCGCGTCAGCTTCACCGGGTCTGGGTACCCGGTACTGTGAAACTGGCCAGGACGCCACTCACGTTCGTCGGTGAAAACCTGAAGCTCGCGCACGGCCCACGCTTTTCCGTGTGCCGCGGCGCTGCAGGTGCGCCACATCGCTTCAATGCCGTTCGGGTCCACTTTCTCGTACGATGCGCCGCTGCGAAGCAGAGAGACCATGTCCGGGAGCGTGGCTGCAGGCTTACCCCACTGCGCCCACTTCTCAGCCTCGACGGCATGCCGCTCCGCCCGTGCTTGTAAATCGGAGACGTCACGCCCGAATGCCGTCCAAGCCTTGATCTCCTGATGGACGTCATCTCGCACCGCACGAATCAGTCTTGCTACACACTCATGCGTGCTCTTCGCTTGTGTCAGCTGCATCGATTGCGCCGCTCCCTCCAAAGCGGCGCGGATGAGCGTGAAGGTCCAGCGGAAGCCATAGTGCACAACGACCTGCCCGTCGTGCTGTTCAAGCGGAACGGCATGATTAGCCCACGTGGACAGGTGATCGACCGCTGACCGGAGGGGCTCGCGAGCCCACTGACTCGAGGACTCTGTCGGGTAGAGATCGTCGGTTGCCGCGAAAGCCGATCCGCTCTTCGGGATGGACACCGTGTGAACGATGTGGCTGGCAGCGCGGATCTTCAAGGCAATCTCAGCCCAGGTCCGCATTGTTGCTTCGTCAACCCGAACTCGCTGATCGTCCATAGTCGGAGAGTAGCTGTTGCCCCCGACTTGCTGTCCCGATAGCCGGTCCTGCTTCGTGTAGGGAAAGTGCTTCAGCCCTGCCGCATGCCGTAGCGTCGCAGATAGCCCGTCCGATTTGATTCTCATCGGGCTGCCTTGTGCGGACGCGTGCGGACGTCGGTGCTTGTCCCTCAGCTCCGAGGCGTGGGTCGTCGTCGTTCTGATCGTTGGGTGCCGCCGCGGCCGTTCTCGCTAGAGCAGGAGGAGCGTGGGGCGGAGGTGCGTGAGCTCGAGCAGGCGCTGCCGGTGTACACGTGGTTCCAGTTCCCTGATCGGCTCATCCGCCGTGGTGATGCGATTGCGCGGAGCATGACGCGGGACGCTGTGCGGGTGGAGGCGGGGCGGGGCGAGTCGAAGCTGGCGGCATAGGTCCGGCGCAGCAGCGTGCGTCACCGGTCAGTCTCTCCCGCCGCTCCGGGAGTCAGTCCCGAGAGTTAGCTTCCCTGCAGTGGAACGCGAAGGTGCTGGTTGGGTGCGAGGTCGCGCTCGCGGGGCAGCCAGACGTAGCCGGGCACCTGGTCGTGAAGGCCCTCGATGGCGTAAAGCGCGGGACGCAGTTGCGCGACGGCGTCGTTGATGGTCACGAGCTGCTGTTCGTAGACGTCGGCACGGTACCAGGCGGGTCCGACCCTGCCGGGGGTGAGTTTCTGGTGGAGGGCGTCGGCTGGCCAGCTGCTCCACCGCCACTGGAAGCCGACCCCTGAGACGTCGCCGCAGACGTAGACGCGGTCTGCCCAGCCGAGCACCTCGAAGAGATGCAGCTGCGCGAACTCACCGTCAGTGTTGCGTTGTGAGAACCGACCGACGCCAGCCCACGGATTCTTGTCGGACCGGGATCGTATGAGCGCCTCGGCTTGCCGCAGGTTGTCGAGCCGCTCCCACTGCGCCTTCGTTTCTTGGTCGCAGTACCAAAGCTCGTCGTCGTCCGGCGATAGCGCGCTTTCGACGAGCGGGAGTTGCGCCAGCGCATCTGCGGTCTGCGAGCCGGATGCGGTGTGGAGAGCGAGAGTCATCGTCTGCTTCAGTTCGGCAGGTTGTGGCGGAGGTCGTAGCCGGTGTCGGCGAGGAACAGCAGAGTGTTGCGGACTTCTTCGAGCGACGCCGTGTCGTCGTCGTTGCGGAGGTCGGCGCGGAGGAGCGTATTGGCGGTGATGATGTCGTCGGTGCGGTCCCGGTAGCCGGCTGCTAATGCGGTGAGGAAGATGGTGGGGTCAGCAGGGCGGACCAGTTCAGTGCCGGCGAGGCCGACCGTGTCGAGTTTGAACCCGAGCGCGGTCATGTCGACTTCCTGTTCGGTGAACGCGGAGAGCCGGTAGGCCAGGTCGCGTTTGCTGATCATGGGGTAGCCCGGGCGGTCGGAGATGGCGCGGCCGGAGATCCGGCACCCGGCGCCGATGAGCCGCTCCGCCTGCTCGGGTAGCGGCAGGTCAGATGTCCACTGGGTGCGGACGCCGCCTGGTCCGGGATAGCAGGCGATCGCGAAGTCCACCAGGCCACCCACGTTCCGTGCCTCCCATCCGATGTCGGTGCGGTGCACGCGTTTGCCGAGGCGGGCGAGCGCATCATCGACCTGCCCGGCGGTCAGTCCGGCGCGAACGAGCCGGTCGAACGTGGCGCCGTTGACGGCAAGCATTCGCGCGACGGCGAACGTGACGTAGATCGGTGCGGCGTCCTTCCACCGCTCGATCACACCGAGGACCTGCTTCCCGTCGATCCAGACCCGCCGCCGGTCCACGTCGACGAGCAGGACGGTCTCGGTCTGTTCCGCGAGGGCGATCTGCGTCGTCGTCACCGTCCGCGGCGCCAGCAGCAGCAATTCCGTGGCGGCTTCTGGCTCGTCGCGTGGTCGCTGCGTGAGCGTCGGGAAGCGTGCGCGGCGGCCGTCGGCGAGGCGGATCGTGTCGTGCGACTCCACGACCGCGCGAAGCCCCGCGAGCTTCAGGACCGCGAGGGTGTCGGTGAGGTCGGTGGTGTCACCGAGCCCGTACGGCATAGTGATCTGCGGCCGACCCGCGTACGCGGCGGCCACCCATTCGAGCCGCGGCCCCATCAGCTGCGGTCTTCCGGGGTGTCGGGTTGGGTGAGAGCGATGAGCCAGCGAGTTTCCTCGAGGAACGGCCCCCACCCGGTGCGGGTATCGCCGTGTGCTGGTTCGCAGATGTTGCCGGTGTCGGTACTTCGGATGATGACCTGCCGCAGAGCGGTGGAGGGCGGGTCGCGGAAGAACACGTGCCCGTGCACCCCGGTGGCGTCGTAGGCGACGTTGAGGAGGAACAGGTCCGGCCGGCTGCTCATGGTCGCCACCGTCGTCCGCGGAACAGGGCGATGATCGTCGTCAACGGTCGGCCTTCCCGCATCCAGTCCAACGGGGTCAGGACTCGTTCGTCGACGGTGAGGAAGTCGAGGGGCGTGGTCATGAACTCGGTCATCGCCGCTGCATCGAGCAGCGGTTGAGGTGCGGCGGCGTAGAGGACGTCGAGGCCGGGTAGTAGCGAGGACGGGTCGCCGAACTCGGGGAGTGCGGGCTTGACGAGTTGCCAGTCGGGGATGCGTTCTTCGCCGTCGAGGTCGAAGCTCGTCAGCCGGTTCGCTTCGAACAGCTCACCGACCTCCTCAATGCTGCTCTGCAGGGCGGCAGCGACTTCTGGTTCGGTGAGGGTCGAGTCGAGCAGGTTCCGGCGGATGCGGGCTTGTGTGGTCTGCCACCAGTCCTCGGGGATGTCTGCTGGGCCGACGGCGGAGTGGTCGGGTTGGCGGGGGATCTGTCGGCCTTCATCGGCGTACGCGCTGAGCTGTTCGCGGGTGACTTCCCCGCGGGCGTACATCCACAGCTGCGACTGCCACGGCATGTCGTCCGGGAACCCTTCCAAGTAGCCCGAGTGGATCACCGCCCGCACCGCTTTCTCCCGCTTCGCGATCTCGGAGGCGGGGATGAGGAGGGTCTGCACGATGCGGTTCACTTCCCGCACGGCCGGCACGCTCAGGTCCGACAGGACCGTGTTGGTCCTGTCGCAGAGCTCGTATCCGGGCTCCTTATCGACCGGACGGACGAGGATCTGCGTCAGGCTGGCGTCGGGGTTGTCGGTGTCCTCGAGGAGCACGTGCCCCCAGAGAATCCGGTCGTTCGAGAGGTGCAGGGACACCAGACGTTGCATGAGCGGAAACCTCCAGAGAAAACGAGTGCGAGCAGGCCGGGTCAGGACTGTGGGAAGTCGGCGGTCGTGCGGCCGATGCGGTCGGGTGTGTAGCGGAGGATGAACCGCATGATCCGGTCCGCTTCGACCATCGCCGGCACCGCCGGGTCCTGCCCGTCCGGGTCGACGTTGGTGAGGCGGAACCAGGGCGGCTCGTCAGTGTGGTCGATGAGAACCACGGCCGGCTTGTCGCCGGGCTGGTCGGGGTCGGTGAACATGACGGACCCGAAGAACCGGGCGTCGTCGCACGCCAACGTCAACGACAGCAGTTGCAGCATCAGCCCACCCCGTCCTCAGCGCTGTCGTTGCTGGGGTGCCAGCGGAGGTCGTGCGCGAGGTCGGACCGGAAGTGCAGCAGCTGCCGCAGCCCGTTCACTGCATCCGTGTTCGCGGTCACCCAGCTGTCCTCGTAGAGGACGTGCGCGGTGATGAAGTCGTCCGTGCAGCACCCCTCCGCGCTGGTGAGGATGGTTGTGTCCTGCGGGATGATGACCTTCACCGTCGCGTCATCCGCCGGCGCCGGCTCGTAGCCGAGCGCCTGCATGTCCGGATGCTCGGCGAAGAACGCCGTCAACCGGTCCGGTGTGACCAGCACGCCGGACTGCTGCGCCGCCCATCGGTCCGACATCACCCCCTCGAGCCCGATCAGCTGGTCCGCCTGCTGGTCGATGGTGTCGTCGCGGCGCCAGCACGTGCGAACTCCGCCGTATCCCGGGTAGGCCGCCAGGGCCCAGTCGACCAGGGCAGGCCGGTCAGTGGCTTCCCACCCGAGAGGTGTGTGGACCACGTGCGCGCCGAGGGCCGGCATGGCGGCGCGAACTTCGTCGAAGTGGATCCCGATGCGGTCCGCAACGGCGTGGATGCCGCCGCCGTGCAAGGCGATGCTGCGGGCGATCCCGAACACGGTCCGCCACCACGGGGTCGCTTCCCGCTGCATCGACGTGCCAGACACTTGCCGCCCGTCCGCCCACACCCGCCCGCGTTTGCCGTTCACGACCACCAGGTCCGGGTATCGGCGCACCAGTGACAGCACCCCACCCTCCGAACCGCCAGGCAGGAGGATCACATCATCCCCGCGGCCCTCCTCGCCGTCGTTGTCGATGACGGTGGTGGTCGGATCCGGGGTGGCGAGAAACGCCGTCCGGCCGTCGTCGAACCGGAGCCGATCGAATGCCTCCACGCGTGCCGGCATCCCGGCTGCAGCGAGGGCGGTGAGGGTCTGGGTGATGTCGATCGTGTATCCGAGCCCGAACGGCAACGACAAGATCGTCTGCTCGTGGCGAATGTCCTGCACCCACTGCCGGTCAGACATCCGCAGGCCCCGCCACATCCGCACCACGGCCCACCGCACGGAGCCTCGACAGCACGTCCAGCACCTGTGTCGATGCTTCCAGCAGCGGGTCTGCAGGGTCCGTCAATCGCGTTCCGTTGAGGAGCGTGAACACCCACCCGTCGTCGCTGGAGCGGGCGTTGACGGTCCGTTGCAGGATCTTCGGCCCAGTGGAGTTCTTGAACGTCATCCCCGCCATCGTCGGCCAGATCACGGCGTCGAACTGTGCAGACAACGACAGCAGCCGCAACGGCACCGACTCGAACCGTGACGCCGGGCGCTCAGACATCGCCAGCCAGCCGCGGGTCGTCCTCCGACAGCCGCTCCAACCCGAGCCCGGATGCGTCGAGGATCGCGTCCTCGGACTCCGTCGTGGCGACGAACGACCCGATCTGCGCGTTGACCGCGACAAGCGTCCCGATACGACTCCGCGCATCCAACACCACTGCGGCAACCTCCTCAGGGGTGCAGTCAGACGTGAGCTCCGGCTTCGACGGATGCAGGGCAGGGAACTCGAGCTGCTGCACCGGCGGATGCCACTTCACCCCGATGCGAAGCACTCGGCCGTCGGCGTCGTTGCGGTAGAACATCGACCCGAACGGATGACCCATGTCGAGAGTGAGGTCCGCACCGTAGAGAGTCCAGCCGGTGGCGGCGTGGGACGGGTCCCACCGCTGGACGGTGAGAGCGCCGATGCCCATCCTGATGCCCGGGATGAGCGCTTGGCCCGCCTGAACCTCGGCGTAGAGCGCCGTCAGGTCGGGGGGACGCTGTTCGCGCATGTCCGACAGGGCGATGCGCTTCAGACGGACCGGGGAGCCGTCCCGCCAGCGGTTCGGGACCTCCCCGTCGTTTTCGTCGCCCATTGCGGACCTCCCTTTAAACCTGCGAGACGAACGCTCGTCAGTTCATAGTAAGGAACGCGAGGCGTGTCGTCCAGGCCTGGGATGGCACCGCCCGCGGGACTTACCCCGGGCGGCGTGAGGGGGAGGCAACCTCTGCGGTCCGACATGAACACGAGGAACACGCCGGCACAGCAGTCGAGGGTTCCGCTGGGAGCACGCCGATCATGCATCAGCTGCCGATCCCGGAGACCACGATGACCCTTTTTTTGCAACGTGGACGCCGGTCGGGGAGTCGCCGTACGGGGTTCGCTTCCGAAGTGCTCACCGGATTCGCCGGTCGGTCAAGTCACCGACATCCGCGCCGTTCCGGGGCAGTAGGGGCGACCAGCCCCTTCTTACTTACTTACTTATCTACCTAGTAGATATAGGTAAGTAAGTAAGGGTATAGCTGGCAGTTGTATATATAGGTCTCTAGTCCTATTGCCGTACCCCGCGGAGAAGGGGGCGAGCGGGCAAGCCAGACGGCTGAGTTGACGCTCACGCAGATCGCGAGGCAACCTGGGATTCAACCGACGGTTCACTGCCGTATCGTCCCCCTCGCGCCAGGTACGGCGAAGGCGAACGTACGGGCTGCCGTCAGAAGACGGCAGCCCGTACGCGAGTTCGTGTGTGGCGAATTGCTCTGCGAGCAGAGCGGGCCTACTGTTCAGTTCGCTGCGTCGTACGCGTCTCGCACCTGCTGGCTGATGCGGCCGCGGGCGGCAACCTCGTACCCGTTAGCCGATGCCCACTCGCGGATCTTCGCCAACTCGTCGGCGCTGCTGCGACCCTTCGAAGTGGTCGACGAGCCCTGACGGGAGCTACGTCCACCGGTGACCTTCCGAGCGGCGGCGACGTAGTCGGAGAACGCTTCGCGGAGCTTCTCCGCGTTCTCCTCAATCAGGTCGATCTCGTAGCTGCTGCCATCGAAAGAGAACTGGACGGTGCGTCCACCACCCGCTTCAATGACGTCGCCTGTCAAATCGTCTACGAGCTGCGTCGTGACTTTCTGTGCCAAGGAATACTCCAATCGTTGTGGCAACCAGCCTGGCAGAGATTTTCACCAGCCGCGACCGTGCCCGCGGCCTTCGACGACTTCAAAATGCAACGCTCGTAGGACCCGCCGCCACCACGGACGCCGGTGAAAACGTGACGGCCGTCAGCGCCATGGGTGCAGCGCTTCTGGTGACCGCGGTGCCTGCCATGTAGGTGTTGGGCCCGACGTGCGCCGGCACGTCGGTGCACCGGTGGTGGGAAGTGCCCCTCTTGGCGGTGCCCCTCCTGTCGGAGCCCGACGAGTGTGCTCGCAGCCGTGGCTGCCCTCCGCGCATAGGGACGGCATGATCACCATTGACGTCCCTACCGCTGACCTTCGCAGCATCGCTGTCGCTGCATTCGACTTCGCGCTGGCGACGCCGCTGCCCCGTGCCCGGAAGCGCCTGGATGCGGCGTCCCCCGCTGATCGGGATCACCTGTTCCGTTACCTCCACGCCGCTGAAGCGTCGCTGCGCCGGGTGGCGCACGCCGCGGCGACGTTGAGCGTCCGCGAGCTGGTGCAGGAACGGTACCCGGACGCACGGCATCTGCTGCTGCGTCAGCATGCGGCGGACCCGTACGACGGATTCCACCCGGTGGCGCTGTTCAATCCGGACGGCGCCGCATTGTGGACGGCAGCGATGCTCACCGACGACTGCGACCTGTGGGGTGCGTACCTGGACACTGCGTGCGCGAACCTCACTGACGCGGACTGTGTCCTCGCCGATCCGGCTGAAAGTCCGGTTCTGGTCTTCTGAGCTCACACGGTGCGCAGTGGCGCCTCAATCTCGTGCTCGTCGCGCCAGAACACGACGACGACTTCATCGCCGGCAAATCGGAGTCGGTCACCGGGTTCGTTGAACCGCATCTGTAGCCCCACTTCCGCGGCATATGCTGCGATCGCATTTTGGGTGGCGATGTCAGCGGTGACGTACGGGTGGGTGACGGCGAGGACCGCTTCCTTTTTCGTGGACCCGCGCGGTTTGAACGTCAGGCAATGCTCGGTTAGCCCGGGGACGGGTGACGGAACAGCGGACAGCCGACCCCGATCCTGCTTGGGGAAGATCCGGTCGAATGCGTTGTGCTTGTCGTAGATGAGTCCCTGCTGTTTCGCGAACTCTGCAACGTTCTTGAAATGCGGGAGGCTTTTGTAGTCAGCCACAGATGATTCCCCCCAGGTTGTACGTAACCTCCCGACTCTATCGGGCGAGCGGTCGCCGTCGGTGCCAACGATCGCACCCGCGTTTGGGGGAGATTGGCTCGAGGGTCCTGCAGCGGTCGTGGTCGCGCCGGTACAGTCGGGGTATGGCCGTCGTTTCCCGTTTCCCGAACCGTTCCGCCGGCTCTGACGGACTCGATTCGGTTTTTGCCGACCTGGCTGACCTTGGCGACACGGTCGCGTTGCGGCGGGCGTTGCGGGACGCGTCGGTGCTTGCTGTTGATGCGGTCTTCGCCGACCTGGAGACGTTGGAGCAGGCTCGACCGGCTCCTGCCGCCGGGCTCGATTGTGATGCGCTGAAGTTGCTGCCGGAACGGTACGCGGACCGGTACGACGTCCTCTTTACACGCAGGTTTGTCCTCGTTCTCGCTGAGGTGACCAAACGTTTTGCGACCGGGTTCGCGGAGCTGAACTCAGTTGCGGAGGAACTTGCGGTGAGCATGGTGCTTTCCTTCACGGAAGCGGTCGTCGATGCTCAGCAGTTGCATGTCAGCGACGGGTGGCGTGCTGACCTTGAGCAGGTGCTGTTTGAGGACCTCGACTTCGAGTTCCTCTATGGTTCCGACGATGTTCTCCAGGCTGCGGTGACGGAGCTCGGCGCTGTGAACCTGGACTTCGACGCGTGGTTCACACCGTTCCGTCACCCGTACGCAGCACCGTACGTCGCCGATGGGGCGGCGCGGTCGTGAGCTTGCTGCAGTCTCGGATTCACCGGCATCTCGGGCTCCCTGCGCAGGAGTTGACGTTCGAGGACGTGGAGCGTGCTGTCGTTGACCGCTTAGGGGAGGAGCGGGATCTTGACTGGAAGGCTGCTCTGCCGAAAGATCTCAGCGGCAGAGGCGGCGATGAGTTCGCAAAGGACGTCACCGCGATGGCGAATACCACTGGCGGGCTGCTGGTCTACGGCGTCAGCGAACAGCAGCGTACGGTCGGACTTCTGCACGACGTTGACGACAAGGTGCAGCGTCTGCTTGAGCAGCTTCTGCTGCAGCGGACGGCTCCGCATGTGCGTGACGTCACATTTCGCAGGCTGGTCGCTGCTGACGACGCGAAGCGGTGCGTGCTCATTGTCAGCGTTCCCGAAAGCGTTGACGCACCGCATGTCGTCGTCGGCGTCGCCGGTCAGCCGAGACTGAGCAAGGTGATGCACGGTTGGGAACGTCGAGGAAGCGACAGCGTCGAGATGGACGAACCAGCGATTGCGTTGGCCTATCGGCGGCGGTTCGAAGCGTACTCGAGCATCGAGACGAGAGCTACGGAGTTGCGAAGTTTCGCGTTCGACCATTGCGCGGGTCAGTCCGCGACGGCATGGCTGCTGGTTGCAGCGGTTCCCGTGCGTCCGACGGCCGCTCCGCCCCGGACGGAACGGTCGGCCATTGGCGGACGGCTGCGTTTTGCTGTCGAGGACGGCGGCAAGCGTGCTCCAAACGAACCGGAAACGTTGGGCGCGTTGCGCTCCATTTGGGACAACCCTCGAGCAGGCTACGGCCGATGGGTGGTGAGCAACTTCGTCGCCCCGCAGGACGCCGGTGTCGGCAGGCCCTCCTACGTTGAACTGCATCACGACGGAGCAGTGGTTGCTGCTGTCGACGTCAGCTGGGGGTTAGCGGCTCGGCCGGAGCCGGCGGCGCCGGTAGACGTTGGTGCGGTGGAACGGCTGATGTCGGAAGTTGTGTCCCTGGCGCACACGCACAGCGCCGAAGCGGGATTCGAGTCAGCGGTCGGATTCTCGGCGGAGTTGTCCCGCGCGGACCAGGCGCTTGGACCGTTTGCAGCGGTCCGCTCCACTCTGCTCGGCACAGAGCACCGAGACGGGTGGACCAGGCAGGTGCGGCGTGCTCAGGTGGTCCGGTCGGAAGCGGGCGCGGTGCGGACGGGGACCGATTTGGCAGCAGTCGTCTACGACCTGGGTGACGGGATCCTCAGTCAATTCGGCGTGATGACGGAACTGGCGCGACCCGTCCGGTGACGGTCCCGGCCGGTGTAGGACAGCGGGTCCGCGCCCCGACAGTGACAGTGGAACGAACGGAGCTCATGGTGCAGCGCATCATCACCAACGTCATCGACGACATCGATGGCAGCACGATCCTTGATGGTCGCGGCCGCACCATCGCGTTCGGCATCGATGGAATCCGGTACGAAATCGACCTGAACACCACCAACATTGACACGTTCCACGCGGCGCTGAGACCGTACATCGCGGTAGCGCGACCCGTGACGATACCGAACAGCTCACCCGCACCTGGCAAGCGGGCAGGTCACGTCGACCAGCTGAGGACAATTCGTGACTGTGCCACCGAAAACGGGTTCACCATCGCGCCAGACGGCAGCATTCCCCTCGAAGCGCGGATCGCGTACATCGCCGCACACTGAGCGGGGAGCGCACCGAGCAGCAGCAGCAGCGGTGCGCGACGGGGTGAGGGAAGCAGCCATCGCCAGAGGGCGCGTTGCACGCTTGAATAGGGTTCAGTCGAACGGTACGGCTGTGAGCAAGAAGCATCGGCAAGACTCCGTCGGCAGCCCCGCGGTCCACACACCATCTCACCGACGCTTCACAAAAGGTCTCGCCACCATGCCGCCCATCCCCAGCCAGTTTCGCGCCATCGAGGAACTCGACAGCACCCTCAACTCTGTTGTCACCCGAGTTGCAACGCCGGATGGTGCTGAGGTGGTTCTGAAGCAGCCGTCACCGTCGAAAGGGAGGCGGCGCCGCTTCGAACGGGAGGTGACCGCGATGAGGCGGTTCGCCGGTCAGCACACCATGCCGATCCTGGACCACGACGAAACCTTCGCCTGGTACACCATGCCGGTCGCGGAAGCGACCCTTGCACAGCAGCCCAAACATGGGGACCTTGAATTCGCGCTGACCATCCTCGACGCAATCTGCGAGTCGCTTCGACCCGCGCATGCAATCGGCCAGGTACATCGCGACTTGAAACCGCACAACATCCTCTGGCTCGTTGACGATGAGCCGGGGCGGTGGGTGGTTGCTGACTTCGGCGAGGTCAGGAATGAGCCGGGCCGGACGACGCGCCCGCTCACCCGGAGCAGCGACCGTGTTGGAACGGACGGGTGGGCGGCGCCGGAGCAGACACTCACCGCCCATACCGTCACGCCCGCTGCTGACGTGTTTGCTGCTGCGGCGATCGTGTCGTGGCTCCTCACCGAAGCGGCACCCGGCAGCGGTCAGGTTACTGCGCCGCACGAGACGCATCTCGCCGGCATCATCTTGAAAGCGACACGTCGAAACCCGACTGACCGGTATGCCGATTTGGACGCGTTCGCCTCAGCTCTCCGCGAAGCGCAAGCGGACGACGACGCTGACGTGACGCTCGAGCGCGTCATCGCTGAGCGGGACTACGAGCGACTCACTGGTCTCATCGGCCACGACAACACGCACCCGTCCGAGATCGCAAAGCACGTCCCAGCCGTGACGCTGAACCAGCTTCACCTCTGGTATGACACAGATCCTGGTGGCTTCGTCGCCGGAACCCTGACCGCCGTTGAGCGGGTAGCGGGATCGAATACTGCCCCGAAGAGTACCGACCCCCTCCTCATCCGAGCCGTCGACGCTATCCGGGTGCTCATTAAACACCGACGGTTCGATGACGTCAGGGAACTGACAATCGTCGTGAGTGCCGCGATCGTCCAGTTCGATCAGTGGAAATCCGCCACGGCGCTCATACACCTCATCAAGGCAGTGAACGGGCCGGCCGCGAACGCGATCGACGTCGGCCTCCGCACCGCTGGCGCCCGCGAGTACTTCCGTCAGGCTGCTCGGAACGAGTGGGACCGCGACGACGACAGTGACCTGCTTCGCAGCCTCCGTAAGTAATCAGCTGAAACGAACCGCGGATCGTGTTTCGTCCCGTCCGACTCCTCACACCGGCGGATTCCCGACAAAGTTCAGTCGAACCCATCTCTGCACTTGAGCTTGCGCCGCCGGGGTGAGGAACTGGATCGTCAACGGGATGAGGCAGTATTTGGTGACCGCGTCGCGCGGGTGTCGCTCAATGTCGGGGCATGCGAGTATTCCTAGGAACTGCACCGTGGTGACCGCTTGCCGTGAGCCGATGAGGTTGCGGATGCCGTGGACGCCTGAGTTGGCTCCGGCTCGTAGTGCTGTTCGGACCATGGCGCGTCCAGCAGCTGTCAGCGCGCTGGCTGTAGGCGGACCGAACACTGCGTCGAGGATTTCTTAGGGTCACGGACCCGGACTCCGCCGCGTCCAAGAACAAGTCGACAGCGACGGCCTGCGCCCAATACCGACCGACAGCGTCATCCACAGCCTCGGCCGTCCTGACCAGGAGCGGGGTGATGGACAGTTGACGGCCATCAATCCCTCCGGAAGCCACCGTGTGCTGCTGCTGTTCCGGAAGGGTGAGGAGCTGGTGGGCGAGCAGGGCGCCATCCACAGGTTCCTCATCATCTGAGGACTTCCATCGCCTGTCGACGAGTTGTAAGAACACCACCGCGGGGTGATAACCGATGGCGGGTATGAACTTGACCGACGCTGATTGCGGTCGACGGGTTGGCAGCTGGCCGTTTCGCACAGGAGGAAGACATGCGCCGACGAGCTAAAGACGGGCTTCAGTGAGATCCGCCACCACACGAGATGCAATCGGTGCCGGTCAGCCCGAGGTCTGCGAGCCGCATCAAGGTCGCCGTCACGGCAGTCAGCCGGAGCCACGCGCGCTTGGGGGCAGCGAACTCACATCACCGCGGGTGGCCCTCGCATAGACGGAGCTCCAGACCGAAGGGCTCCACATCATGCCGACTGCCTCCCGCGCCGACCGCCTCGCTGCGTTCCTCACCGTGGCGGCCGAGAAACACGACGGCAAGTACGACTACTCCCGGGTGCCAGCGCAGTTCGTCAATGCGCACACTCCCGTCATCATCGGCTGCCCGGACCACGGCGAGTTCCCGCAGACCCCGAACGAACATCGGCGCGGGCAGCGGTGCCCGGACTGCTCCGGACGGCGAGGGTCCTCCGCAGCGGCACGGCGGCAGCAGTTCATCGTGCAGGCGCGGGCGGTGCATGGTCACCGCTTCAGCTACCGCAATGTCGAGTACATCGACCAGCACACCCCGGTCATCATCACCTGCCGCATCCACGGACCGTTCCAGCAGCGACCCGACCACCACACCGGCGGGGAGACGCCGAGCATCTGTCCCGACTGCGCAGACATGCAACGGCCGAAGAGGCTCACCGCAGCATGGAGACACCGTCCACGGGCGAAGCGAGGTGAAGCGGGACGCTTCGTGCCGGCTGCGTAAGCCGGTAACTCCGTGAAGGTATTGGCTGCGACTGAGGAAGCGGTCATCAGCCGAAGGAGTCTCGACGGCTCGCACCCCACGTCAGCATCGCGATGCACCTCAGTACGGCACAGCGGGCAGACGCGGGCTTGGCTGGAGACTCCGCGTCGGCAGAGGTCAGTCCGCTTCGCCGGCGTCGAGCGGACGCGGGGCGGGACGATGCGTACGGTGCACTACTCGCCTGGCACGGTCGTCCTCGCGTTTGCCCCGGAGCGGTACTGGGGTACTCGGAAATGTCGGCGCGAACCGACAACCTAGAGTCATGCCCACCCCGACCGCTGCCGCTGCCGCTGCGATGGCATGGCTACCGGAGCACCAGCTCCACGTGCTCGACTCGCTGGGCCACATCGACGACCAGCTGCAGACCGTCGCCGAACTCATCCAAACGCACTCGCGTGCTGGGACCTTCGAAGTCCGAAATGACATCGTCGACGAACGGATGAGGACCATCATCGCCGGCGTGAACCCTATCCCGGCAGCGGTCAGCAGAGGCGTCGGTGACGTCGTCAGCGCGCTGCGCGGCGTTCTCGAACACACGGTGTTCGCGGAAGTTGAGCACCGCGCGGACCGTGGTCTCACGGAGGCGGAGGAACGAGCCCTCGAAGTACCCGCGTTCGGAACGAGGGAGCAGTTCGATACGTGGGTGCGGGACAGACGACGCCGGAACCTTCCGGGGCTCGGGGAAGACGGCGAGCTGACGGAACGTCTCCGCCGACTGCAACCATTCGCGTGGGACGGCGACGACGCAGCGCCGCTGCGACTCCTGGTCGACCACTCCAACGTGTCGAAGCACCGCCGGCCGGCGATGGTCGCGGCCCGAATCGGCCGCGTCGTCGCCGACTTCGACGTCCCCGGTCTTGCTCTGGCGGAGCCGACCGGGCAACCATCGCAAGAGGGTGATCTCATCGCTGATGCGCCACTGCACTCACGCGTAGGACTTGACCTGTGGCCCGTCATCTCGCTCCGCAGGCCGGGCACCGACATTTGGCCCGTCCTCATGACAGAACTTGCGATGCTCGAAACGTGGGTTCGAGAGAGTGCCTTACCGACGCTTCTGAACCTCGAAGCCGGTCAGAACCTTCCAGCAGCAACCGACGTTCAGATTGGACACGTCGACAGTCGAGCAGCCGGAGCGGCGGCTGCGGGGCACGCCACAGCAGCGAACCGGAACACGGACCGGCTCGTCGCGGAAGGCGTCGTGCGACCATCCTTCAAAGACGAGCTTCGCCGCCGCTGCCGCACCACGTCGGAAGTCGCCGCGACGAACGCATGGGTCGATTCACTAACGGACGCGGAGGCGATACGGCGGTGGGACCGATTCGTCGCCACCGTGCCGGACGCCACGCTGTACGCCGAAGCTGCCGGGCAGCTGATCCGGGCAGCAGTTCGTTGGGAAGCTCAGCATGCAAGTACGTCACCTTGAAGCGCATGTCGATGCTGATCGAAGGTTCCAGACGCGGACGTTGACGACCTGAAGCGACGTAGGTGCTCGCACCGTGAGCGGCGACGGTGATAACCGCCACCGCCACTGATGCGCGGACCTGCACACAAGCAATGCCCAAGCGGAGGGATGTGCACGGACTTTCACCCCAACCTGTTGGACACGACCGCCAACTGCAGCCAACGCACCAGCGGCAGCAGATAGATTGACTTCGTCCCGGACGCAACACGGACGGACACTCGCACGCAGCAATACGGGCCGGGAAGCGGCACTCGCCGCCGCGTCACAACCCGATGAAGACAAAGGAGGGGTTCCGATGCAGCAAGTGCTCATGCATCGTGCAGGCACCGCCCCTCCTCGATTCGAACTGCGGGAGAACCCACGCAATCAGGCTTCGCTGTCGTTCGAGGATGCCGACGCTGGCGTTCGAGTTCCACGGCTCGGATCGCAGGACCTTCTGGCAATAGCACGATATGCCGCGGACGTGGGGTTTCGCATCGACGGGTTCATCATTGAGGACCACACCCTTACCCCTGTTCCTATCGAGGAGACGGACGAACTCTCCGAGAAGCTCGTCAACATTTTGGCGCAGAACGGTGCGTTTGCAGCGGCTCTGTTCCTCGATGACGAGTTCGGTTTCTACGTTACTGGCGTGCGGCTCACCTCCGCGGACCTCCGCTCCTTCACGTTGCTCCGTGAGGGGGCAACTCGTTCTCCCGCCGAGTCGCACCTCGAGGATTTCCTTGCGCGGGCGTGGACGGTTGTGCATTTCTCGTGAGGGAGAAAGTCCTCAATCTCATCGAAGCGGTCGCCGCGATCTACATCAGCTATTGCCTGCTGCCGCTTGTGGAAACGTGGTGGCCAGACATTCCGGCTTGGGCGGTCGACATTGGTACGCTCCTCGCGGTCGCGCTCATCGTCGCGGTGGTGTCGCTTTTGCTGTGGCAGCGTCCAAGAGTCGAAGTCAGCTGGAAGCAACGTTCCGATCCGGCGCCGCTGGCTGACCTCCGGGTGCGCCTGCGACCGCCGCGATACGTCAGCCCGCAGTTCGAAGTGTCGTTCAAGGGCCGACCGAAGGGGGTGCTGACCATGCTCCTCATGACATACCTCCGCCGTCGATCGCTTCGGCTGACGGTGGTTCCCGTCGGCGCTCCCGTCGTCGTGACGGTTCCCGTGTCGAGCCCAATCGACGCGGACAGGTCGGTTGGGGCCGCTGACGTCGCGAACGGCTTCTCCGTCGGCGTGCACTCCCCAGCGCAACCGGAAACGTGGATATGGGCGAAAGTGTTCTTCACCGCAACGACGGGTGCGAACGACACGTTCACCATGGCATACGGTGCAACCGCGTCAACGAAGCCTGCTCAGCTATTGTCGAAGCTAGTACAGGTGACCTCCAAAGTGGAGGTCCTCATCATCAACTAACGGGACGTCGTGCCAACCTTTACATCCAGCCGCTACACGGTGTCGGCGGCGACCATCTCGGCCAACACCAGTTTGACGGCGTTGCGGAACGCGATGCTGCAGGTTCGGCCGGACCACGCACAGCTCACGGGTGGATGGGCAAGCATTGAGGATGCCGGTTCCAACCTCCGAGTTCCGAACGCGGCACCTCCGGTCTCGGACCCAGAACTCTGGGACGACGAGGGAGACTACCCTGAGCGGCTCGTTGCCCGGTTCTACTTCTTCCGGCGAGACGCGCAGCTTGTCAAAGCGCTGCCACAGGGGTCGGAGCAGGAGCACCACTACCTCGATGCGGTAGATGTCATAGTCAGCGCAGTCACGGACCACACGAAGACGTTCCAGGTGCTGTTCGCCTCTGGTAACGGGTCGATACTGAATGGTTTCGTGCGAGCGCTGCGAGCGTTAGTTGCAGGCATCGATGAGAAGGGGACCGTGCGTCATGACGGTGCCGCCATCGGTTTCAACCCGGATCTCTTCCTCTGGCTGCTCGTTCGCGCGCGCGATGACAAGCAGATCGATCCGAGTACCGAGATCCAAGACGTACTCGCAACGAGTGCCCGCGACAACACTCGACGGAGCACGATGCTGAGCGACGGCGTTGACTTCGACCGTCCGTCGTTCCTGGTCGCTGTCGCCGAAATCGATCAGCTCGGCCCTGTGCGTGTGGTCCTGCGCGATGAGGAGTTGAAAGCGAAAGTCACGACCGACGTGTTCGCCGGTGGCAAGTTCAGTGTCCGGAAACGAGAAACGCATTACCAGGACGTCGTCGGTGATCCGGAAACGCGGCTCGCCTCCCTGCAAGACTTTGCCTACGTGCTGCTACCGAAAGTCATCACTGCCTACAATGCGGACACGTCCTGGCCGTCAGTTCGCCGTTCCGCGGAAATTCGGGCAGCAGCGCAGTCGCTTATCGTCCGGTATGAGCAGAAAATCGCCGATTTCGACGCAGCGAATGCAGCAGCTGCTGTGGACTCGGACGGATGACAGCGAGAGCAGCCGGCTGAGAAAAGACGGTGCTGAGTCGTACGCGTCACAAACCTGTTCCCTGATCTGACCCGCGCTGCAACCGCGTAGGCGTCTGCCGACGACCGCTCGCGGATCCTCACAAGCTTTTACCCGCGCCCTGCTCTGGTCAATCCGGCTCGCTCGCGGTGCAAGCACTTGAAGGACATCAGTAATGCAAGACCTGACGCAGACAAGACGTGAAGCCGCGCAGAGGTAGGAAGGGCCTCGACTCAGCGCCCGGACAGAGCCAGCGCGAGCGCCTTAGCCAGCCACCGCAGTGGTCAGCAGCGAGCTGTCGTGGCCTGCGGCGCCGGTAAACCGGCGTTCTCGATTCAGGGCCCTCAACTGTCCTACCATGGCAATATGGCCGCATGGAACTTGACCTGCTGCGGACACTGCCATCGTCTGACCAGCGGGTATTCCTGCTGGGACGAATCACCGCTGAGACAACGAGCCTCGACGCGGCACTCCGATTCGTTCATGCCGCTCTGCGCGGGCGTCACGAGATCGATGCGTTCCTCGATGCGCCGCGGTACATCACGACGATCGTCAAGGAGTGCAAGACCCTCCTCGGCCAGCATGAGGGCATCGACGACGCCGGCCGGCGAGCGGTGAACGCGACCTTAACCGCCGCGAGCAAGCTGTACAGGTCACGCAACCGATTCATTCACGACCTGCTCCGAGCCGACCTGCTTAGCGGGGGATGGCAGCTAGCAGGGCTCGAGCGGCAATCCGACGGCGAGCAGAACATCACCGCGACCACGTTCGACGGCATGGTCCAACTAGTCGAGGACCTCGTCGCTGTCACCTGGCGGCTCCGAGGAGCGGCGTTCTACATCCTCAACGGCTCCTGGAGCGGGCTCGCGACTGGAACTGTTGAAGGGCAATGGGACGGCAGTGCTGACTATGTCGGCTGAGGACTGGAGCTGCATCTCGGCGCTTGCCGAGAGGCCGACACCAAACCGTCATTGACTGCGGGGCAAGCTCGTGACCCGTCTCGTCACGACCCGCTCGACCAAGCTTCCCCTGCCCGGAGCGGCGTGGGCTGCCATGCGTCAGCGTCTCTTACGTCTAAGGATCGAGGTGATCGTCGGCGGGAGAGCCGCGGTGAACGTACCGCCTCCGAGACCAGCGAGGAGTCCCGCGAAGAACAACTCGGCTTGAGAGGCGTTATCCGCGTCGCTGAGCGTGGCTGCGAGCCGGTACTCCAGCGGTAAGGTGCTACTCCCGCTTGTAAACAATGTCGACCAGGACGGCTGTCCTGTCTGCGGCAGCTGCGGCGACGCAGCGTCGATAAGGGCGTCGTTGGGGAGAGCTGACACCGTTGTGGTCAAAGCCGTTCCGTCGGGGACTGACCACAACGCCTGCCCGTTGATCCGGTCGGGCAAGCCAAACTGTCGAGAACTGATCAGTGTCTGTGTTCCTGCGAACGCGTAGAGCGCTCGCCTGCCGGAGATGTCGTTGGACACATGAGCGGAGTGCCCGACGATGTAGATCGGAAGTCCGTTCGTCTTCGCCGTCATCACCGAGCACTTCGAACGGGGGCCGATGAAGGAGTCGTCTTCGATCAGCGATTCGCGTACGGGCTGCAACCGGCTCAGGGGGCGGTGGTTGATTTCATCGAGCCGAAGCGCTTTTCGAATCGGTCCACAGAACAGAAACGCAACCTCAGCGGGCTGCGCAGCAAGTGATCGGTCGCCCTTCGGGATCACCGTCACCGACACCCGGAATAGAGTCGCCGAGTCCTCGGATGCGTCGAACTGTGTGTCAATGAGCACGGTCAGGTCCGACGGATCCTCTGCCAATGCCACCCCAATGTGGCCCGGTGCTGTGACGGACGGCGACGGCGGCAGTGCCTTGTGAAGCAGGAGCAGTGTCGACCCGATGAGAATTGCGGTGATCACCCACAAGACGATGACCTGCGCGGCCCTGTTGCTGGGACCGATGCGTGTCTCGATGCCGTCAAGGCGTCGATTGAGCGCCCGGACCTCCTCGGTCAGCGCCGCGAGGCTCCGTGACGTCGTGCGCCAACCCATCCGTATTTCTCCCTTCACCGCGCACTTGCGCAGCGCCGGGAACAACCTTGCACACCTTCCGCGGCGCCGTCGCCAGTCCCTCCACGTGCATACCCGTGTCGACACCCACGACCGCACCAGCCGTGCAGTGCCGATACGGACCGCATCCAGAGTCCTCCTCAGTCTGCGATCCATCTTCGACGACCTGCACTGCCTCGTCGCAGCGATGTCGTTTGGGAAGAGAGTCGATCAATTGGGGCGAGCGGAGGGTCATGCGCCTAGCCCCCAGCAGGGGAGTTTGAAGCTCGGGCTCCTCGGGCTCCTCGGGCTCCTCGGACAATCGACGGAACCTCAAAGCGTCGGGAGCGGGTAACTGTCGTCCCATTTCCCCCAAACCCGACTGTTAGGCACTGCGTGCCGGGGTCGTGCAGCATGCAACCTCCCTGGGCGGCAGGCGGCGGTGGACTCGGGAACCCAATCTCGGCTTGGTGAATCGCCCTCTCAACGGGGCTTTCTGCGGCGGGGGGAACCGTGGCAGCTCGCGGGGGGAACCCAGGTTGAAGCGTCAGGAAGTCACCAGAAGCTGCAAAGCATGCAGAGGATACGCAAAGAGCCCGCCACAGAAAACCCCCGTTCACGCGGGGGTTTTCTTCTTCCTGGGAGTGCCCGTGGTGCGTCTTTGGTGCAGATCTTGCTCAGGACGTCCGGTGCTGCGGTGCCGTTTCCTCGGGCGCGTGCACGGATGGACTTCGTCTGAACCCCCTGTCGAAGTCAGAGCCCTGCGCTGATCAAGAGAGCAGCTCAGTGCAGGGCTTCGCGCCTATATGCCCGGGGTGGGCCGAATCGAGTTGACCACTGCTTCGCGCTGCGCAAGGTCTAGATCAGCGGGCAGACGTGTGGCGACGGCTCGGGGAGGATCTCAGAACGACGGCCACCGGCCACCGGGGCACTGGGGTATACCCCAAATCCACTTCCAGACTAGCCAATGAGGCACGAGCAGGAGAGTAGGAAGAGTGTGCTCCACCCGTGACTTCTGCTCACCTGATGAGCCCGCTGCCGAACGTGGCGAGGATGCCAGAGAGCACGTGCGACGGTGAGGCCCGTATGCGACTGGGATCTAGCCCCGGTACTTTTTCACACGTTTTTGCCAATCGATTAAACGTTGAAATTCCCGCTCGAGTTCGGCAGGTTCGGGGGCAACATAGTTAGTTTCCACGGCCTTATCGTGTCGCCGTCCCCAAAGTGAAGTTGCTCCGTAACCATCTTGTAGGTCCTGGTTGTCCGCCGGAGTGATCTCGGCCAGTACTCGGAACTTTCTCATCGTGACTTGAGAGCTCCCACGGTCGAAGACCTGATTCAAAACCTCGGTGGTTACGCTGCGCTCCCAGGTTTCTGAGAGGTAACCGGCCCATTCGGCAACCCGGTTCTCCCACTCATCTTGTGTGAGCGTTGCCCGGTCTTTACTGAGCCGAGCAAGTTCTGTACGTAGGTGATCTACGCGGGAACCGAAGTCCCTCGCTTTCCAAGGAAAACCTTCGACACACATGCCAGGATGATTTCCGCGGCGTTGAATGGCGCGTTCGGCGAGCGGGACGGCTTCACTCTCTGCCGCTGCTGAAAGGTCGCCGGTGAACGCAACATCATGTGTGAAAACCACTACTTGTCGATCATGCGCTAGCTGCGCGAGCCGTCGGGCCACATTGTCGCGACGAACATGATCCAAAGACGTGACAGGATCATCAAAGATGACCGCAGACCTGGAATCATCAAACTCTGCTTCTGTGAAAAAGCCGGCGAGACCAAGTGCTGTCTGCTCACCTTCACTCAGTACGCTTCGAGCACCCGCGCCCTTCGCGGCTCCGAGCAACCCGGGTCGCTGATTCAGTTGCCCTTTGCGCCCGCCCAGATCCTCGAGCGTCACGCGCTGAAGACGAAGCCGATCTGTCTCTCGAGTGAACTGGTCGAGGATGCGATCAGTTGCGTATTCGCGAGTCAAGGCCGCCGCCTTTTGCGTGATACTGCTCGTGTCGGCGGCCGTCTTTGCCTTTTTGAGCTTTCTCAACGAGATCCGCCGTTCGACCTCGTCGATCAGCTTGTCCTTCGCCTCAGAAAGCCGAACTTGCGCCTGCAGTTTCAGTCGAATCGCCTTTGCTGCGGACAGGGCAGTTGTGAATTGTGCCAGATCCGTTTCAGCCGAGAGGGTAGTGAGCTGTGTAACAAGCGCCAGGAGGCGGCTCGGCACATCGGTCGAAAGTTGTTCTGACAAGATGGCCCCGGTTTCGGCATTTTCCAGCAGGTGAACCAGAGCGTCACGTCTAGTTTCTGCCGCCGTCAGTAGCTCGCGGGCCGCTGCCGCGAGTGCCTCGTCATGATTTTCCAGAGTCGCTAACGCGACAGTCCGCGAAGCGGTTGAGAATTGCAGAGCACGCAACTCGTTCACAGTTTCGGCGAATTTCTTCTCCGCCTTATCTGCGTCACGTTCGGTCGTATCGGTCATGTACATCTCGAACCGCTTCAAGCGGTCCTCGGCGGTATCCGAAAGAGGTTGCTGGCACAATACGCAGACAGCGCCTGTGCCCGTGAATGGAAATTCGTGGTCATGGTACGCCTCGCCGACCGAGTAGTTTCGCGCCGTTTTCCAGAGGGCTCGCCACGTCTCGGATCCCACTCCTTCCAGCGGGTCGTCATCGAAGCTCTGGTTAGCGCTCACTGAAGCCGCGGCCCGAGCTGTTTGTGCGTCATCGCGGAGTTTCAAACGCGTCTCGGTCTTTTTGGTCCCGAGGAGGTTGATCAGGTGCAGGAGTTCTGTGCCGAGCAATTCGAACTGTTTGGCGAGCTTGGCCAGTCGGTCCTTCTCGTCGCGCGGATTGCTCGCGTTCAAGCGGGCTTCTTCCCCCAGGGCCGAAGCAAGAAGCTGGGTGGTGCCCTCCGGCAGTTTCGTGACCGATTCGATCTGGTCGCGTGTGGTCGCGTCGGTTATTGAAGCAACGAAGTCGGCCGACGGCGTTCCTGGAGATAGATCGAGCGATAGAGTGTTTGCTTCGTTGCTGTTGATTCGATTAGTGAGTTCGCTGCGGACGCTATCGCAAACTTGAATCAGTCCATCGAGGAGTGTTAGGGCCGATGGCCTATATGTTATAGATGATTCTCTTGTGAGATACTCGTCGCCGCAGTGCTCATCATAAAAGCTCATTTTGAGGAGCTGGGTGGATGGGGCTCCTGGGAAGGCGAGAGCCTGCTCGGTGCCCGCTACCGAATAGAGCAGCGTACCGGAGGGCTTGATGGGAGCGTTCTCGAATACGTTGGGCAGAATTTCGGAACGGTGTCTCGCGTTCACCATCGCTTTGATTAGGCGCGCATAGCCAGACTTCCCGCTTCCGTTGTCGCCGTAAACGACAGTGATCCCTGTTGGGGCGAAGTAGAGACTTTGGCCGCCCATGAGGGCGTTCACACCCTGAAGATCCGTTATGGCTGACAAGCTGACTTGCTCGACTACGGCGGATTTAACCGCGAGGTTTCCGATGGTCGGCGCGCTGCCGCCGCCAGCGATGATCTCGTCGGCAAGGCGTTTGATCGCTTCGGCGTCGTAGTCCTGCCCATCGGCCAGGGCCACGAGGACTGCCTGTTGCCAGCCGGGCCGTGTCATACCCCACGCGACGATGTCACTCTCGATGGTCATGACTTACTGTCTCACGGATGTGAGTATCAGTCACGCTACGGAGTACGTCGGTGTTCGCTGTCGCGCTGGAGTTCGAGCTGACATAAGAGAGTATATCGGTCTCTCCTCCGGAGCTAAGGGAGGCGGGGACGGCGGCGGCGCTGAGCAGCACGGTCACACGGGTGGAAGACAAGGCGGCAGCGCTTCAGTGCCTTCACTGCGCAGAGGCGTTACTCCGACGACGGCGGTAGCAACCTTACAAACCAAGCACTGCTCCACGCCTGCGCCAAAAAGTTGCGACAAGGGACACTACTGTCGGTGTGAGTCGCACCCCTTGAAGTAGCCGGAGGCTGAACCTGTCTGCGGATGCGGACGATGCGAGTCACTTGGCCGGCGGCGCGTCCGGTTGCCGTAGACGAATGGGCGACGAGCGGCTGCATCGGTCGACGGAGTAAATTGATTACCGGCGACATCGTCGGCGCTTGGATCTACCATGCGCAAATGGGGATGTCGGACGAAGACGCGCAGCACCACACCACGTTTGTGCACGAAGGCGAGCGGCGGTTCATCTACGCCGCACGGCGGGACGGCGCACGCGGGCTCGTGCTACTTCCCGAAGGTGCAGCCCAGGCCCGACGGGCACCGACGAAGAGCGAGCTGATGTGTCCGGTGCCAGGCTGCCCAGTGCCGGGCCTGACCACGGTCGACCGGAGCAGGGCGGGTCGGCGGGATGGGTACCGGCATCTGGCGAAGGGTGTCGATCACGGCGCCGAGCGGATGCACCACGTGCTCGCGAAGGGGCTCCTGGCCCGGTGGGCGCGATGGGCGATGCCCGGAGCCACCGCGATCGAGGAACACCCGTCGAACGATGCCCGCGAGCGGATTGCTGACGTCATGGTGAGGTTGCCCGACGGCGCGCAGTTCGCGCTCGAGGTGCAGTACTCCTCGCTGAGCGTTGAGGCGTGGCGGGAACGGCATGAGTCCTATAGGCGGATCGACATCGTCGACGTGTGGCTCTTCGGCCACGCCGGCGAGCAGTCGCGATGGCGTGGCGGGGTCATGCACCTCAACGCTATCCAGCGGGAGATCGCGGCGTCAGGGGCACCGGTGCTTTGGATCAATCCGCTCACGGAGGAGGTCGCGTACGCAACGAGCACGGCGTGGTCGAGCGGGCGGGCGACGACCCTGGCGCAGGAGGAAGGTCAGCTTCGCGTCGTGCCGCTGACGCAGTGGCGACTCCTCGAAGACGGGATGTTCACGCGGGAGCTGGTCGAACTCAGGGAAACCACCGTCGCGTACCTGGCCCGTGAGGCAGCGGCCTCCGCCAGGCGGGCCGCCGACGAGGCCGCTCGACAGGCGTTGCGAGACCAGATCGTGGGGGCGCGGGAGCGCGATCACGAGGCCTGGTTGGCGAGTAGCGACCGGGCTGCCGCGATGGCCGCGCTAGGGGAGTGGCCGACGTGGCTTGCCGGCGAAGACCCGGTCGGCGTGCGGGTCTCGGGCGAACGCTGGCGCTGGTTTCTCTGGTCGGAGGTGATCCGGCCGATCGCGAAGGGCGAGCACGTCCGCTCGACCGATCTGCTCGCGGACCTGCTCACGCGGTTCGGCGACGCCGTTGGGGGCGTCACGCCAGACGCGCCAGGAGGACCCCTACGAGCGGCTGTCATCGCCATGCTGAACGCGATGCGGCGGCCGAGCCTGGTGTCGCGGCATGAGCAGAAGCGCTTCGGCGTGAAGCACTTTTGGTTCACGAGGGGCAGCGTTCGCGAGCCACTGACACCAGGGCAGCGCTCGGAGGTCATGCGGCGGGCGTCGGAGCGCGAGGCGAGACTTGCCGGCGGCAGCGGGAGTACGACGTCGAGCGCCCAATACCGGCGCGGCCCTGGCGCATGCACGGGCAGCTCTCGGCGACTGCTCTCAGGGATGCCGCCGGTGCCGTCGATCTCCAGGGGGCCGGGACCGGGCGAACGCGCGTGCGCGCGCTGCGGGCTCCCGGTCGCGACGTTCCTGGTCGAACAGGGACTGCTGACGCATCCTGTGTGCTCGCGCTGAGTCGGGTCCGCGAGAAGGGCTGCGGCGGTGTGGGTGGGTGCTCGCGCACGAACGCTCAGTGCGCGGCGTCGTGCGCATCGCGCACCGTCTGCGCGATGCGCACGACGGCTGGAAACCGCCCAGGGTGGCCGTCTTTCCCGCCCCGGGCCGTCGAATCCGATCGTGACGTCCGCCCACGAGGCGTAGCGCGGATGCGGGTATCAGCGTCGTTTACACGACCGCCCCGGCAGACCCGACCGTAGCCGACGTGTGGAGGTTCGCAGCTCGGATCAAGGCTACCACCTCGCCGACTCGTTTACGTAGGTCGAATGGCCAGTCCGCTACCGGTACCTCGGCCGCACTCTTCGCGATCGCAACCTTGCTGGGCTGCTTGAGGCCGAGGCGCGATGCATCGAGAGGGTTCGACCATTTTGTCTGTGTCGCCATGGCCCTTCCCTTAGTACTCGGATGGGCGAGTCCAATGGCGCCGGTGAGAACGGGTTCGGGAACGTAGTTTTCGATGGTGTATCCCGCCGTCACCCATGCAACCCCTGTAGTGGGGTCAGACTGTATTTGATCGATTACCCGCTGCTTGCTTGCGTTCAGCTTGGCGCGACCGGACTTTTTGTCCGAGTCTATGAGCACGACCATATACCGATTAAGGTTACGTAGCGAGATAAACTCGTCGACTTCCTCCGAGTCCAGCGGCGACAACGCGTTTAGCAAAGCTCCGCCGTAAAACATGATGGAGTAATGCGTGCCCTCAATGAACTCCTCAGGGGCAATTTGATTGATCCAACGCTGCAGGTAAATCCGGTCAGAGGGACCTTCAACCCAAAGAACGGCATTTGTCTGGACGAGATCCGACGGCCGGTACCCGAGGTCCGCACAAATTGCGGCGCGTTCCCGCGCGGAGCCCGCGTGTCGCACGACCGAGGCGTCGCCGGTCCGAGCGACATGGAAGATCATCCCGATCTCGGAGTCCAGCATGTGCGCTGAGTGTGTGGCGATAAAGTACTGGTTCGTCGTGCTGTCCGACAAGTACCGCAGCAGCTTCCGCTGAAGCACCGGGTGTAGATGCACTTCGGGCTCCTCGATGCAGAGGATCTCGTGCGACGTGACGGTTGCAGCGGCGGCGATGATCACAACTTCGTGGACCCCGGTGCCCATGTTCTCGATGGGCAGGGTGCGGCCGCCCTGCGTGACATGGATTGTTGCAAGATCGTGCGGAATATCTATTGACACGGATGCATCATCGAGCACCGTGCGAACAAAGTCTTCAACTTTGGCGAATACGCGCTTGTCGTCGAGACGGTCCGTGGACGGGTTCTGCAGCTGCTGCAGACGCCGTTTGATGCTGAGCCCGTTCAGATCTGGGGCCGCATCATCGGTGTCGGAGATGGATCGCACACCGCCAACCGTGAACGCTCTCGGCGTCTTCGGACGCCACCTATCGATCCATTGAAGCACGCGGAGCGCGTCCTCTCCCGTTCCGCCACCGCCAGTGGACGTCAGTTCCATTGACAACTGGCGCGATAGCGGAGAATCGCCGAGCTCCACCATCATTGCCTGTAATCCGGCAGCGTCAGTCGACCCGCCATCGGTGACAGGCCACCAGACGCCTTCGCTTTCGCTGCCGCGCAGCAGTAGCGCTGGTTGGGATAAAAACGCGTGGATCTGTGACTGTCGGTCGTTGGCACTGTCCTTGATAGTCGGCCACTCGAGAATCTCATCGAGGGGATAGAACTGCAGTCGACGGAAAGTATGCTCAGCATCGCTCAGTGGCCTATCCCAGGGGGATGGCTCGAATTGGTCGGCTCCAAAGGTGGACGCAATCATACGAAGAATATTTGACTTCCCCGAATTATTCTGCCCGGCAATCAGGTTGATTTTGCCTAGTGGATATAGCACCGCGGGAAGTTTGCTGGGGATGCTGCGATACCCGCGGAACGCAAAACCTTGCACGCCTGTCATGCACTCATGATCGCGGATAGACGCCCTCGGGCCCAACCTTGTACGTCAGCGGCGAGACTCGGTTAGAGCGCTAACCTCGCGTCCGCTAGCCCCCTCCGGCGTACGGGCCGTCGCAGTCGCACGCAGCTCTCACCATCTGTCTCACATAGCTTCCGCAGACGTTCGCGATAGCGGGGCGCTAATCGGACGCCCATCGGGGGCGGGTGTTTCGCCTCCGCCCTGCTCTCGGGAGCGGGCGTCGCCCAGCGGCGCTGTGGTGCAGTTTGGTGCACCACCACCTGGCCGGGGGCGGCTTTGCCTGGCCCGACCCGTCAGCAACTTCCCCATGAATCCGGCGATTGGGGGCGAGCCCGTGCAGTCAAGAACATAGGGCGATGGGTTCGAATCCCACCGGTGTCGTCACAGATAACCCCCGTCTGTGCGGGGGTTTTCTTCTTTCCTGGTGACCATCGGCATTCCGGAGCGCCGCGCCCGCCTCCCGGACTGGCTGGCGCGGCTCCCCGTCAGCGGTTTGCGAGCATCTGGGTCTGCCGATGCACGCGACGCGGCGAGGCCTGGACGTACTGCCCGGTCCGGGCGCACGAGGTCGTGCCGCTGACGTAGGTGCCTCGGCCGGTGGCGGGGACGCCGGTGAAGGTACCGACTTCGGACGCGACCAGGGGGCGGTTGACGTACTCCCCGGCCGGGACTGCCGGGACGGTTGTGACGGTTGTGACGGTCGATGGTTCCTGCTCCTCAGATCTCGGGGTGCTGGTCGCGGACGGGGCTGACGCACTCGAGCAACGCCGTGACACTGAACACGGTGGACTTGGCGTGCCACGGGCCGGCGATCTGGACGCCGATCGGCAGGCCGTCCGTGCTCGTGCCGAAGCGCGTCGACAGGGCGGGCATTCCGGGTCGATCCGCGATCCTCACTGCTCCCGCAGCAGTGTTCCGAGCAGGGTGGTCAAGGCGCGGCGTTCCGATTCGTCGAGTGGATCGAAGAGCTCTGACAGCACCTCCTCTGCGACGCGTCGACCGGACTGCAGGCGCTCCCGGCCCTCGTCCGTCAGTGCGTGCTCGATCCGTCGGCCGTGGCCGGCCGTCCGCGCGATCAACCCCCGCTCGACGAGCCGGGCCGCGAGGGTCCCGAACGCCTGGTCGCTCTGGAACGTGGCGACGGCGAGATCGTGCCCGGAGGCGTGCGGCATCCGGTCGATCGCCCGCAGCGCGTCCCACTGCACCAGGGTCACCCCGACCGGACGGAGCGCTGCGTCCATCGCCCGGTGGTTCCGGTACTGCGCCCGCTTGATCGCCTGCCCGAGGGCTTCCAGGTCCGTCGTCACGGTGCTACCATATCAACACCAGTAAATAAACATGTTGAGATAGGCTGCTCATGACCCCCACACTCCCCACTGACCTGCAGGTGACCGAGGCAGGCGTGCCCGGTGCCCGGACGGCGCTGGTGCTGCACGGCGGCGGCGGCCCGCGGACGGTCGCGCCGCTCGTCGAGCACCTGGCCACGACGCACCACTTCCTCGCACCGACGCATCCTGGCTGGGACGGGACGAGCCGGCCCGCGGACATCGACTCGGTGGCTGCGCTCGCCGCCGCGTACCTCGAACGGCTCCTCGTCGACGGCGAACGCGACGTCGTGCTGATCGGTTCGTCGATCGGTGGGTGGATCGCCCTCGAGATGGCCGTCCAGGCTGCTGCCGATGACCGATACGTGGGTGTGGTCGGCGCGGTGGTCGACGTCGACGGTGTCGGCGCTGTCATCGAGGGTGAGCCGATCGCCGACTTCTTCGCGCTCGACGCCCGGGGTCTCGCCGAGGTCGCCTGGCACGACCCGGACCGCGGCTTCGTCGACCCGACCGTGCTCACGGACCAGCAGCGGGCGGTGCAGCAGTCGAACGGCGCGACGATGATCGCGGTCGCCGGGCGGACGATGAGCGACCCGACCCTCATGGAGCGGCTCGCCACGGTCGCGGTGCCCACACTCGTCGTGTTCGGGGAGAGCGACCGGATCGTCACGCCGGCGTACGGTCGTCGAGTCGCAGCGGCCGTCCCGGGGGCGACGTTCGCCGAGGTGCCGGAAGCGGGGCACCTGCCCCACCTGGAGAACCCCGACGCGACGTGGCGCGTCCTCGACCCGTTCCTGCGCGAGCACTGACTCGCGACCGTCGGGCCTCACGCCGGCCGGAACCGCCGCTCCACCGCTGCCGCGACCGCAGCCACGTCGACCTCCCCGTCGAGCGCAGCGAGCCGCTTCGCGATCTTCCCCGGCCAGCAGACCTCGACACCGCGGACGATGAACGACCCGCCGACGAGCGGCCAGTCCGCGCCGACGAAGCAAAGCGCGCCGTGCACGGGCACCGGGTCGACGAGCTCCCTGACGAGCGTCGCCTGGCGGAGGACACCGTCCACGAGCTTCGTCCGGTCGCCGCCGACGACGAGCTTCTCGACGCGCGGACGGAACAGTCCGCCCTCGACCACCAGCCGCGGCCGCTTGCCTCGGTAGTGCTTGGCGTCGACGATCCAGACGCCGGCCCGGGTGACGACGATGTGGTCGATGTTCGCGCGGGAGCCGGGGATGCGCCGGTCGTGGAGCACCACGACGTGGTCGGACGCGATGGCGTCGAGTCTCCGTCCGACCTCAGCCTCACCGACGGCGCCGGACCTCCACGCCGCGGTGCTCTGCCGCTCGCTCGAGAGTGCGACGGCGATCGTACCGATCCGCCCCTCGCCCCACGTCGAGCGGATCGTCGCCTCGTCGCGCGCCCTGCGGCGGTCGTACTCGCGCTGCGCGGACGCGCCGGCGCCGGTCGTGTGGTCGGTCCCCATGGACCCATCCAGGCAGACGACCAGCCCCGTCTGCGAGCCCCAGTGCGAGGCGCGCGAACGACACGACGGGACGGTCGGACCACCGGACAGGAGGCGCGACACCGGACGCCAGCCGCGCCTCCAGTCCGACAAGCGGTCACCCTGGTCCGCGCGCGCCGACGGGGCGCAGAGTGGAGCGATGCCGACATCCGCACCCTCCGCAGCACCGCAGGCCGTGCGCCTCGTCGGCGCCCCTGGGGCGACGCGTCCCGCCGCGGGCGCCCCTACGCGAAGGACCCCTCCGTCATCCGGTTCGGCGGCCGGTACCTGCTGTACTGCTCCCTCCCGTCCGCGCGCGACGACGAGCCCGAAGGGTGGTCGGTCGGCATCGCCGAGAGCGACGACCTCGTCACGTGGCGGACGGTCGCCGAGCTGCCGTCGT
>Ga0153980_1000113_pt1 | contig 44910 bp, 44 predicted proteins | sample TSGA064MetaG_FD_104722 | JGI IMG/M metagenome (GOLD analysis project Ga0153980, IMG submission 104722) | Attine ant fungus gardens microbial communities from Georgia, USA - TSGA064 MetaG | ecosystem: Host-associated > Fungi > Mycelium > Unclassified | place: USA: Georgia, Magnolia Springs State... | reverse complement strand
TCTTTGAAAGCGCCTTCGGTGAACTTCATGATGTTGCCTTTGTGTACCAGCGTCACGGAATCGCGATCGTTGGTGATAGCATACTCAATCGCTGCACGGACCAGGCGTTTGGTGCCCTCTTCCGAACAAGGCTTAACGCCGATACCGCACTGCTCAGGGAAGCGAATTTTCTTCACGCCCATTTCGTCGCGCAGGAATTTAATTACTTTGTCCGCTTCCGGCGTACCGGCTTTCCATTCGATACCGGCATAGATATCTTCAGAGTTCTCGCGGAAGATCACCATATCGGTATCTTCAGGACGTTTTACCGGGCTTGGCGTGCCGGTGTAATAACGTACCGGGCGCAGACAGATATACAGATCCAGCTGCTGGCGCAGGGCGACGTTCAGGGAGCGAATACCGCCGCCAACTGGCGTGGTCAGTGGGCCTTTGATCGCCACACGGTACTCTTTGATTAAATCGAGGGTTTCTTCTGGCAGCCAGACGTCCTGACCGTAAAGCTCGACTGACTTCTCACCGGTGTAAATCTCCATCCAGGAAATTTTGCGCTCACCGTTGTAAGCTTTCTGTACAGCGGCATCAACCACCTTGATCATCACGGGAGATACGTCAACGCCAATGCCGTCACCTTCAATAAAAGGGATGATTGGGTTGTTTGGTACGTTCAGTTTGCCCTGATCCAGGGTGATTTTCTGACCTTCCGCCGGAACAACTACTTTGCTTTCCATTAACCTCTCCTGAGAACGCTTTTTGTTAATGATTTGTAAGATGCGGGTCAATACTACTTGAATATTCACGCCGCGCCAATCCTCACCGCTTTGCGTTATAATGCGCCCATTATGAACAAGTGCAATGACTATGCGTAAATCTTCCTTTAATAATCACCATGTTAAACGTCCAGGCGCGGCCCGTAGCGCAAAAGCTGCCGACAAGGGCCCACGTCGTGTTATCGTTTTTAACAAACCTTTTGACGTGCTGCCGCAGTTCAGCGATGAAGCCGGGCGCAGCACGCTAAAAGATTACATTTCAATAACTAATATTTATGCCGCCGGTCGTCTGGACCGCGACAGCGAAGGCCTGATGGTGCTGACTAACGATGGCGCATTACAGGCAAAATTGACTCAGCCAGGCAAACGTACCGGAAAAATTTATTATGTTCAGGTAGAAGGCGCACCTCAGGAGAGCGATATTCAGCCGCTGCGTGATGGCGTTAATCTGAAAGATGGCCCGACCCTGGCGGCCGGCGTAGAAATCGTCGCCGAACCCGCATGGATCTGGCCGCGTAATCCGCCGATTCGTGAACGAAAAGCCATTCCCACCAGCTGGCTGAAGATCACGCTGTATGAAGGACGAAACCGTCAGGTGCGCCGCATGACGGCCTATATCGGCTACCCTACTTTACGTTTAATCCGCTTTGCGATGGGCAAAGTAGAACTGGAAAACTTATCGCCCGGTGAATGGCGAGACGTCACCAGCGAGTTCCCCGACTAAAAACAGCAAGGAGTCAGCCATGTTTAAGCCGCACGTTACCGTAGCAACCGTGGTCCAGGCGGAAGGTCACTTTCTGGTGGTAGAAGAGATGGTACGAGGTCGTGCGACCCTGAATCAGCCTGCCGGTCATCTGGAAGCCAACGAAACGCTGTTGCAGGCCGCCGCGCGTGAGCTGTATGAGGAGACCGGCATTGAGGGTGTGCCGCAGGCGTTTCTGCATCTTCATCAGTGGATAGCGCCTGACGACACACCTTTTTTGCGTTTTCTGTTTGCGCTGGATTTACCAAAAATGCTGCCCGCTTATCCGCAGGATCGCGATATCGATCGCGCTTTATGGCTGCCGCCGGAAGAGATTTTCGGCGCGAAAAAGCTTCGTTCTCCGCTGGTTGCCGAAAGTTTACGAATTTACCAGCAGGGAACCCGCTATCCGCTTGAGCTGCTGAGCGCTTTTCAGTGGCCCTTTAGCGAGGATGCGCCCGCCGCTGACGCGTGATAGAATACGCCGCAATTTTAAAGTGCAGCCTTTAACTGCAACTCAAAGTCGGGTACTTCTCATGTCGTTAAATAAAAAAGTGATCGTCGGTATGTCCGGCGGTGTGGACTCCTCTGTTTCCGCCTGGTTACTGCAACAGCAGGGCTATCAGGTAGAAGGCCTGTTTATGAAGAACTGGGAGGAGGACGACGGTGAGGAGTACTGTACCGCCGCAGAAGATCTGGCGGATGCGCAGGCCGTTTGCGACAAGCTGGGCATTCATCTGCACACGGTGAACTTTGCGGCGGAGTACTGGGACAACGTGTTCGAGCACTTCCTTGAAGAATATAAGGCTGGCCGCACGCCGAACCCGGATATTCTCTGCAATAAAGAGATCAAATTTAAAGCCTTTCTGGAATTCGCTGCCGAAGATCTGGGTGCGGATTTCATCGCCACCGGCCACTACGTGCGCCGTCAGGATGTTGCCGGTAAAAGCCAGCTGCTGCGCGGCCTGGACGATAACAAAGACCAGAGCTACTTCCTCTATACGCTGGGCCATGAACAGATTGCGCAAAGCCTGTTTCCCGTTGGCGAACTGGCCAAGCCGGAAGTGCGCCGCATCGCGGAAGAGCTGGAGCTGGTGACGGCGAAGAAAAAAGATTCTACCGGTATCTGCTTTATCGGCGAACGTAAATTCCGCGATTTCCTGGGCCGCTATTTGCCAGCCCAGCCTGGCCGCATTGTCAGCACGGAAGGCGAAGTAGTCGGTGAACACCAGGGTCTGATGTACCATACGCTGGGCCAGCGTAAAGGTTTAGGCATTGGCGGCACCAAAGAAGGCAGCGAAGAGCCGTGGTACGTGGTGGATAAGGATGTGGCAAACAACCTGCTGGTTGTCGCCCAGGGCCATGACCACCCGCGCCTGATGTCGGTTGGGCTGATTGCCCAGCAGCTGCATCTGGTCGATCGTGAGACGATAACGGCGTCCTTCCGCTGTACGGTAAAAACCCGCTATCGCCAGGGCGATATTCCCTGCACGGTAACGCCGCTGGACGCCGACAGGCTGGAAGTTCGCTTTGACGAGCCGGTTGCAGCCGTGACGCCAGGCCAGTCGGCGGTGTTTTATCAGGGCGAAGTTTGCCTGGGCGGCGGCATTATTGAAGAGCGTCTGCCGCTTTAAGGATTTTGCCGGGCGCCTGCCCGGCTTTTCCGCCTTACCGGCGCATACAGGAGTTACCGTGGCGAAAAATTTTTATGATATTACGCTGGCTCTCGCGGGCATCTGCCAGTCGGCACATCTGGTCCAGCAGCTGGCGCATCAGGGGCACTGCCCGCCAGAGTCGCTGAAGGTGTCACTGGAAAGCGTTGTCGATCTGAATCCCTCTTCCACGCTGGCCGTTTATGGCGGTAAAGAGGAAAATTTACGTTTCGGTTTAGAAACGCTGATTGCGGTGCTGAACAGCAGCAGCCGCCACGGTGCGGGCGCAGAGTTAACCCGCTATACGCTGAGCATGATGGTGCTGGAGCGCAAGCTGAGCGCCAGCAAAACGGCGCTGGACGATCTGTCAAAGCGCATCGCGCAGCTTGACCGCCAGCTGGTACATTACGATTTAGAGTCCGATACGCTGCTCAGCGCAATGGCGGCGATTTATGTCGACGTCATTAGCCCGCTTGGCCCGCGCATCCAGGTGACCGGCTCGCCCGCCGTGCTGCAAAACTCGCAAATTCAGAGCAAAGTTCGCGCCGCGCTTCTGGCCGGTATCCGCGCTGCGGTACTCTGGCAGCAGGTTGGCGGTGGCCGACTGCAGCTGATGTTTTCCCGAAATCGTCTCGTCACCGAGGCGAAGCAAATTTTATCCCGTTGTTCCCAATCTCTTTAATCTTCAGGAGTTACACTGATGGAATTATCCTCTCTGACTGCCGTCTCCCCGATTGATGGTCGTTATGGCGACAAAGTCAGCCCGCTGCGCGCTATTTTCAGCGAATTTGGCCTGCTGAAATTCCGCGTCGAGGTTGAAGTACGCTGGTTACAAAAACTGGCCGCCTGCGCAGAGATCAAGGAAGTTCCTGCATTTGATGCCGACGCAAACGCTTACCTTGATGCAATTGTGGCTAATTTCAACGAAGAAGACGCGGCACGCATCAAAACCATCGAGCGCACCACCAATCATGACGTCAAAGCGGTAGAATATTTTCTGAAAGAGAAAGTGGAGCCGGTTGCCGCACTGCACGCCGTATCGGAATTTATTCACTTTGCCTGTACTTCAGAAGACATTAACAACCTGTCTCACGCGCTGATGCTGGAAACGGCCCGTCGCGAAGTTGTCGTGCCTTACTGGAACAAAATCATTGCGGCAGTCAAAGATCTGGCGGTGCAGTATCGTGATATTCCGCTGCTTTCCCGCACGCATGGTCAGCCCGCTACCCCTTCCACGCTGGGCAAAGAGATGGCCAACGTTGCTTACCGCTTTGAGCGTCAGCTGCGTCAGCTGCAACGCATTGAAGTACTGGGCAAAATCAACGGCGCGGTAGGTAACTATAATGCCCACATTGCCGCCTATCCGGAAGTTGACTGGCATCAGATGAGCGAAAGTTTTGTGACCTCTCTGGGCATCACCTGGAACCCGTATACCACGCAGATCGAACCGCACGATTACATTGCCGAAATGTTTGACTGCATCGCTCGCTTCAACACCATCCTGATCGATTTCGACCGCGACGTGTGGGGCTACATTGCGCTGAACCACTTCAAACAGAAAACCATTGCAGGCGAAATTGGTTCTTCTACCATGCCGCATAAAGTTAACCCGATCGACTTCGAAAACTCCGAGGGTAATCTGGGTCTGGCGAACGCGGTGATGCAGCATCTGGCCAGCAAACTGCCGGTTTCCCGCTGGCAGCGCGATCTCACTGACTCTACGGTATTACGTAACCTGGGCGTCGGCATGGGCTATGCGCTGATCGCCTATCAGGCGACGCTGAAAGGCGTTTCCAAACTCGAAGTTAACCGTGACCGCCTGCTGGACGAGCTGGATCACAACTGGGAAGTACTGGCAGAGCCGATTCAGACCGTGATGCGCCGCTACGGCATCGAAAAGCCGTACGAGAAGCTTAAAGAGCTGACGCGCGGTAAACGCGTTGACGCAGCGGGTATGAAAGCCTTTATCGATGGGCTGGAACTGCCGGAAGAAGAGAAAACGCGCCTGAAGCTGATGACGCCAGCAAACTACCTTGGCCGCGCCGTGCAAATGGTTGATGAACTGCCGTAATTGCGGCGCTGCGTTTAATTAATTCTACAACCTGCCATACTCTTTTCAGGCCGACGCAAGTCGGCCTGTGTTAACCTGTTGTTTACCTGCTTTAACCTATACTTTTCTCAGATAAAAATCAGGCCCGGTCTTTGACCGAATCTACAGAAAGGATAATGTTATGCGCGTACTGATAGTGGAAGATAATCCCCTGCTGCGTCACCATCTGGCCGTCCAGCTGCGCGAAATGGGTCATCAGGTTGATGCGGCAGAAGACGCTAAAGAAGCGGATTATTTCCTTAATGAACACACCCCCGATATTACCCTGGTGGATCTGGGCCTGCCCGATGAAGACGGCATGACTATGATCCGCCGCTGGCGTGGTCTGGAAGTGAAGCAGCCCATTCTGGTATTGACCGCTCGCGAAGGCTGGCAGGCCAAGGTTGAAGCGCTGGAAGCCGGTGCCGACGACTACGTGACTAAACCGTTTCATATTGAAGAAGTGGTTGCCCGCATGCAGGCGCTAATGCGTCGCAACAGCGGACTTGCCTCGCAGATTATTACCCTCGCACCTTTCCAGGTTGATCTTTCCCGGCGGGAACTGAGTATTGACGAGCAGCAGATTAAGCTGACCGCCTTTGAATATACCATTATCGAAACGCTGATCCGCAACGCCGGAAAGGTTGTCAGTAAAGATTCGCTGATGTTACAGCTTTATCCCGATGCTGAACTGCGTGAAAGCCATACCATTGACGTACTGATGGGTCGCTTGCGTAAAAAAATCCAGGCCGTTTATCCGCAAGATGTGATTACTACCGTCCGCGGACAAGGTTACCGGTTCGATCTTTAATGTCGCTCTTTCGTCCTGAAACGCCCTTTTCGCTACGTGCCCGCTTTCTCCTTGCCACGGCTGCGGTCGTCCTGATCCTGTCACTCTCCTACGGCATGGTGGCGGTAGTGGGCTATGTGGTCAGCTTCGATAAAAATACCTATCGGGTTATGCGCGCGGAAAGCAATCTGTTTTTTACGCTGGCACAGTGGCAAAACCATCAGTTGACCATCGCGCAGCCGGAACGGGTCTCGCTTAACTTCCCGACGCTGGTCTTTATTTACAACGAAGATGGCAAGCTGCTCTGGCAGCTGCGGGACGTGCCGGAAATTCGCACCCGCATCAAGCGTGAATGGCTGAAGCGCGCCGACTTTTACGAAATCGACGCCGATAACAGCACCAGCCGTCGCGCGCTGGGTAATAACCCGGATGCACAGAATAAGCTGACCGCCTATGACGATAATAATAACGATACCTTTACCCACTCGGTAGCGGTCAACCGTTACGCGGCCACCACCTCACTCCCGGCGCTCACCGTGGTAGTGGTGGACTCGATTCCGCAAGAGCTACAGCATTCGGACGTGGTCTGGTCGTGGTTCAGCTATGTGCTGCTGGTCAATCTGCTGCTGGTTATTCCTTTGCTGTGGCTTGCCGCGCACTGGAGCTTGCGGCCTATTGGGTCACTTGCCGCACAGCTGCGTGAGCTTGAGCACGGTACGCGCGAAACGCTGGCCGACGAAACGCCGCAGGAGCTAAAAAGCCTGGTGCGCAACCTTAATTTCCTGCTGGATAACGAGCGCCAGCGCTATACCCGTTATCGCACCACGCTCAGCGATCTGACGCACAGCCTGAAAACGCCGCTGGCGGTACTGCAAACCACGCTGCGATCGCTGCGCGGCGGCCGCAATCTCTCGATTGAGCAGGCTGAACCTATCATGCTGGAGCAGATCAGCCGCATCTCACAGCAAATTGGCTACTATCTGCACCGTGCCAGCATGCAGGCCGATCATAACGTTCTGAAACGCGAGCTGCATTCCGTTCCCGGCCTGCTCGATGGTCTTTGCTCGGCACTGAACAAGGTTTATCAGTTAAAGGGCGTTGAACTGACGCTGGATCTCTCGCCGGAGATCACCTTTATCGGCGAACAGAACGACTTTATGGAAGTGATGGGTAACGTGTTGGATAACGCCTGCAAATATTGTCTGGAGTTTGTTGAAATTCGCGGTCGCCAGACCGATGACGAGCTGCATCTGATTGTTGAAGATGATGGTCCGGGCATTCCGGAAAGCAAACGCGATATGATCTTTATCCGTGGGCAGCGGGCCGATACATTGCGGCCAGGACAAGGCTTAGGATTGGCGGTTGCTCGCGATATTCTTGAGCAATATGCGGGCGATATTATTGCCTCCACCAGCGAGCTGGGCGGTGCCAGAATGGAGGTCATTTTTAAACGTCAGGAAGGCCTGCACCCCGGCGAATAGCCCAGTTTGCGGCAGCCGCCGCAAATGCTTTTCCCCGCTCCTCTTCCCCGCTGTTATAATCGATAAAATTCAGCGTTTCAGGAACTCGCAATATGGACTATCAGCTCGATCTTAACTGGCCCGATTTTATTCAGCGCTACTGGCAGAAACGGCCGGTCGTGCTTAAGCGCGGCTTTAAAAATTTTGTCGACCCTATTTCGCCGGACGAACTGGCTGGTCTGGCGATGGAAAACGAGGTCGATAGTCGGCTGGTTAGCCATGAGGACGACAAGTGGCAGGTTGCCCACGGCCCGTTCGAAAATTACGACCACCTTGGCGAGCACAACTGGTCGCTGCTGGTACAGGCGGTCGATCACTGGCATGAGCCTTCTGCCGCGCTGATGCGCCCTTTCCGTTTTCTGCCCGACTGGCGCACCGACGATTTGATGATCTCCTTCTCCGTGCCCGGCGGCGGCGTTGGCCCGCATCTGGACCAGTACGACGTCTTTATTATTCAGGGAACCGGACGCCGTCGCTGGCGCGTGGGCGAAAAAGTGGCGATGAAACAGCACTGCCCGCACCCCGATTTACTGCAGGTAGAACCGTTTGACGCCATTATTGATGAAGAGATGGAGCCGGGCGACATTCTTTATATCCCGCCAGGATTCCCGCATGAAGGCTACTCGCTGGAAAGCGCCATCAACTATTCAGTGGGCTTTCGTGCGCCAAGCGGCCGCGAGCTAATCAGCGGCTTTGCGGATTACGTTCTTTCGCGCGAGCTGGGCAGCCGTCGCTTTACCGATCCGGATGTGCCCGCGCGTGAAAACACCGCGGAGATCCTTCCGCAGGAACTGGACGGCATCCGCGAGATGATGCTGGAAGTGATTAACCAGCCGGAGCAATTTAACCAGTGGTTTGGCGAATTTATCTCCCAGTCGCGTCACGAGCTGGACGTTGCGCCGCCGGAACCGCCTTATCAGCCTGATGAGATTTACGATGCGCTGCAACAGGGCGACAGGCTGCAACGCCTGGGTGGCCTGCGCGTGCTGTCGATTGGCGAAGCCGTCTTTGTTAACGGTGAGAAGCTGGAATCCCAGCAGCCACAGGCGCTGCGCGTGCTGGCGAACCATCATTCACTGAGCGCGGAAGCACTGGGCGAAGCGTTAAATGACCCATCCTTCCTGGCACAGCTGGCAGCGCTGGTAAACAGCGGTTACTGGTACTTTAGCGAAGAAGAGTAGTTATCACGGTCTGACCGCTATTCTGGCGAAGAAGATAAATAAAGCGTGCCGCGACAGGGACGTCGCGGCCCGAACACTATGACTTTTTCGCCTGCTCGGCAGTTAGCGTGGCAATACGCACAATCACCGCAACTGCTTTTTCCATAATGTCCAGCGAGGCAAACTCATGCTTGCCGTGGTAGTTATAGCCGCCGGTAAAGATATTGGGACAAGGTAACCCCTTAAACGACAGCGCTGCGCCATCCGTGCCGCCGCGTATCGGCTTCGTCTTCGGCTCAATGTCACAGTCGCGCATCGCCTGAAGCGCCAGCTCGATAATATGCGGATGCGCCTCCACTTTTTCACGCATATTGAAGTAACTGTCTTCTGTCTGTACTTCAATCGCCGTTTCCTTTGGCTGGTCCTTTGCCAGCGTCGCGGCAATATCTTTCAGCGTCTGCTTTCTCGCGTTAAAACTGTTGCGGTCAAAGTCGCGAATAATGTAGTGCAGCTCGGCTTTATCCACGCAGCCCTTGATACCGTGCAGATGATAAAAACCCTCATAGCCTTCAGTCTGCTCTGGCACTTCTTTTTGCGGCATCGCTGCATGAAAACGCATGGCCAGATCCAGCGCGTTGACCATAACGCCTTTCGCACTGCCCGGATGCACATTATTACCGGTGATTTTTACCGTGGCGGAAGCGGCATTGAAGTTTTCATATTCAAATTCACCCAGATCGCTGCCGTCCATTGTATAAGCCCAGTCAGCGCCAAAAGCCGCCACGTCAAAGCAGCTGGTACCTTTGCCCGTCTCTTCGTCTGGTGTAAAGGCAATGCGAATATCGCCGTGCGGAATATTTTCATTTTTTAGCCGGGCGATTGCCGTGACAATTTCTGCCACGCCCGCCTTATCATCAGCGCCCAGCAGCGTTTTACCATCGGTGGTGATCAGCGTGTGTCCCGTCAGGCGATGCAGCACGGGAAACATAACCGGTGACAGCACTTCTGTCCCTACGCCCAGAGCAATATCGCCGCCGCGATAGTTTTCCACAATCTGTGGATTGACATTTTTACCGGTAAAATCCGGTGAGGTATCCATATGGGAGATAAAACCGATGGTGGGGACCGACCAGTCGACGTTCGCGGGTAATGTTGCCATTACCACGGCGTGGGTGCTCAGCGTGACGTTGCTTAAACCCAGCGCTTCCAGTTCTTTTTTCAGCTCGCGGGCCAGCTGCCATTGCCCATCGGTACTGGGAACCTGGCGGGTGTGAGCTTTAGACTGTGTGTCAAATGAGACATAGTGTAAAAAGCGATCGAGTAAATTATTCATCAGCCTTCCCTCTGAGTGCGGATGTTTATTATCTGTCTTTTTGCCTGGCGTTTATTGCGTCAGGTCAGTTGAATGAAAAGTGCCTGCGCGGCGTCGTCCTGTTAACGGTTCGCTTTACCACCCGGATAATGGATCAGGCTATGGAAACGTACCGATTGCGCGCTGCTGTTACGATAGCTGTGCGAGACGTCCGCCTGAAAGCGCAGCCCTTCACCCGCTTTAAGCGTATGCCATTGCTCGCCAATCGCCAGCTGTAGCTCGCCTGCAATCACCACCACGTGCTCAATAACGCCGCTGTCGTGGGCCGAGGATTCACTAAGGGCACCAGCAGCCAGCTCTACCACCAGCATATCGAAGCCCAGCTGCGGGTCGAAAGGAAACAGTGAGCTAATCTGCATAGCGCTATTTTGTTGCTGCCAGCGTCGGGTTTCTTCGCTACGAAGAATCTCCGCATTTGAGGCTTCCGCCGTAATAAACAGCGAGAACGGTACGTTAAAGCCCGTGGCTATCTTCCACAGCGTCGCAACCGTGGGGCTGGATTCGCCGCGCTCTATCTGGCCCAGCATCGCTTTGCTCACGCCTGTTTGCGCGGCGGTCTGGCTAAGACTCCATTCGCGCGCCAGGCGGAGCGTTTTTAGCATCCGGCCAGGTTCCGGTAGTGCCTGCGTCATTACTCTCCTCCTTTTTTTGACAGTATAGCGCTTGTGCGTTATAACGCACATCATCGGTTTGTGCGTTATAACGGTCAACGCGGAGAAGGTTATGCGACCTGCTTTTTCATTACGTCATCTTACTTTGCCAGCCCTCGTGGCGGGTTTTGTCGCCGTGCTGGTAGGCTACACCAGCTCCGCCGCGATTATCTTTCAGGCTGCCGGTGCCGCAGGCGCCACCACCGCTCAGCTTGGCGGCTGGCTGAGCATGCTGGGCCTGGCAATGGGAATAACCTCGATTGGGCTCTCGCTGTATTATCGCGCGCCCGTGCTGACGGCCTGGTCAACGCCTGGCGCCGCGCTGCTGGTTACCAGCCTGCCCGGTACCTCAATGCCGGACACGATTGGCGTATTTATTTTCGCCTCGGGGCTGATTTTTCTTTGCGGCGTAACCGGGCTGTTTGCGCGCCTGATGAATCATATTCCTCAGGCGATTTCTGCCGCGATGCTGGCAGGTATTTTGCTGCGTTTTGGCCTGGATGCCTTTGTTTCGCTTAAGCCTGACTTTGTGCTGACGGCCAGTATGTGTCTGGCTTATCTGCTCGCCCGTCGCTTTCTGCCGCGCTACGCCATTGTCCTGACGCTGCTGGTCGGGCTGGCCGTCGCGGCCCTGAAAGGTGAAATTCACTTTTCGCATCAGCCGCTGGCTTTTGCCGTGCCGCAATTTATTATGCCGCATTTCAGCTGGTCGACGCTGCTGGGTATCGGTGTGCCTTTCTTTGTGGTGACGATGGCCTCACAGAACGCGCCGGGCATCGCTACGTTAAAGGCAGCTGGCTATCAGGTGCCGATTTCGCCGCTGATGAGCTGGACCGGACTGGCCTCGCTGCTGCTGTCCCCTTTCGGCGGATTTTCCGTCTGTATTGCGGCCATTACCGCCGCCATCTGTATGGGGCCGGATGTGCATCCGGATCCGCAACGGCGTTACTGGGGCGCAGCGTGCGCAGGCTTTTTCTATTTACTGGCTGGTTTGTTCGGCGGTGCGATTGGCCAACTGTTCAGCGCGCTCCCGCCAGCACTAATCCATACCATTGCCGGACTGGCGCTGCTGGGAACGATAGCGGGAAGCTTACAGCGCGCGCTGGCAGAAGATAAACAGCGTGAAGCGGCGGTGATTACCTTTTTGATTACCGCTTCCGGCCTGTCGCTGCTGGGTATTGGCGCGGCATTCTGGGGGCTTATTGGTGGCATTATCGCGCATCTGGTTCTGGCGCTGCCACAAAGGAAAACCGTTTAGCCTTAACATTTTTATTCAGCCTGGCCGTTGCTCTGCTGCCCACTGCTTTGCACCAATTCAGCAGCGACTGTCCCAGCGACACAACCGCCCGGCCAGCAGCCACTTCCCCCACGACTCTGCTACTTAATTTTCGCCAGCATTTTATGCACGAACCTCGGCACCACTTCGCTCGCCAGCCCGTACTCTTTTTCTTCAAACTCGCTGCCTACCTGGCTCGGTTCCAGATTCAGCTCCACGGTATGCGCACCCTGTAATTTCGCTTCATGCACAAAGCCCGCCGCCGGATAAACGTGGCCGGAAGTGCCGATAGCAATAAAATAGTCTGCCTGTGCCAGCGCCTGATAAATCTCATCCATTTGCAGCGGCATCTCGCCAAACCACACGATATGCGGCCGCAGCACGGAAGGAAACTGACAGCAGTGACAGCGATCGTCCTCTGTTACGTCGCCCTGCCAGTGCAGCACCTGGCCGCTGGAAACGCAGCGTACCTTTAGCAGTTCGCCGTGCATGTGAATAACGTGGCGGCTGCCTGCGCGTTCATGCAGATTATCGATATTTTGCGTGACCAGCAGGAAGTGGTCGCCCAGCGCCGCTTCAAGCTCCGCCAGCGCTGCATGAGCGGCATTGGGTGTAATCTCATCCGTCTGCATAAGCTGACGGCGACGTGCGTTATAAAACGCCTGTACTTTTTGCGGATTGCGGGCAAAACCCTCCGGCGTCGCCACCTCTTCCACCTTATGCTCTTCCCACAGGCCGTCAGCCGCACGGAAAGTCTGAATGCCAGACTCGGCGGAAATGCCTGCGCCGGTCAGCACCACCACGCGCGGTAATGGATGCTGAGCGATCTCCAGAGTGCGGTCGCGTTCGAAAATGCGCTGGCGAAAACGCTGCTGCACTTTGCGGCGGTTTTTCTTATAGCGGGCCAGCCTCAACCGGCGACGGGGTGTACGCATGATAAATCCTCTAATCCTTAATGTGCAGAAAGGCGGCGCCGCGCATGCCGCCTGCATCTCCATGACGAGCTTTGGCAAAGCGTGGCGGCTTTGCCCCCGGCAGCAGGTGCTTCGCTACCTGCTGCGCCAGTCCGTCATAGAGCGCGTCAAAACCAGACAGGCCTCCGCCCAGCACCACCAGATGTGGATCCACCAGCGTCAGCCAGTTTGCCAGGCAAACGGCCAACAGCGCCTGGTAGCGCGCGGTATGAGCAATGGCCTGCTCGTCCTGCTGATAATAGCGGCTGGCTATCTCTGGTGCGCTAAGATCTGACTGATAGTGTAGCCGCCACAGGCGAGCAAAACCCGGCCCCGACAGCCACGGCTCAATGCAGCCACGCTTGCCGCAGCCGCACAGTGGCTGTACCACATCGCGCCCAAGGACTTCCAGCGCGTCAAGCGGCAGGCGCATATGCCCAAATTCGCCCGCAACGAAATTGCGTCCGGTCAGCGTTTTGCCTTCAATCACCAGGCCACCGCCCACGCCCGTACCTAAAATCAGGCCCAGCACCACCGGATAGGCTTTAAACTCGTCGTCCCAAGCTTCCGACAGTGCAAAACAGTTGGCGTCGTTATCAATACGCACATCGCGGCCCAGCCGTTGGCTGAGATCCGCCTGAAGACGCTGCCCCTGCGCGGCCGGAATGTTGGCAGTAAATACCGTGCCGTCATCCGGCACGGGCAAACCGGGTATGCCCATGCCTATGCTACCTGGCTCACCGCAAAACGCGTCGGCCTCGTGCGTTAGCGCCACCAGCGTAGCCAGCAGCTCTGCGTAATCCTGCGTTGGCGTGGCGACGCGCTTGTGCCAGATTTGCTGGCGCGCCGCATTATAAACGCCAAGCGCAATTTTGCTGCCGCCGACGTCAAAACCGTAATACATCTTACTGCCCACTCAGCACGCGAGCCGGATCGATGCGGCTGGCGCGCCTGGCGGGATACCAGCTGGCAATCAGGCTCAGCACCAGCGATGTTACCAGCACGATAGCCACATCCAGCCAGTGAACCTCTGACGGTAAGAAATCGATAAAATAGATATCGCCGGAGAGGAAATGATAGCCGGTCAGGGTTTCAATTCCGTGGATAAGCGGCGTCAGGTTATAGGCCGCCAGCACGCCGACTACCACGCCACTGACGCTGCCCAGCAGACCCGCCATCAGGCCGTACCAGACAAAAATCGCGCGGATCAGTCCGTCTTTTGCGCCCAGCGTACGCAATACGGCGATATCGCCGCTCTTGTCCTTCACCGCCATTACCAGCGTCGACACGATGTTAAAGCAGGCCACGCCAATCACCAGCACCATCGCCAGATACATAATGGCGCGGATCATCTGGATATCGCGGTACATATAGCCATAGGTGCCAATCCAGCTGCGAATATAGACGTAAGAATGCGTAACTTCGCCCGCGTCCCGCACCAGCTTCTGCGCGGCGAAAGGATTGGTCATCTTCAGCGCGATGCCGGTGACGCTGTCGTTCATCGCCAGATAGTCCTGCGCATCCTTTAGCGGCACCAGCGCCAGGCTGTGGTCCAGCATGCCGCTCAGCGCCAGAATACCGCTAACCTGTAGCCGCACGCGTTTGGGTTGCAGCAGCTTGTGCTCGGTATCGCTGTTGGGGATCATGATGGTCAGCCAGTCGCCCTGCTTTACCTTCAGGCTGTTGGCGACGCCCTGCCCCAGGATAATCTGCTGCTTGCCCGCGCTGAAGCTTTGCCAGGCGTTGTTCTGCACGTAGGCCGGGAGCGCGCTGAGCTTCGTTTCCTGCTGCGGATCGACGCCCTTAACCTGAATCGCCTGTAGCTTCGCGCCGCTTTCAATCAGGCCAGTGAAGTTAATATAAGGCGCCGCCGCCGCGATACCCGGTACCTGCTCAACCTTTGGCAATAGCGTCTGCCAGCCGGTAAAAGGCTGATTAACCGGCTCGATTTCGCCGTGCGGCACCACCGCCAGAATGCGATTATTAAGTTCGCGTTCAAAGCCGTTCATCGCGCTCAGCCCGACAATCAGCACCGCCACGCCCAGCGCGATACCAACCGTGGAAATCACCGAAATCAGCGACACCATGCCGCCACGACGGCGCCCGCGGCTGAAGCGCAGGCCCAGTAGAAGAGAAAGAGAACTTGCCATTACGCCATGCCCGCCAGCGTCAGCTCTTCACTGAGTACGCCGTCACGCATCTCCATCTGGCGGTTCAGCCTTTTAGCCAGATGCAGATCGTGTGTCACTACCAGGAAAGCGGTGCCCTGACGCACGTTCAGTTCGCCCAGCAGATCGAAAATGGCGTCTGCGTTACGCGCGTCCAGGTTGCCGGTCGGCTCGTCCGCCAGCACTAAACGCGGATTATTCACCAGCGCACGCGCTATCGCCACGCGCTGGCGTTCGCCGCCTGAAAGCTCGGAAGGACGATGCGCCGCCCGTTTTTCCAGCCCGACCGCGCGCAGCATTTCAATGGCTTTCTCTTCTGCCTGCGCCTTGCTGGCTTTGCCAATCAGCAGCGGCATAGCCACGTTTTCCAGCGCGCTGAAGTCCGGCAGCAGGTGGTGAAACTGATAAATAAAGCCCAGTTCGCGGTTGCGCAGCTCGGCTTTCGCCGCCGAAGACATGCCGTTCAGCGATTTACCGTTAAATACCACGTCGCCCGAAGTTGGCGTATCCAGACCGCCCAGCAGGTGCATTAAGGTACTTTTGCCGGAGCCGGAACTGCCGACAATCGCCATCATTTCGCCGGGTGCCACGCTGAAAGAGACGTTGCGCAGCACGTCAGTCTGGACGCTGCCTTCCTGATAGCGTTTGCACAGGTTGTCGCACTGCAACAGGATGTTGTTACTCATAACGTAAAGCCTCAGCGGGTTGAACGGCGGCCGCGCGCCAGGAAGGATAAAGGGTAGAAAGCAGCGCCACGGCCATTGCCACGACGGCGATGGTGGCTACCTGCACGCCGGAAATGTCGACGGGCAGCGCCGCGCCGTCAAGGAAAGCGCCAATCAGCGGCATCAGGTTGTTGAGCTGGCTGGCCAGCAGCACGCCCAGCAGTGCGCCAAGCAGCGCGCCGACCACGCCCGCCGTTGCGCCCTGTACCATAAACACCAGCATAATCTGGCGGCGCGTCAGGCCCTGGGTTTGCAGGATCGCCACTTCGCCCTGCTTTTCCATAATCAGCAAGCCAAGCGAGGTAATGATGTTGAACGCCGCGACGGCGACAATCAGGCTAAGCAGCAGCCCCATCATATTTTTTTCCATTTTCACCGCCTGGAACAGCTCGCCTTTGCGCTCGCGCCAGTCTTTCCATACCAGACCGGCAGGCAGCTTTTGCCCGCTGAGCGTATCGACCTGCAGCGGCTTATCCAGCCACAAACGCCAGCCGGTGATATGGCCTGCCGGATAGCGCATCAGCCGCGAAGCATCCTGCTGGTTGAGCAGAATCTGGTAGCCGTCTACTTCGCTGTTGGCGGCGAAGGTGCCAATCACCGTAAACAGGCGCTGGCTTGGCAGGCGGCCCATTGGCGTGAACTGGCTGGCGGAAGGCACCATCAGACGAACCTGATCGCCCCGCTTCAGGCCGAGCTGCTCTGCCAGCTGCTCGCCAACGATAATACGGTACTGATTGGGCTGTAGCTCGCTTTGCTTAACGTTAACCAGAAACGGCGTCAGCGGATCCGGCTCGTCGGGGTTAATCCCCAGCATGACGCCGACGCCGACGCTGCGCGCGCTTTGCAGCACCGCGTCGCCGGTGGTCAGCGGCGTGACGCGATCAACGCCCTGTAGCTTCAGCGATGCCGCAGTAACCTGTTGCGGATCGAGAGAACCTTTTTCGCTGGTGATCAGCGCCTGGGGCATCAGGTTTAAGGTGTTTTTTTCCAGCTCGTGTTCAAAGCCGTTCATCACCGACAGCACGGTGACCAGCGCCAGCACGCCGAGCGTGATGCCAATGGCGGAGAGCCAGGAAACAAACCGCCCGAAGCGGTCTGATGCTCGCCCACGCATATAGCGCAGGCCGATAAATAACGCGACAGGTTGATACATGTTATCCGTCTTTTGGCGGTAATAAGGCAAAAAGTGATCGAAGATGATAAAGGTTAGCCCGGCGTTATGGAACCTCTAAGCCGCTGACTCTTTTACTAAGTTTTATGATCCTCGAGGCTTGCCGCACTTCGTGGCGAAATATCACACGAAAAACGACCGTTATTTACCCAATTGTTACGCAGGAAACGGCATAAACTTACCTTATCCCCCGGGGGAAAACTTTTGGGCAGCGTGAGTAAAGGCGGGAGCAGGCATAATGTCAAGATATCCTAAAGGCAGTATTGTCAGGCATAAAACTGGCGAAATTAAAGGGTTAGTGGTCAACGTCTTCGAACAGGGCGATGCGCCCGCGGGCTATTACGTTAAGTGGGACGACGGCAACCACAGCTATCACGGCGAAAAAGAGTTGATCTGGGCAAACATTGACCGGCCCAGAATGCACTACACGCAACAATCGCCAAAATAGAGGTATACTCGGTTAGCCGAACAGGAAACGTCTCGTTTCCTGCTCTCCCTTTTTGTGAAGAGACCGACTGACTGATTATGCCTGAACATGCCCGATATAACCTGCCAGCAAAAGCAGGCGACCAGCGTCAGCTGGGACAACTCACCGGTGCCGCCTGCGCGGTAGAAAGTGCTGAAATTCTCGCGCGTCACGGCGGCCCAGTGATGCTGATTGCACCGGATATGCAAAACGCGCTGCGTTTGCAGGATGAAATCCGGCAGTTTACCGACGAGCCGGTAATGACCCTGGCCGACTGGGAAACGCTGCCTTTTGACAGCTTTTCGCCGCATCAGGAAATTATCTCTTCACGTCTTTCGACGCTTTATAACCTGCCGACGCTGACAAAAGGCGTGCTGATCCTGCCGGTGAATACGCTGATGCAGCGGGTCTGCCCGCACAGCTTTCTGCACGGTCATGCGCTGGTGATGCGTAAAGGCCAGCACCTGTCGCGTGATGCGCTGCGCGCTCAGCTGGAGCAGGCTGGCTACCGTCATGTCGATCAGGTAATGGAGCACGGTGAATATGCCACGCGCGGCGCGCTTCTGGATCTCTATCCGATGGGCAGCGAACAGCCCTACCGCATCGACTTTTTTGATGATGAGATCGACAGCCTGCGCCTGTTCGACGTTGACAGCCAGCGCACGCTGGAAGAGGTAGAGGCGATTAACCTGCTGCCCGCCCACGAGTTTCCGACCGATAAAGCAGCCATTGAGCTGTTCCGCACGCAGTGGCGCGAACACTTTGACGTCAGACGTGAAGCTGAACATATCTATCAGCAGGTGAGCAAAGGCACGCTGCCTTCTGGCATTGAATACTGGCAGCCGCTCTTTTTTGAGCAGGCGCTACCTTCGCTGTTTAGCTATCTTCCTGCCAATACGCTGTTGATTAATACCGGCGAGCTGGAAAGCGCGGCGGAGCGCTTCTGGCAGGAAGTGATGGCGCGTTTTGAAAATCGCCGTGTCGATCCGATGCGGCCCTTACTGCCGCCGGAAAAACTCTGGCTGCGCACCGACGAACTGTTTGGCGAGCTGAAAAAGTGGCCGCGCGTCCAGCTGAAAAGCGACGAGCTGGCAGAAAAAGCGGCCAATACCAATCTGGGCTATCAAAATCTGCCCGATCTGGCGGTGCAGGCGCAGGCAAAAGCGCCGCTGGACGCGCTGCGGCAGTTCCTGGAGAATTTCAGCGGCCCGGTGATCTTTTCGGTAGAGAGCGAAGGCCGCCGCGAAGCGTTACAGGAGCTGCTGGCGCGCATCAAGCTCACGCCGAAAACCATTCACGCCTTAAATGATGCGCAAGAACCCGGCGCTTATCTGATTATTGGCGCCAGCGAGCACGGCTTTATCGACAGCCTGCGCAACCGGGCGCTGATTTGCGAAAGCGATCTGCTGGGCGAGCGCGTCAGCCGTCGTCGTCAGGATAGCCGCCGCACCATTAACCCGGACGTGCTGATCCGCAACCTGGCGGAGCTGCATCCTGGCCAGCCGGTAGTACATCTGGAGCACGGTGTTGGTCGCTATATCGGTCTGACCACGCTGGAAACCGGCGGCATTACCGCCGAGTATCTGATGCTGGCCTATGCCGGAGACGCCAAGCTTTACGTGCCGGTTTCTTCTCTGCATCTGATCAGCCGCTACGCTGGTGGCGCGGACGAAAATGCCCCACTGCACAAGCTGGGCAGCGATGCCTGGTCGCGCGCGCGGCAAAAAGCGGCGGAAAAAGTGCGCGACGTGGCTGCCGAGCTGCTGGATATCTATGCCCAGCGCGCGGCTAAAGCGGGCTTCGCCTTTAAGCACGATCGCGAGCAGTATCAGCTATTTTGCGACAGCTTCCCGTTTGAAACCACGCCGGATCAGGCGCAGGCGATTAACGCGGTGCTCAGCGATATGTGCCAGCCGCTGGCAATGGACCGGCTGGTCTGCGGCGACGTGGGCTTTGGTAAAACCGAAGTGGCGATGCGCGCTGCCTTCCTGGCAGTGGAAAACCACAAGCAGGTTGCCGTGCTGGTGCCAACTACCCTGCTTGCCCAGCAGCATTACGATAACTTCCGCGATCGCTTCGCCAACTGGCCAGTCCGCATTGAGATGCTTTCCCGCTTCCGCAGCGCTAAAGAGCAAACGCAAATTCTGGAAGAAGCTCGCGAAGGCAAAATTGATATTCTGATCGGCACGCACAAGCTGTTGCAGAGCGAGATTAAATGGCGCGACCTGGGGCTGCTGATTGTCGATGAAGAGCACCGCTTTGGCGTGCGTCATAAAGAGCGGATTAAGGCGATGCGTGCCGATGTCGATATCCTGACGCTGACCGCCACGCCAATTCCGCGTACGCTGAATATGGCAATGAGCGGCATGCGCGACCTGTCGATTATCGCTACGCCGCCAGCCCGTCGTCTTGCGGTAAAAACCTTCGTCCGCGAGTTCGATAATCTGGTGGTACGCGAGGCGATCCTGCGCGAAGTGCTGCGCGGCGGCCAGGTTTATTATCTTTATAACGATGTGGAAAACATTGAGAAAGCCGCGAACCGCATTGCGGAGCTGGTGCCGGAAGCGCGCGTTGCTATTGGTCACGGCCAGATGCGCGAACGCGACCTGGAACGGGTGATGAACGATTTCCATCATCAGCGTTTTAACGTGCTGGTTTGTACCACCATTATCGAAACCGGCATCGATATTCCCACGGCGAACACCATTATCATCGAACGAGCCGACCACTTTGGCCTGGCGCAGCTGCACCAGCTTCGCGGCCGCGTGGGCCGTTCACACCATCAGGCCTATGCGTGGCTGTTAACGCCGCATCCGAAGTCGATGACTACCGATGCGCACAAGCGTCTGGAAGCTATCGCCTCGCTGGAAGATTTGGGCGCGGGTTTTGCACTGGCAACGCACGATTTAGAGATCCGTGGCGCGGGCGAGCTGCTGGGTGAAGATCAGCATGGTCAGATGGAAAGCATCGGCTTCTCTCTTTATATGGAGCTGCTGGAAAATGCCGTCGACGCGCTGAAGGAAGGTCGCGAGCCATCGCTGGAGGATTTGACCAACAGCCAGACCGATATCGAACTGCGCATGCCTTCGCTGCTGCCGGACGATTTTATCCCGGACGTAAATACGCGCCTGTCGTTCTACAAGCGGATTGCCAGCGCGCAGCAGGAAGGCGAGCTGGATGATTTGAAGGTCGAGCTGATTGACCGCTTTGGTCAGCTGCCGGATGCGGCGCGCAACCTGCTGGACATTGCCGCGCTGCGCCTGATGGCGAAAAAGATTGGTATTCGTCGCGTCGAGGCCAGCGAGAAAGGCGGTTTTGTCGAGTTTGCCGAGAAGAACAAAGCCGATCCAGGCTGGCTGATTGGCCTGCTGCAGAAGGAGCCGCAGAACTGGCGGCTGGATGGCCCCACTAAGCTGAAGTTCACGCGCGAGCTTGCTGAACGCAAGTTGCGCATGAAGTGGGTACGTGACTTTATGGCACAGCTGCTGGAAAACGCGGCCGCCTGAACCATCACCGTTTCAGTACGTTAATAACGGCTGAAACGGTGCTTTCCCGGCTCATCAGTCGTTAGTCGAAATACCCAGCATAAAGCCGTCGATCTCTTCTATTTTGATCCTGAGCAGGCCATTTTTATGGTGTGAGAACTGCTCGGAACCGAGGCGGAAAGAGACATCTTTCAGGTGCAGAAAGTTAAGCGGCACGGAAGCATCATCATCTTCCGGCGTGTAATAGGCTTCGCCGGTGCGTTTGAAATAGTTGGCAATCGCCTGTTCTACCGTGCCTTCCTCAACCTTGCCAAAAAACTCGGCGATTTGTTCGTAATATTCCTTGCCGGAAATGGTATTTCCCGTCACCAGCGCCCCTTTAACAAACAAGGTAACGCCCAGGCCTACGCCAAATTTGCTGGCGATATTGGCGATAAAATTCAGATCGGCATCGCGCATTTTACTGGCGAACACGTTAGTCATTTCACTCTGTTCAGACATGATTATCTCCTTGCCTTATGGAAGCGATACATCAGCTTGAGTAATGAGTTTAGTGGATAACGGGTCGCTGACCACTGCCTGCTGCGAGTTTTACCTCTGGGCCGTGCCTTGTGCGCTATTTCAGGGGGGAAATAAACTGAACGGGCGATATGCTGCTGAAGGCTACCGCTAACGACGTGCCTGAACGCCAGAACAGAAAAACTGATATGACCCATCACGTCGTGCTTTCGCCTGGTACATCGCTATGTCGGCATGCTCAAATAAACTTTTAACCGATGCCGTCCCGGGCCGCGCCAGGCTAATACCTATCGCCGCCCCGATCCGTACTTCCTTATCATTAAAGACAAAAGGCTCTTTCAGGCTGTCAATGAGGCGCTGGGCGATGGCGGACGCTGCCTGCCGATTGCTGCACCTGGCTGCCACTACAAACTCGTCGCCGCCAAGGCGTGCCACAGAGTCGCCCGGGCGCATGCAACCTTGTAACCGTTCGCTTACCTGTTGCAGCAAGGCATCTCCCGTCGCGTGTCCCATTGAATCATTAACGGCCTTGAAGCCGTTCAGATCGATAAACAGGACCGTGGTGTAGGCCAGATCGTCACGCTGCGCCAGCATTTCGCTAATCTGGTTGTTGATCCAGGCCCGGTTAGGCAAGCCGGTCAGCGTATCGCGAGTTGCCAGTTTCTCAAGCTCCTGCATCTTTTTCTTATCACGGGTAATATCGCGAGAAACCAGCACTGCGCCAATATTCTTGCCCGTAGAAGGATTCCTGACGCCGCAGGCCTTTGTGCCAAGCGTAATATAGTGACCGTCGCGATGTAGCTTGCGTACCTCGACTACGTCCGGCAATGTGCCGCCGTTGAAGATATGTTGCAGTGCCTCCGTCGCGGGTGCCTGGTCATCGGGGTGCAGGAAATTGACTACCAGTTGACCCACCACCTCATCGGCTGACCAGCCTATCATTTCGCTATAGGATGGCGAGATAGAAACGTATCGGCCATCTTTATCGCAATGGGCAATCAGGTCGGTGCTGTTTTCAATCAGCAGACGATATTCCGCCGCCGTGCGCAGCGCATCCTCAAGAGCTCTGCGCGGCCCGGTGATATCAAGAATAAAGCCGCTATACTGTTTTTCCGATGCTCCAGGTTGACTATCCGGCAAGCCGGAAAGGATTACACGCCGCGTGGTTCCGTCCAGACAATGGATAGGTATTTCGATATGAAAAGGCGTCACCCGTTCCAGCGCCGCCGTCAGCTGGAGCGCGATATTGGTATCATCGTCAGCCTGTGCCAGCCTCAACCATGTACTTAACGTGACGCCTTTCAGTGCGGGCATCAGACCAGCCGGATTTTCCTGGCTGGTGACGCATACGCCCTGGCTATCCGTGGACCAGACGGCGGAAAGAGCGGGTTTGTTCACAGTGATCATGGTGGCTGGTCCCATTGTTTACTGAAGCGCCAGCCTGTTCGGCAGCCGTTTCTGTAGTGCTATCTTGCCCGCAAAATGCACGAGGCATTATCTATAACGAGATTCAAGGTCAGAAGTAGTAGCCTACGTATATCGGCAAACCGGCCTACAAACTTTAATGGACCTTAGCGTATGGTATGTAACCACGCTGACTTCAGGAGGACTTATTATGTCTGACCGCCCTACAATTGCGCTCGTTGGCCCCGGTGCGATAGGTACTACCATCGCCGCCGCGCTTCATGAAGTTGGTCGCACGCCGATACTTTGCGGACGGACCGCGCATTCGCAATTAATTTTGCATCACGATAAGGGAGAAGTCGTTGTGCCAGGCCCGGTCCTGAATAACGCCTCTATCGTCACCCATCCGATAGAGTTGGTCTTTGTCGCAGTAAAAACTACTCAGGTAGCTGACTGTGCAGACTGGCTGGCCGCGTTATGCAATGAAAATACCCTGGTCTGTGCCCTGCAAAACGGCGTGGAGCAGAAAACCCAGCTGGAACCCTACGTCAATGGGGCAACAGTACTGCCTTCCGTAGTATGGTTTCCGGCGCAGCGCGAACCTGATGCTTCCGTTACCCTTCGCGCCAAACCGCGTTTGACTCTGCCCAGTTTGCCGCAGGCACAACGTATCGTAGATGCGCTTGACGGCACGCGCTGCACGGTGGAGTTGTCGTCAGATTTTCTCTCCATTGCCTGGCGAAAACTGCTACAGAATGCGGCGGCAGGTCTGATGGTGCTGGCAAATCGCCGCTCGGGGATGTTTTCACGCACGGATATTACCTCACTGACCCTGGCTTATCTGGGGGAATGTCTGACTGTCGCGCGAGCGCAGGGTGCAATACTTCAGGATAACGTTCCACAGGAGATCGTCGAGGGTTTTCAGCGTGCGCCTGCGGATCTGGGTACCTCTATCCTCGCTGACCGCCAGGCTAACCGCCCGCTGGAGTGGGATATACGCAACGGCGTTATTCAGCGTTATGGTCGCTCACAGGGTATTCCAACTCCCATCAGTGACATCGTTGTCCCCTTGCTGGCGGCAGGCAGTGAGGGGCCGGGTTAAATCCTTTTACCCGTATTTGCTGCCATCAACCCTGGTAAGCTATAAAAAAAGCAGGACGACCGTATCAGCCGCCCTGCTTAGGACTCTGTTTCAGAAGGGATTAACCCGTCTTATTTTGCCAGCAACTCTTTGCGAACGATTTCCGCGCCTGCACTCAGGGCATTCAGCTTGCCTCTCGCTACATGGCGTGGCAGCGGGATCATGCCGCAGTTAGTGCAAGGATAAAGCTTGTCGGCGTCGACAAACTGCAAGGCTTTGCGCAGCGTTGCGGCGACTTCTTCCGGGGTTTCAATGTTATTGGTTGCCACGTCAATGGCACCAACCATTACTTTCTTACCGCGAATCAGCTCAATCAGCTCCATTGGCACGTGCGAGTTCTGACATTCCAGCGAAACAATATCGATATTAGATTTTTGCAGCTTAGGGAAAATCTCTTCATATTGACGCCATTCTGAACCCAGCGTTTTTTTCCAGTCCGTGTTGGCTTTGATGCCGTAGCCGTAGCAAATGTGCACGGCAGTTTCACACTGCAGGCCTTCGATAGCTCTTTCTAACGTTGCGATACCCCAGTCGTTGACTTCATCAAAGAAAACGTTAAAGGCAGGCTCATCAAACTGGATAATATCGACACCGGCGGCTTCTAATTCTTTGGCTTCCTGGTTAAGGATTTTAGCGAATTCCCAAGCCAGTTTTTCACGGCTTTTATAGTGACCGTCATACAGCGTATCGATCATGGTCATCGGACCAGGCAATGCCCATTTGATCGGCTGTTTGGTTTGCTGACGCAGGAATTTGGCGTCTTCAACAAAAACCGGCTTGCGGCGCGCGACATCGCCAAACACCGTAGGCACGCTTGCCTCATAACGGTCGCGGATTTTAACGATTTCGCGCTTCTCAAAATCAACGCCGTCAAGGTGTTCAATAAACGTAGTGACAAAGTGCTGACGCGTCTGCTCGCCATCGCTAACGATATCAATACCGGCCTGCTGCTGGTCGTCCAGGCACAGGCGCAGCGCATCTTTTTTACCGTCGACTAATTCATCGCCCTGCAGTTTCCAGGGTGACCAGAGCTGCTCTGGCTGAGCAAGCCATGATGGCTTAGGTAAGCTGCCGGCAGTAGAAGTAGGTAATAATTTTTTCATCGCAGGTGACCTTATATTTTTTTGGTTAATCAAGAAACGGAACGTGCAAACCACTGCTCAAGAAGAGTCTGGTACGGTTTGATAAAGTGCTCTTCAGTAAACTTCCCTTGTTCTACTGCCAGATGGCTGCGTTCTTCTCGATCGTAAACAATTTGCGTTAAGGAATAATCCTGATAATTCAGATCCGGGCGGTACTCTTTTCCTGCCGCGGAATTGGCGTTGTAAATTTCTGGCCGATAGATTTTCTGAAAAGTTTCCATCGTGCTGATAGTCCCAATCAGTTCAAGATTGGTGTAATCGCTGAGCAGGTCGCCAGAAAAATAGAAAGCTAAAGGCGCCACGCTATTGGCCGGCATAAAATAGCGAGCCAGCAGGCCCATTTTGGCGAAATAGCGGTCGGTCAGAGAATATTCATCCTGCTGATATTCAATGCCCAGCACGGGATGCGTATTACCGGTACGGTAATAGGTATTTTTGCTGGAAACACTCAGGCAGATAACCGGCGCTTTTTTGAAGTTTTCTTTGTAAACGTCCGAGTTGATAAAGCTTTTGAAGATATTCCCGTGCAAATCACCAAAATTATCCGGCGTGCTGAAGGCAGACTGATTTTTGTTGTGCTCTGACAGCAGTACGCTGAAGTCATAATCCCGCACGTAAGAGGAGAAGTTATTGCCCACAATGCCGTCAATGCGTTGGTTAGTTTTTTTATCAACGATATTGGTTTTCAATACTTCAATGACCGGGAAGGCTTTACCCGTGCCTTCAATGTCCAGCCAGGCGGAGATGATGTCCAGCTCAACGGCATAACGATCTGCTTTAGGGTTATCCCAGTGCGCCAGAGAGTTGAAACGATTGTTCATCATCACTAAGGCGTTGTGCAGGTTTTCCTGACGTTTCTCACCCCTTGCCAGGTTCGCAAAGTTGGTGGTGATACGCGTATTTTCGGAAGGGTTGTAATTTTCGTCGAAACGAAGGCTCTTAATGGTGAAGCTAAATGCGTTAGTCATCGTCATCCGGTATCCTGATATCTGTTATAAACCTGATTCTGTTGCTTGCTGTCAGGACATCCTGATGTTCTTTGCAGGCTTTCTCATTCAGTTGTGTTTATGTTATCTGTGTTAATAACTATGCATACTTTATGCCTGAGTCACAGAATGAAAAAAAGTGATTTAATTTCAACGAACATGAGAGAAATTCATGTTGCGTCGGGCAGATGATGAAAATGATGACGGGCGTGGCCGGATGGTCGCCTAAGCAGGCATGCTTTTAGCAGAACAGCAGGCACCCTGCTTTGAACACCGGATGCCTGATAAGAGATAACTTCCCGAACGCCAGGCTATTTCCGGCATTCTGTTTTGAGCATACCCAGGCTTGAGGTTGCTTTAAAAGTTTGACGCGTTCAAAACGCCAGCCATGCGTTTTTCTACTTCGTCACGCGTCGATGCCCACGCGGGCACGGTCTCCAGCAGACGCTGCTGCCAGGCTATCAGCCCCGGAAACTCGTCAAACGGCGCGCCGGTTCGTTTGTATTGCGAAAAAGGTGCGGCGATATCAATATCGGCAAGCGTCAACGCATCGCCAACAATGAACTTTCGGTTTGCAAGATGCTCATCCAGAACCTTTGCCGCGCTACGAATATTGCTTATCGCCAGCTGGATAATCGCTTCGTCCTTTGGCTTATCCATAAAGGTTTCCCCGGCCCACGCATCGAACAGCAGAGTAGAGAATATCCGCCATTGCTCACCGGACCAGAACATCCATTGTAATACTTCCCACTTCTCTAACGGCGTGCGGCCAGTCAAACTGGAATCTGCTTTGTCGGCCAGGTAGAGGTTAATGGCTGACGCTTCCCAGATAATGGTGTCGCCGTCCTGCAATACGGGAGAAAGCCCGTGCGGGTTTAGCTTCAGAAACTCGGCCGTATGGCTTTCTCCTTTGAACAAATCGATATTCATTCGTTCGATATTAATACCCATAACCGCAGCGGCGGTTGTGACACGACGGAGGCTGCCTGAACCAGGGTCGCCGTAAATTTTGATGGACATAATTTCCTCATGGATCGGTGATTGTTAACTCAGCCTGTAGTGAAGGATCCACGTTAAACTTTTTCTTCTGGTAAATGTATACTGCGATTTTGCAGAACACTTATCTGGAATATAAATGAATGACCGCTGGCTTGAGATAGAGGTTTTCACCCGTGTTGCAGAGGCGGGAAGCTTTTCCCGTGCCGCCCAGGAGCTTGGGCTGTCACAGCCTTCAACTTCTCGTATCATCACCGGGCTGGAAAAGCGTCTGGGCGTGAAGCTCTTGCTGCGCACGACCCGCAACATGGCGTTAACTGAAGCGGGTGCCGTGTTTCTGGAAAAGGCTCGCCAGGCGGCTGCCGATTTAGAAGAGGCCGAAGATGCGGCTCGGGGAGTTGATTCTCTGCGGGGAACTGTTCGCCTGGCAGTACCCGTGATGTACGGTACCAGAGCGATCATTCCCGCCTTACCGGCTTTTCTCGAACGCTATCCCGATCTGCGGGTTGAAATTACCATGCGGGACGAGCGACAGAACCTGGTGGCTGCCGGCATTGATGTAGCCATCCGCATGGGCGACCTTGAGGATTCTACCTTTGGCGCAAGGCAAATTGCCTCCGTGCCGCGAATGTTAGTGGCCTCACCAGCCTATCTCGCCAGGAAAGGCGTGCCCAGAGAGCCGGAAGAACTCGCTTTTCACGACGCGATCCTGCACGAGTTGAGCTTTCCTGAAAAGAGTACGCTAAAACTGTTTAAGGCAGGTGCAGACCAGGTTGTAACGCTGCATGGACAAATCAAAATTGATGCGGCTCCGGGTATTCTGGCGGCTGCAATGGCAGGTTTGGGCATAGCCAACGTGACAACGGTCATGTCCGCACAAGAGCGAAGCGACGGCAGCCTTGTGCAGCTATTACCAGACTATGAGCTTGAGCCTTTAAAAGCGTATGCCGTTTTTCCTGCCGGTCCCAGGCCATCGGCTAAGGTACGGGCGCTGGTCACTCACCTTATCGCCGCCTGCGGGAAGAGTTTATAGCTTCACAATGGGTTTAGCGGAAACGAAGATATGTTAAATTTAGGTTATTGAAACCTGTAACGGAAAACATATCGTGGAATGGTTTAGTCAGGACAGATTTGATGTGCGCCTGGAATGGGGTTTATCTGCCATTGATTATCTGGCTAAAGACGCTGACTGCGCGGTAATCGTCGACGTTATGTCATTCTCCACGTGCGTTAGTCTGGCTATTGATAATGGTGCTCGTATCTATCCCTGGCCGTGGAAAGATGGCTCTGCCATCGAATACGCTATAAAAATTGGGGCGAAGACAGCCAGTCCGGATAGAAAATTCCATAGCAAGGGGTACAGCCTGTCACCGGTTTCTCTACGGAGCATAAGCGATGGCGAAAGCCTGGTACTTCCCTCTCCTAACGGTTCCGCAATTTCCTTTAAGGCACGTGAAACGGGAATTACGGTTTTCAACGGTTGTTTCAGAAATATGGCTGCAACGGCGAAGGCATGCTGCGATTTCAGGCGTGTCCTGATCATTCCTTGTGGCGAACGTTGGCCTGATGGCAACCTCCGCCCATCAATTGAAGATTATGCAGCAGCAGGTGGCATTATCGCTGCTATGGAGCGCGGCAGTTGTTCACCAGAAGCGCAGGCGGCAGTGGCAACCTGGCAGCTTTACCAGCAGCAAAATCTCCTGCCGCTTTATGAGTGTTCCTCCGCAGTTGAACTTCAACAGCGTGGATTTGCCGAAGATGTCGCGCTTTGCCTTGAAGTAGATACAACCAGACTGGCGTGCAGGCTGTATGGTGATTTTTATGCTTCAGGTTTGCATCAGTAGATGTTTCAGGAGATATGATGGTGGATGCCTGAGCATAAATGAGGCTATAACAATGCGAACAATAACCGTGGTGCAATACGATAAATAGCCAAAGAATACGCTGCCATAAAGCATGCTGCGGCTATAGTCAGCCAAAACGATGTTCATCGCTATAGCACGCTTAAGGCGGATTTTATCAGGCATCCCGCCTATCCGGGTTATGCTATTCACTTAACCAAAAGAAAAATTTCATCTCGCTGTACGCTGGATGCCCGCGAAGCATCACAGGCTACAGAGCAAAAAACCCGCCTTGAGCGGGTTTTCTGCTTTATGAGACGCTGCCAGGCAGTGCGCCCGCATCAGCCAGAGGCAACATTTGCGCACCTTGTGGGCAAAGTTATGCTTCATTTTCATTTAAGCCTGCGTTTATAAGCGGTGGCCCTCGCCTACAACCGAAACGATTGCTGTATCGCGCGCGCCAACAGTTCAACGGCCTCTTCCCCGCGAGTTGCAGCGTTGCGCATAAACACGATGTCATGGTCTGGAATAACCGGCATATCTTCGAGGATATTCATGCGCCCGGTAACCTTGCCACGGTCAATAAGGCTGACGGCTAAGCCTGCTTCCACGCATGCTTTAATTGCCTGATTTGAGGGACTTTCAAGCACGATGCGCGAACGCCGACCTGACGCTTTAAGCGATTCAATCATCGCTTCACGGTAAGGGCAAGACTCGGCGTGGACGGCCAAAGGAAGAGGATCGTCAAGCGCCACGGCTGTACTCTTTGGGCCGACCCAGACCGGCGTAGTTGACATTAACAGCTGGGTATTCGGGCCAATAAGCCCTTTGCACTGGGCTACTATGGCCGTCTGCAATTTGGCACGCTGCACCCAGTCTCGTAATACATAACTCGGCCCCGTTTTCAGCTCCAGCACAACGTTTGGCCAGGCCGCAGTAAAAGTCGGCAAGATATCCTGTATGACCCTGATCGCGTATTCATCAGGTACTCCCAATGTAATCCGCCCGGTGAGGTTAGTGCCGTGCAGATCGGCTAAAACCTGATCGTGCGTGCGTAACAGCCCGGCGGTAGCGCTTAACAGACGCTTCCCCAGTGCCGTGAGAGAAACTGACTGGTTATCGCGATTCAGCAGTCGGCCACCCGCTACCGCCTCAAGCCGCTGAATATGAACGCTCACCGCCGCAGGGCTTTTATGCAGCTGTTCGGCTGCCGCGCTGAACTTCCCGCTGCGAACCACGGTATGAAAGGTACGTAACAGCTCGATGTCAAGAATGGCGGCCATGATTTAATCCTGATGAACAACTGCTTCATATTATTTTGATTTACCAGATTACACCTGCCCCGTAGCCTTTGAGAATGAAAAAAACAATCCAGCTTCAACCCGCTAAACCATCGTGCCGCAACTGGCCTCGGGCCCTGCCGCTGCCTTTACTTGAGGCAGGGCTGGTGCTGACCTGGAGTTCGGGATTCGTTGGCGCACGCTTCTCCATCGATTACGCCCCGGCGTTACTTGTGGTGTTCTGGCGTAGCGTGGTGGTCTCTCTTTTCCTGCTGCCCTTTGTCTACAAACAACTAAGGACCACACCTTTTCTTATCCTGCTGAAAAATGCCGGGACAGGCTTGCTGGCAATGGCCGGGTATATGACCGGCGTGACGCAAGGCATCGCGCTCGGCGTTCCGGCCGGTCTTGTCGCTCTGTGCGCAGATCTGCTGCCGCTGGGTATGGCGCTGCTGGCGGCGGTGTTTCTCGGTGAGCAGTTAGCGCGCCAGGTCTGGCTGGGGCTAATCGTCGGATTGGCTGGAGTGATATGGGTGATGCAAAGCGTGCTGGGGCTGGGCAACGCGCCGCTATGGGCCTACGGCTTGCCGGTGGCGGGCATGCTGTCCCTTGCCGTAGCGACGTTGTGGCAGAAACGCATCGGCTCTTCACAATCAATGGGCCTGATACCCAATCTCTGGCTACAGTGTTTCGTTTCAAGTTTCGCATTCGCCGCCATACAGGGTAGCCAGGGTAGCCTGGCACCGATCTGCAATATGGGCTTTGCTCTGAGCGTGCTGTGGACAGTCACCCTGTCCACTTTTGGCGGCTACGGTCTGTATTGGGTCTGCCTGCGACGAAGCTCCCCGACCCGGGTTGCCAGCGTACTGTATCTTAGCCCGCCGATCACCCTGGTCTGGGCCTGGGCCATGTTTGATGAGCCTCTGTCCTGGCAGATGGCGTCCGGGATGGCAATTTCTGCGGTCGGCATCTGGCTGGTAATACGTGCCGGGGATTGATGATCTAATCCCGTTCGCCTGAGAGCAAAGCTTTACAAAAAAGTCAGATTACCCACCGATGCACCACCGTCGACATACAGCGTCTGCCCCGTCATAAAAGCAGCTTCTTCGGACATAAGAAAAGCAGCCGTTGCCGCAATTTCTTCGGGTTTACCAAACCTCTTCATAGGTACACCGGCAAGGTAACGCTTTTCCCCTTCGCTACCGGGAGGATTATTTTCCCGAAACAACGTCGTCTCGGTAGGCCCTGGCGCGACCGCATTCACCGTTATTCCCGTTTGTGCCAGTTCCAGCGCCCAGTTGCGGGTGAAGCTGATCAACGCTGCTTTTGCAGCCGCATAAGCCGTACGCTCAACGCTTCCCAGCACCGTAAGGCTGGAAATATTCACAATGCGCCCCCAGCCCCGCTCTTTCATCCCGGCAAGGATCGCCTGAGTACCTTGTAAAGCCGGATAAAGATTAACCCGCATGACGTCGTCAAACGAGGATAAATCGATCTCCCCCAGGCGCTGCGGCTTGACCAGCCCAACGTTATTTACGATGCCGTCAAAGGCGAAGCGAAGGCTCAGCTGCTCAAAGGTCTTTTGAGTGGCGGCGACGTCTGCAAGATCGGCGTTAACCAGCGTGCCGGGGAAGTTATCGACCGCTCCGCGTGCCAGGCCGACCACCTGATGTCCCGCGTCGGCGAGACGCTGGGCAAGCGCCAGCCCAATGCCTTTACTGGCACCGGTAATTAAGAAAGTTCTCTGCATTATTTACTCCGGTTAATGATCTCTGGATCTTTTCGCCAGAGAGGGAAATAGCATTACAGTCCACATCTACGCTGTCGTAAAGGCGACAGGTTATAAGCGGCGATGCCTGAAAGGGTTAACCTGTCGCCAGCGCGTTAACGCGCTCAATGGCACACTGCACCACAGCACGGGAAGCGACTGCATTAAACCAGCGCGTTAACGCGCTCAATGGCACGCTGCACCGCAGGACGAGAAGCGACTGCATCAAACCAGCGCGCCACGTCAGGCGTATCCTCAAGGCTGACGCCAGCAAATTCACGTCGCCAGAACCAGCCAAAGTGGGCAATATCGGCGATAGAAAATTCTTCACCGGCAACAAAAGCGTGACGGGCCAGCACGCCATCCAGCATTTTTACCGTGCGGGCGGCTTCGGTTGAAAAACGCTGCATCGCCAAAGGCTGTGGCTCGGCGGCCTGACGCTGGAAAAAACCCGCCTGACCAAAGGCTGGCCCCAGTGCGGAAGCATGGAAGAACAGCTGTTCAAATACGCGCGCCCTTGCAGCGCCCGACGCGGGTAAAAGCTTTCCGGTTTTTTCGGCAAGATAAATGAGGATGGCGGCTGATTCCGTCAGAACCAGCCTGTCGGAGGCCGCCGTACTGTCTACAAGCACAGGCACTTTGCCGTTCGGGTTCAAGGCGATAAATTCGGCCTTTTTTTGTTCGCCCTGGCGCACGTTCACCGGGTGCAATACATAGTCAAGCTCCAGCTCTTCCAGCGCTATCGGGACTTTAATGCTGTTTGGCGTAGCGAATGCATAGATATCAATCATGGCCGTTTCCTTGTTGAGTGTTAGTCAGGTTTGACGTGATGAACAACATATTGGCTGGCGTGCTTCAGGAATGGTAGATATCCTCACGTGATAACAACTATTCTTCGGGGGAATAACATGGATCGCTTTCAGGCGATGGCAACGTTTATACGCGTTGTGGATACGGGCTCTTTTTCTGCCGCCGCCAGGCAGCTTAACGTTGGCCAGCCTGCCGTATCAAAAATCGTTGCCCAGCTTGAATCACGGCTGCAAACCAGTTTACTGACGCGTTCTACTCACGGCCTGACGCCCACTGAAGCCGGGCAACGGTTCTATGAACGTGCGCGAGCCGCAATCCAGGAAGCGGACGAAGCAGAACTGGCTGCTCGAGGCGCAGGGAAAGGGTTATCGGGAAAGCTCCGGATTTCGGCGGCAACGACTTTTGCCAGGCTGCATATCATCCCGCGCCTTCCGCAATTTCTTGCAGAACATCCGGAGCTGGACGTTGATGTCATTCTTGATGACCGGGTGATCGATTTAATCGCAGAAGGTGTCGACGTGTCGTTACGCATGGGAGCGTTACCTGACTCTTCTGCCGTGGCGCGCAAGCTGGCCACCAGCGCCCGCTCGGTTATCGCTACTGAGGAATATCTGGCGAATAAGGGAGAACCGGCAACACCCGCTGAACTGGCAGAGCATGAGGCCGTTCTCTATAACCCCCAGCCGAACTTCTGGTCATTCACCCGTGAAGGCGCGGTAACTTCTGTGGCGGTTAAAGGACGTATTCGCGTTAGCGCCGCCGAAGGCCAACGCGCAGCCGTGCTGAGCAACATGGGATTGTGCATCGCTTCTGACTGGATGTTTGCAGAAGAGCTTAAAAGCGGTACGGTCAGAAAAGTGCTGACGGCCTGGCAACTGCCAGCCATCGACTTGTGGGCAGTATTTCCGAACGGTCGGCTGGCAAGTGCCAAAGCGCGCCAGTTTGCAGGATTTGTGGAAACGATTATGAACGAGGAAGGCTCTCTTCATTCCAGTAAGGAATAGGCGTTATCTAATCTGACGGCGATCTCATTCATAATGGAATGGGGTAGTGTTGTTTCACGGTCAGTCAATACCGACTGGCATGAACAAGGAACATCACTATGACAACGTTTGCAGCCTACCAACATGCTTTCCCTAACGCTCGCCTGACCCGTAAATCTAATGGCGTACTGGAAGTTAAATTCCATACTCACGGGGAAAAACTGGTGTTTGATGGTCATACTCATGAACAGTTTGTTGCGCTGTTCCATGCCATCGGTGAAGACCGTGAAAACCGCGCGGTTATCCTGACCGGCTCAGGCGATGCTTTTATGGACGCCATCAGTCCGGAAGGTTTTGATTTCTTCAGTCCCACAGGCTTCGACAAAATCCTGCGCGAAGGCAGAAAAGTGCTGAGCAATATTCTGGATATCGAAGTTCCGATGATTACCGCCCTTAACGGCCCTGTGTTGCTCCACAGTGAATATGCCCTGCTGACCGACATTGTGCTGGCCACGCCAGAAACGGTTTTTCAGGATAAACCCCATTTTGAGTTCGGCATCGTTCCCGGCGACGGTGTTCATATCCTCTGGCCTGAAGTTATTGGCTCAATCCGTGGACGCTATTTCCTGCTTACCCGTCAGATTCTGGATGCGCAAACGGCAAAAGACTGGGGCGTCGTCAATGAAATCGTGCCGGCAGATACTCTTCTGTCCCGTGCCCATGAAATTGCCGACGGCATTGCTGCCCTTCCGCCGCTGACTTCACGCTATACCCGCATTGCGCTGACGCAGCGTCTGAAACGCCTGATGGACGAAGGCGTTGGCTATGGCCTGGCGCTTGAGGGGATCAGTGCGGCGCAGGTTGCTCATACTATGACGCAGCAGTAGATCCATCCGGAATCTTACCAATCTTTAAAGCTGACTGGCGGGGCCTTGATAGCTGAAGGCACCTGCTTATTAACAGGGGAAATGATGAAAACGCTATTAACACCGATAACAGCAGGCCAGTTGCAGTTAAAGCATCGCATAGTGATGGCGCCCACCACGCGTATGAGAACCGTACAGGGTGGCATACCTGGTGAACTGATGATTGAATATTATCGGCAGCGGGCAAGCGAAGGCGGGCTTCTTATTGCAGAGGCAACGGCGGTATCGCCTTACGCTAATGCCTATGCGGATGCGCCCGGTATTTTTAACGATCGGCAGCAGGCAGGATGGCAAAAACTGGTCGAAGCGGTGCACGCGCGCGGCAGTCAGATTGTGCTTCAGCTCTGGCATCCCGGTCGGCAGTCTTTACCCGAACTCTCTCTGGGCCGTCAGCCCGTCGCGCCCTCGGCGCTTATTGCCAGGGAAACTTATGGCGTGGCAAAAAATGATAACGGAACCTATGAAGGAAAACTTTTTCCCGAGCCGCGCGCGCTGGAAACAGATGAAATCAAACAGCCGATCGATGAATTACAACAGGCGGCCCGCCGTGCCATGGCCGCCGGATTTGATGGCGTTGAGCTGCATGCCGCCAATGGCTATTTGCCAGAGCAATTTCTGTTAGACGGCAGTAATCAACGCACCGACAGCTACGGCGGCAGTCTGGAAAACCGCGCGCGTTTTCTGCTGGAGTCCGTTGCAGCCCTGACCAATATCTGGGGCAAGGGACGCGTTGCGGTACGCCTCTCTCCCAGTGGTATTTACGGGGATATGCATGACAGCGATCCGACCACGACATTTCGCTACCTGGTTGCACAGCTAGATTCTTTTGAACTGGCATACCTGCACATTATTGAACCCCGCATTACCGGGCCGGAAGACAGAGAGGCAGGATATTATTCAGAGCCGGTCGCCAGCCGCGACTTACGACCTTATTACCACGGGAAGATTATTGCGGCAGGAGGATTTAAATCTGAGAGTGCGGAAGAGATGCTGAAAAGTGGCGATGCCGATATGATCGCCTTTGGTCGACTCTTTACCTCAAATCCGGATTTGCCGGAGCGCATTCGCCATGATTTACCCCTCACCGCCTATGATCGCACCACCTTTTTTGGCGGCGATGAGCGCGGCTATACGGATTATCCCGTGCACGGGGCTTTAGCATCTGCCAGCGCCTTATAGAGGATAAAAAGGGCACTATCGTGCCCGCAATCCTGATTATACTCAGTAACCAGCCACGTGAGCAGCTTTCATTATCAGTCCGGCTACCGCTTCCGGCTGTGAAATCATGGAGACATGGCTGGCCTTTAGCTCAATCGTATCGGCATGCATGCGTTTCGCCATAAAGCGCTCCAGATCTGTATTAATAGTGCGGTCCTGGGTTGAAACGGCATAAAAGGTTGGCTTGAACTGCCACGCCGCCTCGGTCGTTCTGGCTATTTTAATGGCTTTTCCCATCGGCTGCTGGGCGGCATAATAGACTTTTGCCTGGTTTTCCGGCAGGTCGTTGGCAAAATCGTGAAGAAATGCCGATTCCGTTAATTTCGCATAATCGCCCTGCCATTTAATGCCCGCAGAAGCGGGCGCGGCCGGGAATTTTTTGGTCAGTGCCGTATAGTCTTCATTAGCGGCAGGTGCACGAGCGGCAATATAAACCAGTCCTTTCACCTCAGGATCGTTCCCTGCCTGACTAATTACCATCCCGCCGTAAGAATGTGCGACCAGAATAACCGGGCCATTCTGTAGAGCCAGTGCGCGTTTTACCGCAGCAACGTCATCATCCAGAGAAGTAGTAGGATTTTGCACCGAGGTCACATTAAGACCCTTAGCCTGCAGTAGTGGAATCACTTTTCCCCAGCTGGAGCCGTCAGCAAATAGTCCATGCACCAGCACAATATTTTTAACCGGCTGTTGTGGGGCGCTTAAATTCGTTCCGGCTTCAGCATGAGCGGCGGTAACCCCTGCTCCACTGAGAGCTATGCAGGCAATAAGAGACAAACTACGCAGTTTCATATCAAGTCCTGATTGAGAAAGATATTTGTACTATAGCAACCCGCTCGCAGGCAAAGGACATCCTGCGAGATTTTTGATGGGGCATCCCGACAACGGGGCCGGGACTGTAGTGTTATGCTGCGCGGAGGAATTGCATGCCAGAAGCGGTTAAGGCTGGCGTTACTTTTTCTTGAGCATCGACTTCAGGTCAGCGAAGGGGTTGTAGGTGGCGGCGGCAACATCTTTTTGCGCATCCTCTCCTGCAATCACAGTTGTGCCGTACTGATCGGCTTCGGTGTATTTGGAATGCTCGTGGTCATGGCAGTACAGGCAAAGCAGCTCCCAGTTACTGCCATCTTCCGGGTTATTGGTATGATCGTGATCGATATGGTGAACGGTGAGTTCACGCAGATTTGAATAGACAAACTCTCGCGAGCAGCGTCCGCATACCCACGGGTAAATTTTCAGTGCTTTTTCACGGTAGCCGCTTTCCAGCCGACCGTAGTTTTTTGGGATGAAAGCCATGGATGATGTCACCTGTCATAAAAGGATAGTCTTACGCTAATGCGCCTAATATATCCCACAATGACGCGGAAGGAGAAATGTACGTGCGTTTACGCTTCGTCAGGTTGCGTAACAGAGCTATCCCGGCAAGAAGCGTTAGTTCGCTGACAAAGCCCTGCTGATAAGATTTTGCGCAGATAAAGGAAAAGAGCGTGCTGCTGACCCTTTTACTCACCATTGTACCAGTGCCACAGCTGAAAGCAGCAAGCGTAACAGTAACGTATACCTGCGATAATAAATATCCAGGCCAACAAGTCCACTGGATTAAACAAAAGATCTCTGCAATTTAACCGGATCATCGGCGCAAAAGTAAAAAAAGTGCATATACAAAGTATATTTATTATTGCAGATTCTCTTCTTTTACATAAGAATTTACTTTCTTTTAAATGTTTTAACTTTTCATTTGCCATTATCTGCTGCATCCTTTTCCAGAGTCATTTAGAAATCCCTTTAACTGACAATGCAATATTTCATAATCACAATAACAAATAACTATTTTCTCTTTTTATAAATCCCGACAGCCAGGTCGGGATTTATATGGTTCATTATCAGAAACGATGGCCAAGACCAATATTAAAACCATTTACCGTTACGTTATCGTTAAATTTGACGCGGGTTCCCTCGTAACCAACGTTAACGGAGAGGGAATCTGTAGGATTAATAACCACGCCTGCGCCATAAGCAAAAGAGGTTTTACTTACGTCAGTTTGTTCTGAATACTCAGAGAGATACGTTACTTTATCTTTTACTTTAGTATGCGCCATACCAGCCAGAGCATACAAACTAACGTAATCGTTAATACGGTATGCAGGGCCAGCCAGGAGCGAATAGTATTTTACATCGGTTTTACCGTCATAACCGCTGATATCGTCAAAGGCCTCAACACGCTCGGAATAGCCGTCATCACCTTTCATGTAAGTAAATGAACCGATAATGCTGACGGGTGACGCCCATTCATAACGATACTGAAGGTTTACCCCACGGATATTTTTAAAATCCTCAACCTTGCTCTGTGCATAGCCAAGGGAGAGTGTATGGTTGTAAGCGAGAACATTACCGCTGATAAGCAGGCCAGTACAAAGTAACGCTACGGCTGTGATATTCATTTTCATCGTTTATCATTCCCTTTTTACTGATTTAATTAGTCCTCCCTACGCGCTAACGCAGGGTTATGCCACCTGCTTTATCAGTACGCTACTGGAAAAGTTTAATTAACTTTCAGAGCGTACTGAACAGGATTTTCTTACAGGCATCCCGGTTACCTTTTGGTATAGCACCAGTATGCAGGAAGGGGTCGCCACGCTGCAGGTTTTCCAGCCTTATGCTGATTTAATCAGATCTATCGACGCTCCGGCACAGGCTGGCATAGTTGGTCAGTCGCTCATACAGCACGCAGATGACGGGTTCTCACCAGAGAAAATAAGCACCCTTAGTGCGTCAGAAAAAATTTTCCGTTCTTTTCCACATATGAAATACCGACCATACAACTGTAACAGAACAGGCGCTGAGAATTTTTATGCGCACATTATGCACCCAAATTAAAAATCCTCAAGAGAAAATGCAGAGGAAATTATATAAGAATCACGCTTGCGAAGGCAAAAACTTAAATAAATGCGTTATTTAATCAGATACTTTATTCGCCGGGCGTGGGGTTTTAAGGAAAAAAAGGAACGGTGCTTCCAGTTAAATTTAAATTAAGTCGAAAGTATGGAAAAAATTCAGCCACCTGATAATTGCAGGCCTATCCTGAACCATAAAAAAAGCCCCATCTGAGAAGATGGGGCCATAGACTTTTAGCGAACAAATAGCGCGGGGGAAATCCCTCTGACAGCGGACTTAACTGAATTAAGCCTGGTTAGCCTGATTATTCAGGACCAGCTGCCCATCGCTGTTGAGCGGAATACGCGTGCCGGGATCGTTATCCATACGGATTTTTCCCTGCTGACTACCAATCTTATAGGTAACGTCGTAACCCAGCGTTTTTTCCTGTTTGTCGTAGACAGTTTTACAGCGCTGCTCGGTAGTGGTATAGGTGTCGCCGTTTTGCATTGCACCCTGTACCTGATTACCGCCGTAGCCGCCAGCCAGCGCCCCAGCTACGGTTGCTACATCGCGCCCACGACCGCCGCCGAACTGATGCCCCAGAACGCCACCCGCTACTGCACCAAGCACGGAGCCTGCAATACGATGTTCATCCTGCACGGCGCGACGGTGGGTCAGCGTGACGTTACGACATTCCTGACGCGGATTTTTTGTGGTTTCTTTGATTGGCGTGGCGGAAAGCACCTGGGCAAACTGCGGCCCACGATCGAAAACGTTCATGCCCGCTACAGCAGCGACGCCCAGCGCGGCCGCTACGCCAATGCCGATACCTGCCAACATAGATTTATTCACGGGACTGCCTCCTGAAACTGTTACCGCACATCATTGCCTGCCGTGCCGATCCGTTGCGCTGGCGGTGATCTGGCGTGTGCGACGCGCCTTGATACGTAAAGTTTGCTTATCAGGACCAGTTATGACAATAAGAATTCCGGACGAAATAGTTATGTTAACTCAAATACAAATCTTTTTAAGAGAGTTCTTAAAGCGGGCTGTGGCGGGAATTTACAGTAGAAAGGCTTATAGCAACGGCATAGCTATAAGCCTTTTTGTTAACGTTTACACGGTACTGATTTTGATTAGTGCAGCTTCAGTCGAGGACGAATAACGCGGTTAATACTGCCTACCAGCATCATCAGTCCCGTCTTGAAATAGCCGTGCAGCGCGACCTGGTGCATACGGTATAGCGAGATATACACGAAACGCGCAATGCGCCCTTCCACCATCATTGAACCGCGCATCAGGTTACCCATCAGGCTGCCGACGGTGCTAAAACGGGAAAGCGATACCAGCGAACCGTGGTCTTTGTAGACGTAGGCTTTCTGCGCATGGCCTTTCATCTGCGCAAGGATGTTATCCAGCACGCGCGACGCCATCTGGTGCGCTGACTGGGCGCGCGGCGGCACAAAACCACCGGAAGGTAGCGCGCAGGATGCGCAATCGCCAATGGCATAAATGTCCGCATCGCGAGTGGTTTGCAGCGTAGGCTCCACCACCAGCTGATTGATGCGGTTGGTTTCCAGGCCGCCAATCTCTTTCATAAAGTCCGGTGCTTTAATCCCTGCCGCCCAAACCATTAAATCGGCGTTGATATACTCACCCGATTTAGTATGCAGGCCGTGTTCATCCGCGCTGGTCACCATCGTCTGGGTCAGAACGCGCACGCCTAGTTTGGTTAGCTCCTGATGCGCAGCGGTAGAGATACGCGGCGGCAGCGCGGGCAGGATGCGTTCGCCAGCTTCTACCAGCGTCACGTTCAGCGCGCTGTTGTTCAAGCCTTTGTAACCATAGCTGTGCAGCTGTTTGACCGCGTTATGCAACTCGGCAGAGAGTTCTACGCCGGTTGCGCCGCCGCCAACAATAGCGATATTCACTTTTTCCTGTGAGCCTTCGCTTGCAGAGAACTTCAGGAACAGGTTCAGCATTTCGTTATGGAAGCGGCGAGCCTGATGCGGATTATCCAGGAAGATGCAGTGATCTTTAACGCCCGGCGTACCGAAATCGTTTGATGTACTGCCCAGCGCCATCACCAGCGTGTCATAGGCCAGCTCGCGAGCGGGAACGAGTAGCTCGCCCTGGGCATCGCGGATTTCCGCCAGCTGTAGACGTTTATTGTCGCGGTCAATATCCGTCAGCGTCCCCAGCTGAAACTGAAAATGGTGATTGCGAGCGTGGGCCAGATAGCTTAGCGCGTCGATCCCTTCATCTAACGACCCCGTTGCGACTTCATGCAGCAGCGGTTTCCAGAGATGGCTGTGATTACGATCCACCAGGGTGATTTCCGCTTTCTTGTTCCGGCCCAGTTTATGACCAAGCTGCGTCGCCAGCTCAAGCCCGCCGGCTCCTCCGCCGACAATAACAATCTTCTTCATTGGTGTAGTCAAACGACCCCCTCAAATTGTGAACCAATCGTTAATTAAAGGTTAAATAATATCCTTAATTAACATAGGGTTGGCGATTTATTCGCTATCTACAGGCAGCATAGCATGAGGAAAAACGGCAGTCCTGCAAAAATTGATATAGGTCAACTTTTTCAGCCCTTTCCTGACAGGCCACTGTTTTAAATGGGCAAAACGGTGGCCAGCCAGGAAAATGGGATGTTTTAAGGTTACAGACATAGTTATTTAACACGCTAATCGGAATTAACATGAATAACGCAGCAGATATAAATCCACTGGTCTGCGAAGGAGGTAATTTAAAGATTTCCATAAAGTCTGTGCTTTTTGAGAAAAAATCTCTGCGACACTATTTTTATAAAAACCATTTAAAGCAACAGAAACTTATATTTAATTAATAACTCTGCATTCATTCCAGTAATTACCGCAAAAGCTTTATTTTCTAAAAATGCCTGGTTCATTAAGTTTTCCTTAAGAAATTTACATTACCTTCTTTTAACAGCAAAGGAGCAAGGAATGAAAATAATTAACAGGCTAATGGCCCGGAACCGAAGTTGGGTACAGCAGCAAAAAACCCGCGACGCCGATTATTTTTTAAAGATGGTGACAGCCCAGCAACCGCAGGCGTTATGGATAGGCTGCTCCGATAGCCGCATGCCCGCGGAAGTGCTGACCTGTGCGCCGCCCGGCGAAATATTTGTGCATCGCAATATCGCTAATATGGTACTGGAGGACGATGAAAGCTTGATGAGCGTGCTGCAATATGCGCTACAGCATTTACAGATAACCACCCTTATTGTTTGCGGACACTATGGCTGTGGCGGTGTTAAGGCCGCGCTTGAATTAAAAAAGAGCCAAACAGAAGAGCTCGATCCATTAATACGGCGCTTGTGTAAGCTTTATCGGGATCTTGATGGCTGGATGTCCATCTTTAAGCCGGAGAAACAAATAGCCACGACCGATATTAAAACGCTTACGCAATATCATATTCTGGCGCAGACAATTAATTTAATTCATTCTGCACCGGTTAAATCAGCGCGACAGCAGGGAAAAGAGATAGCTGTGTATGGTTGCCTGTATGAACTGCACAGCGGCCGTTTAAAAAGATTGATTTAAAAGGACATAAATAATGAATTTGAAAACGTTACGCGGTGATATCCTGGCCGGAACTGTGGTTTTCCTTGTCGCGTTACCGCTCAGCCTTGGGATTGCCCAGGCCTGCGGACTGCCGCCGTTTGTTGGTCTGCTGACCGGCGTGATTGGTGGGCTGGTGGTGACGCTGCTTAGCCCTTCCCGTTTTGCAGTAAGTGGCCCTGCAGCAGGGCTGGTGACCATTGTCACCGTGGCGATGGCAAGCCTGGAGAGCTTTTCATTGTTGCTGGCCGCGCTGGTATTTGCAGGCGCGCTGCAAATTCTCGCCGGTTTTCTTCGCGTCGGGCGCTGGATTAGCCTGGTACCGGGATCGGTGATCCAGGGCATGATGGTGGCTATCGGCCTGCTACTGATTCGACAGCAAACGCCTGCGGCGCTTGATGCGGAAGGTGAAACGGTGACAAAACTGTTTTCGCCTGTCTCGGTATTCGTGGCGCTGGGTGCCATAACGATCCTGTTCCTGTGGCAAAAGCTTCGTACCCAACACCGTTTTTTTGGTCTGGTACCCGGCGAGCTGGTCGCGGTGCTCTGGGGCTGCCTGGTGATAGCGATTGGCGGACGTGTGATGCCAGAAGCTATCACCACGCTGGACAGGCTGGCCCTGCCGGAAGTAGACTCTTTTTCCTCACTGGCCCGACAGTTTCGGCATCCGGATTTTATTCATGCGTGGCGCAATCCAAAAGTCTGGCTGACGGCCTTAACGCTGGCGCTGGTGGCAAGCCTGGAGACGTTGCTTAGCCAGCAGGCGCTGAAAAAGCTGGTCGCACAACATCCGGCCCCATCGTCAAATAAAGAACTTTGTGCCCAGGGCGTAGGCAATATGTTAAGTGGCCTTCTGGGCGGCATCCCCGTTACGGCGGTAATTGTTCGCAGCTCGGTTAATGTTAATGCAGGCGCAAAAAGTAAGCTTTCCGTTTTGCTGCACGGCATGCTGCTGCTTTGCTGCGGTCTCTTTTTTGAATCGATGCTGAATACTATTCCGCTGGCCAGTCTGGCCGCCATTCTGATTTACACCGGCTACAAGCTGGCTACCCCTGCGGTTTTTGTTCGCCAGTGGCGCCAGGGCATCGTTCAGTTTATCCCTTTTATAATCACTACTATTGGTATTATCTTTGTGGGCATGTTGCCCGGCCTGTTCGCCGGTGTTTTGATGCAGCTGCTGTGCAGCACTATTGCCGGTCATCGTAGCGCTATTCAGCTAAGCCGCTACAACGACTGTTTTGTGCTGCGCTTTAATCAGAACCTGACTTTTTTGCACAACGCACAGCTACAAAATTTATTAGCTAAAATTCCCGACAACAGCATGATTATCGCCGAGCACAGCAGCGCGGAATATATGGATGCAGATATTCGCTCAACGCTGGCGGAGTTTGGCGAACGGGCCTCGCGCAGAAACATTGTGCTTGACCAGTGGCCGCAGTCATAAAAGCAGTAACGCTGGCAGAGAAAAAGCTGCCAGCGTTTACCGACGAAGGAAGATTTGCCAGCATTCACCGGCAGAAGTAGATTTACCAGCGTTCACCAGCAGAAGAATATCTGCCAGCATTTACCGGCAGACGAAGGTTTACCAGCGGTCACCGGCAGATTTTAGCCCTCAACCCAGCGTCTTAAAGGCTTTGATACGCTGCAGATGAGAAGAGATGTTTTTGAATTTATGGCTCTGGATTTCATCCCAGATAATTTCGTAATAGTCAGCCAGCGCCGCCGCGCTGCGCTGGCTATCCAGCGCTTCATCCTGACGGGAAAGGATAACCAGGCAACGGTCGCGATTTTTTTCGCGGAAGTTGCTGACGCACTTGGTGGCGATATCCAGATACTCTTCCGGCCGGTTGATTTTGCCCGCCATATTCTCTTCCGGCCACAGGTTAGGATTAAACATTACCTGGCGAATATCGTTAAGAAAGCCGATCCGTTCCGCCCAGAAACCGCCCAGCCCTACGCCGCAAATCATAGGGCATTCATCATCGGAGGTGCGCAGAATTTTGTCCGTTTCGTTCAGCAGAAACTGCATATCGTGTTTAGGGTGCAGCGTACTGTAGCTCAGCAGCCGCACGTCCGGATCGATAAACTGTAGCTGCAGCACCTTCTCGTGATTGCCAGGGCTGTTGGAATCAAAACCGTGCAGATAAATAATCATCGGCTTCCTCCTCGTTTGTCTGTCAGCTGCGCTTTTCCAGCCAGCGCGTTTGCAACGCGGTCAGCGCCTGGCTGGTTTCTTTCCAGCGTGATGACGCCAGCAGCTGTTGACGGGTAAATGTTCCGCGATGATACAGTCGGGTAGCGCGCTGTGCATCTGCCGGCGAAAGATTATCCAGCACGCTAACGGCACCGCTGCGGTTGTTGCAAACCAGAATCATATCGCAACCCGCATCCAGCGAAGCCTGGCCACGCTCGGCGTAGCTGCCCATGATTGCCGCGCCTTCCATCG